>Ga0099824_1002128_pt1 | contig 28773 bp, 13 predicted proteins | sample SiratrowhiteBW_FD_76837 | JGI IMG/M metagenome (GOLD analysis project Ga0099824, IMG submission 76837) | Root nodule microbial communities of legume samples collected from California, USA - Siratro white BW | ecosystem: Host-associated > Plants > Roots > Nodule | place: USA: California... | reverse complement strand
TATATATATATATATATATATATAAGTAATAGTGATGAGTAGGCAAAACGTAATAAATTGATTCATGTAGTTCACAGTTGATCCATAAAGTAAGACAACGAAAGAGAGTAACATTTTAATTACCAATGTATACCTTAATACTTGTAGACTTTATTATTGAGAGTAACACTTCTCTTTCCAAAAAATCAAAATTATATTATTTTTAGATTAGATAGTTAACTTTAAATTACTTTTAAAATCAATAAAATCCAAATTAAACTCGAAAGATATATCTCCTAATTATTTAGGAGTAGATCTAAATTTTTTTATTTTTTAATTTAATACAAATGTTCATTTGAAAAATAAGATTATATTGATCATCTTGGGTAATTAAATTATTTGTGTTAATTTAGATTTATTTATGTCAAAATTAAATATAACTCTATAAATAAGTGAAAAAAATAAAATAAATATATGTTTTATAATAATATTTATTATTTTTAACTATTTAAAAAGACTGAAATGTACTCTGCAAAAATAACATCTCAAAAGAAAAACGCATTAAAGGAGATATTATTTTTTTAGTTCATATAAGTTCAAAACTAAATACACACTTACAAACTTCTATTTATAAACGTAAAGATATCAGTCATGCTACATTTAATAATTTTTTGTATATTTTCAAATTTACCATATAATTTCTATTTATTTAGAAAAAAACTATGTGATGAAAGATAAGCTTAATAGCTTTTTTTTTTTTTTAATAGATATAGTTATCAGATTGTTTAAATTTATTTTAATAGTAAATATTAATGTTTTTGATTGTTATGTAAGAGAGGTTCAGATTTCATATTCAACACTTTCTCATTTATTCTCCATTTTTTTATTTAACAAAACGCTTTTTTTATTGTTTTCGTTTTCTTATTGTATTTAACACATTTTTTGTATTTAACGCATTATATGCATTATATTATTTCATGTATGCATAATATAACATCAGAGCATTGACACATCAATGATTCGCGGTGGCACTTATTTTCTTCACATTATTTTCTTATATATAAACTTATTGATCAGAGTTGTTAAATTATTTATTGACATTAAATTTATTAATTACTTATATTTTTTCTAAACTTTTTCTTAATATTTTTGCAATAATTGTCTTTTGTCTTTTCACTTAATTGTTTTTTATCTAATTAGTTAATATTCAAATAGATAATAATGATTATATAATATGTAATTAATTACCTTCTCTCTTCCTAACAAAAAAAAAGTTTATCTAATTATTTTCAATATTTATTTTTTTTGACTAAAAAGTATTAACTAGTTAAGAACATTTTTAACAAAATAATTATTAATAAATTATACAGTTAAAAAGAAACCCTAGAAATCTTCCAAAGGAATATTTTATGCACACCTAGAGGAAGTACATCTATAGTATATTTTTTCTTACCTTGAGATAAAATTAAAATTTTTCATTGTCTATTAGTAATAATTTAGGTGTTTTTTTTTCTTTTTAATTAAAAATTATGTGAAATTTGTAATTAAATACATAATTTGAACCATTGCTTGTGATATATTACTGTTAACGGTCTTGCTTCTCATGATAAAAGTTAGATTCTCACACTTAATATTCTGTATATTAAGATTATCAAAATCATAATATACAAAATAATCAACAACAAATTCTCAGAATAAACAATAAAACTCTCACTTAAAATATTCTACATCTATGCATTCTTAAAAAACTGTATAGTATTTTCCTAATCAAGATTATCATAACTATTTGAAACATAAATATTGATTTGATTGTCAATTTAAGATTTGTCTTCTGTTTTGTAATAAATTAATTTAAAAATAATTTTATATTTTGATTTAAAAATAATGCAGTTCAGGAAATGGATTGAACATTGTTATATTCAGATCGTTTTATTTTTCACAGTTATTACATCAATCTACAAAATTTTATCTCATTAATAATAATAAAGTAGTATTTTTTATGTATTGTTATTTTTATTTTTTTTAGTGTTATTTCTCAATTTTTTTATTGTTCACTTTTTCGTCTTCTTATTTGAGACATCATTGATAATTTTAATAATTCTTACTTTTTTTTAATGAAAATATTATTGATATTTTTAGTAGTTCACCTCTAAAGATGATAATTATGTAACTCAACTCTCATTATGAAAAGTATTGTTAGCAATTATCGAAAGTTCCTTCACTCATCCACTCATTCTACAAAACTGTAACATGCATTAAGTTTTATTAATAATAATAAGGTAGGATGTTTTATGTGTTATTATTCTTGGTCTTTTAAGTTATCTTGTCAATTTTTCATTGCTCACTTCTTTGTCTTCTTATTTGAGATATTTTTTATAATTTTGATAATTTTTACTTTTTTATCTTTTTACTGGACACTATTGATATTTTTAGTAATTCACCTTTTAAAGATGAGGATTCTATAACTGAACTTATTATGAAAAAGTGTTTTTTCCAATTATTAGAGGGTTAAAGGTTCCTGACATTGTTCCTATGCTCATCCACTTATTCTACAAAATTGTAACATGCATTAAGTCTTATTAATATTAATATTAAAGTAGGATCTTTTATAATAAGGTAGGATCTTTTATGTGTTGTTATTTTTTTAGAGTTATCTCTCAATTTTTCATTGTTCATTTCTTTTTTTTTTTCCTTGAGACATTATTGATAATTTTAGTAATTTACTTTTTAATTTTCTTAATGAGAACATTATTGATATTTTTAATAGTTCACCTTTTAAAGATGATGACTGTGTAACTCAACTCATTATGAGAAGTGTATTTTCCGGCAATTATCAGAAGTTCCTGTAGTGTTTTTCACTCATCCACTCATTATACAAAATTGTAACATACATTAAGTTTTTTTAATAATAATAAAGTAGGATCTTTAATGCATTGTTATTTTATATTATCATATAGTTCTTCATTGTTCATTTCTCTATCTTCTTATTTGAGACATTATTGATAATTTTAGTAATTCTCACTTTTTTGTCTTCTTACTAGACATTATTGATATTTTTAGTAGTTCACCCTTTAAAAGATGAGAATTTTGTAACTGAACTCATTATGAGAAGTGTTTTTTCCAATTATTAGAGGGTTAAAGGTTCTGACAGTGTTGCTCTGCTCATCACTCATTCTACAAATTGTAACATGCATTCAGTATTATTAATAAGGAAAAGTTTTGTTTGACAACCACAGGTGGCACACAACCATCTGCCAACCAGTGATATGGCACAATTGCCTACGCGTACAAGGATAATATAGACTTTTGATTATGAAGGATATTTAGGGTATTTGCATACAGAATGGTATAATTGAAATTTGAGTAATAAGTTAAAAAAAATTTCAAAACTCAGAGGAGAGGGTCGCGGGCTAGCCTGGTTTTTGCTTTTGATGGGCGGAGGGAATACGAGGGGTTGAGCTTGAGAGTGATATTGTGTGCACACACTACACCGACAGTCAGAGAGATTGGAAAGCGTGGCGGGCTACACTGGTTTTGAGAGGAGAGGGTGGAAGGCTACACTATTTTAGGATTTTCAGGGATGGAGGGAAGGCGAGTGGTTGATCGAGACAGTGTTATTGTGCGAACACACCACACCGACGGTCGAAGAGATTGGAAATGTCCGAGCGAAAATGACACATGTTGTGTGTCAAATTTGGTAAATGGTGAAAAAGTTCTGTTGAGTTAATCACGTAATAATATAGGGTTAAACACAAACTGAACCAAATACGCTAAGGCGAGTGGGGATGGTGTGAGCGAAACTACATCAGGGGAGATATAAGCCACTGGAGTCAAATAGCTTACGCAGAGATATGAATATCTGAGCAAAAATAACACACATTGTGTGTCAAATTTGGTAAATGGTCAGAAAGTTTTGTTGAGTTAATCACATAATAACATAGGGTTAAACACATACTGAACTAAATTCGCTAATGCAAGTGGGGATGGTATGTGTCAAACTGCGTCAGGGATATTTATAAGTCTTTGGAGTTAAAATGCTTAAGCAAAAATATAAATGTCTGAGCAAAAATAACACATGTTGTGTGTCAAATTTGGTAAATGGTTAGAAAGTTCTGTTGAGTTAATCACATAATAACATAGGGTTAAACACATACTGAACCAAATTCGCTAACGCGAGGGGGGATGGTGGGAGCAAAACTGCGTCAGGGGAGATTTATAAGCCTCTGGAGTCAAATAGCTTAAGCGAAGATATAAATGTTCGAGGAAAATAACACATGTTGTGTGTCAAATTTGGTAAATGGTCAGAAAGTTCTGTAGAGTTAATCACATAGTAACACATGGTTAAACACATACTGAACCAAATTTGCTAACGTGAGTAGGGATGGTGTGAGAGAAATTGCGTCAAGCAAGATTTGAGTACCAACCACCTACGAATGTCATGTGCCAAGGGATAGTTGTGTTATGCCATTACCAGTACTAAACATACAAAGTGTTTAACCTCGTCTACTTAAGTGTGTAACTAACCACAACTTTCTGACCACCCATTATAAGAAGTAATTATGTGCCTCCTGCATACCTGAAATCATTACATGTTTTGCATCTTGACATTGAATACAAGTGTGTCTTGCTTCACGATGGACACAGGTCCTATGCCATCACAACCACTCTAGATAAAATTGTTTAACTTTGTCTATTTTTTGTACACACACTAGTAAAAATTAACTAAAAAAAATTTGTCGCAGTAAATATGATCATTTATCACACCTATCATGTCAAATGTAAACAACGAAATATGATCACCACAATTTAGTAACAATTTCTGCCACCATTTTAATTTAATTGAAAATATGATTTCAATAATTGTTAACAATATTCGTACGAAAGGTTCAAATTTGAATATTTCACATGAACTTCAAATTACAATGTACAAATATAACTTCATAAAGGTGTATACAAATATCTTCATAAAGGTGTATACAAATATCTTCATAAATCTACTACAGTCAGATCTTCTTGTATCCGACCTTCTTACAATGCACACATAACTCGTTTGCCTTAGTTTCCTTCATATCAACATTAGATCTTCTTGCATCCGACCTTCTTGTAGTCATAACTAGCTTCAAAGAAACCTGTTCATTAAATGAGTTCAGTTAACAAAAATTAGTATGCTGCATAATTTCAGTCAGTAAAACCAATGATAAACATTCACGCATTCTAAAAAAAATTATTTTGTGCCCCTCTAACCTCCATACCTAAAATCCTTATATGTTTTAAACATTTGGATTCAACACAATTGTCACTTGGTTCACCACTAACCACCTATGAATGCCCTAATCCAAGAGACCGTCACCCCGCACCATTACCAGTTTTGCAACTACATAGTGTTTAACCCTCTCTATTTAAGTGTTTAACTAAGCATAACTTTTTGACACCCATCACAGGCAGCAATTTGGTGCCTCTCTCACCTCCATACCTCAAATCCTTAAATGTTTTCAACTGTTGGATTCAACACAAGTGTGCCTTCATTCACCACAAACCACCTAAAATCTCGTATGTTGGAGAGTTTGTGTGTACAAAACAAATCATAGACATTCACGCATTCTCTCTAAACTAAATGACATAAACACAAACAATATATTGTTTAACCCTATATAATTAAGTGTTTAACTAAGCATAATCTTTTGACCACCAATCACAGGCAAAAATTTTGTGCCCCCACACACCTCGAAGCCTCAAATACTTAGATGTTTTCAACTATTGGATTAAATAAAATTGTGTCTTCGTTCACCTATAACCACCTACAAATGTCATAACCTAAGTAACAGTCGTGTTGCGTGATGTCTAGTTTTGAACATACAAAATGTTTAACCATGCCTACTTAACTGTTTAAACAATAACAACTTTATAACCATATATCACAAACACATCCATTTCTTAACAACTCAACACACCAACACAAAAACAACACTGACAACGAAAATTTGTTGGTACAACAATTACGGACCTCCACAGCAACGATCACAGCAAAAGCGGAAGTTCTCAATGCAGCGGCGACGACAGCAGCGGCAGGTACACTTCTTCCCTCAAACAAATCGACCCACGACTCTCAAATCCACCCATAACCCTTAAATCGACCGGCAGCGAACAACAACGGACACGTCGTTCGTTCAAGAACGGTGGCTACACTTCTTCCCTCACACAAATCGACCCATAAAGGCACAACAGAGACAATGTTCGCTAATGGTGGCTTCACTTCTCGTGGTGAAGAGAAATTTCTGATTGCAACCAACACGGTGAATAGATTTGAGATTTTGGTATTTGAGATGTAACCTGGCTCTTTCTCTATATATCCACTGCAATATGTTGGGCGGCAACCAGAACCAAACCCTAATAAACCTTCAACCTACCCTCAATGCCACGCTGGACCATTTTTTCCACATCATTGATATTGACCATGTCAGTCACACGTTAGCACCACCTAAGGTTGTCAACAGGGTGTATGCCACGTGGTTGGCAAAATATCATAACTCTATTAATAATAATAAAGTAGGATCTTTTATGTGTTGTTATTCTTTTTTTTTTTTATGTTATCTGTTAGTTCTTCATTGCTCACTTATCTGTCTTCTTACTTGAGACATAATTTTAGTAATTCTCACTTTTTTGTCTTCTTACTGGACATTATTGATATTTTTAGTAATTCACCTTTTAAAGATGAGGATTTTGTAACTAAACTCATTATGAATAGTGTTTTTCCAATTATTAGAGGATTAAAGGTTCCTAACAGTGTTACTCTGCTCATCCACTCATTCTACAAAATTGTAACATGCATTAACTCTTATTAAGAATAATAATAATAATAATAATAATAATAATAATAATAATAATAAAGTAGGATCTTTTATGTGTTTTTATTTTTTTTAGAGTTATCTCTCAATTTTTCATTGTTCATTTTTCAGTTTTCTTACTTACATTATTGATAATTTTAGTAATTTACGTTTTAATTTTCTTATTGAGAACATTATTGATATTTTTAGTAGTTCACCTTTAAAAAAAATGATGATTGTGTAATTTAACCCATTATGAAAAGTATTTTTCGCAATTATTGTTGCAGTGTTTTCCACTCATTCACTCATTATACAAAATTGTAACATACATTAAGTTTTGTTAATAATTGTCAACACCCAATTTCCTCCAGGCAAATAAAAATTATTTTTTCAAATATAAAAAAGGAAAAAAGATAAAATAAAATAATAAAAATAAGAAATTAAAACTTTTTAACATGTGTTATTTATTTTCTTTGCCATTTAGAATAAATAATAAAATGAACTTTGACTTTATAAGTAAAGTTTGATTAAATAACAATAAAAAATAAGATAAAATGAAATTTATAAAAAAAAATGATAAAATAACAAAAAAAAGGTGTTGGGTTTGTCTTAAAATAAATTGAATAGAAAAATTAAGTGAGTTCAATTGAATACGGAGGTTCATATATAAAAGAAAAATCCGATTGGGTTTGATAAAAATAAAAGTAAAAAAAGTTACTGTTTACATATTACTTATCTATTAATTGTTCTTGCCACATAAGCCCTAAGGTTTACAAAACTACATTGCCGCATTCGGGAGGGTAAGAGAAGCGAGATTTTTGTATGCACAAGGAAAGAGGAGATTGTTAATAGAAAACTAATAAGCTCTTTTTGTTTTTGGGCTTTCCCTTTTTCAATAACCTCCTAACTTATGGAAAGCCCAGTGCTTAAGACCCTCAATCGAAAGGTCAAGGATTGTTTGTGTTGTTCCGTATATAGATAAGACCATCTCCGATTCTTGGAAAACCCACCGCTCTGCTTCTAGCTATTCGGATAGACCACACCTCAGAAAGAAATTCCCCTATTCTATTCTATATCATAGCAGCAATCCCAAGTTTCTATGTAACTTTAGTACCTTTTAATTCTTTAATTAGTGTCTGACAAATTTTATTTCTCATAATTAAAGATTCTTGATTAAGAATCACAAATGTGTTGTTTTCAGTTTTTTGCCTTCTCACACTTATCACATTTAGTAATCATGCTTTTAACATTTAACTAGTAATCATCCTTTTCACATTTAGAAAGTAATCATGTTTTTGACATTTAACTCCCATAGCCTTCCTATATTCATATAGGTTCAGTTACTATTAATGTTTCAGTGACTATTCATTTTTTTATTGTCATTTTCCTTTTCTTCATTCATCAAATGTAACCATATACAGTCTTAAACCAAAGGGAGTTAATACAAAGAGGATGAGAATAATTGATTCTTAATTAAGAGTACTCTTAAACCAAAGGGAGTTAATACAAAGAGGATGGAAATAATTGATTCTTAATTAAGAGTAGTAGTAGAGGAAGATGAAGGGGTTAAAAAAACATTTATAAAGAATTTAAGGAGAGAGAATAGGGACAGAAATGATACAAGAGATACACAGTTTTATCAGAGATTTTTTCTATTTTTCAAGATCCAATTAAGTCTTAAATATACAATTTCCTCTTTAAAAGAATGGGAGAAGCTAAAATTGTAAAGAAAGTAGAGAAAGCAAAGGAGGGATTGAGCCAGTCTTCAATGGGTACTTTTCTATTCATGTTTGCTCCGATATAAGTGTTTATCATGATGAATATTGTATTTGCCCTGTTAGGATCTTGATGGATGTTCTGATCTGTGTAAATTTTTTACTGAATGTTAGTTGTTTTGAGTGATAGTTGTTGTTGTTAAATTAAAGTTGAATATTATAAACACGTGATTTTAGAGGTGCTGCTCTTAGCATGCCTTAGTCTTCAATTTCATCCATGAAATTATCGGTTGCCTTTGGCACAATTTTGTTTTGGCATAATTTTGTAGGGGTGCTGCTGACACTTTCTCCACACGTAATCGACTCGACTCTCGAATCTTGAATCTGGGTTCGTAGGTTGACACCTCGTCGTGATCTCGTTACGACAATAATAATAATAATAATAATAATAATAATAATAATAATAATAAAGTAGGATCTTTTATGCATTGTTATTCTTATTATTTTATGTTATTAGTTAGTTCTTCATTGTTCACTTTTATATATTCTTTGAGACATTATTGATATTTTTAGTAGTTCACCTTTTAAATATCAGAATTTTGTAACTGAATTCATAAAAATGGTTTTTCCAATTATTAGAGGTTAAAGGTTACTGACAGTGTTGCTCTCCTCATCCACTCATCTACAAAATTGTAACATGCATTAAGTATTATTAATAATAATAAAGTAGGATCTTTTATGTGTTTGTTATTCTTTTCTATGTTATTGGTCAGTTCTTCATTGCTCACTCTTATATCTTCTTATTTGAGACATTATTGATAATTTTAGTAATTCTCACTTTTTTTTGTCTTCTTACTGGATATTGTTGCTATTTTTCAGTAGTCTACCTTGTAAAGATGAGGATTCTGTAACTGAACTCATTATGAGAAAGGTTTCTGATAGTGTTTCCCTGCTCATCCACTCATTATACAAAATTATAACATGCATTAAGTCTTATTAATAATAATAAAGTAAGATCTTTTATGTGTTGTTATTCTTGTTTTTTATGTTATCTGTCAGTTCTTCCTTGTTCACCTTTCTGTCTAACTTGAAACATTATTAATAATTTTAGTAATTTTTTTTTCTTCTTACTTGGGACATTATTGATATTTTTAGTAGTTCACCTTTTAAAGACGAGGATTCCATAACTGAACTTGTTAAGGAGAAGTCTTTTTCGTAATTATTAAAGGTTAAAGGTTCTTGGAAGTGTTCCTTCCCTCATCCACTCATCTTAATTGTGTTCCAGCATTTGTGGCATATCGTGAAAGACAGTCTAGGTTGTTTACTTAATATTGTCTCTAAGTTGTTTACTCAATATTGTCTCTGTTGTTTACTCAATATTGTCTATTATAGAAGAGAACGCTCCCCTTTCTCTATATCTCCTACTACAATATTGTCCCCTAATGAAAGTGTGTATAGTAAAATAAAGAATATAAATATCAATTTTCTTATATAAGAGTAGATTGTAGACTTTTTGGACTCAATGCTCAATACAAGCATTGGTGGGATTTGTGGTTTAGAATTAAGAACAACCAACTTCTAAAGAGTAAGTACAAGTACAATTAATAAAATAATTATTTATACTTTGAAATCCAACATCATCAACAACTAATAGTTGACCATCCAAAAATAAGTATAATTAATAAAATAATTATTTATATTTCAAAATCCAATATCATCCACCACTAACACCTGAATAATTGACCATTCAAAAATAACTGAGTTAAAATATGATTTTACAATATTTATTAAAACAATTATTGATTAAAATTTGAATATGATTGAAAGGAAAATTATAAATAAAAAATTTATGAAAAAATAGAAATTCATGGATTAGAATGGAGTTAGTACATTTATAGTATATATTTTTCTTACCGAGCTGAGATAAAGTTAACAGTTTTGATTACATATTAGTTATAATTTAGGTGTTTTTTTTATTTTAATTAAAAATTATGTGGAATTTTGATTAGATACATAATTAATAAAATAATTGAACCATTGCTTGTGATATAATACTGCTAACGGTCTTGTTTCTCATGATAAAAAATAAATTATCACTTCTGAATGTTAAGATTATCATAATGTTATAATGTTAAGATTATCATAATCATGATATACAGAATAATCAACAACAAATCCTACGAATAAACAACAAAACTCTCACTAAAGGTGCGTTTGATTTTTCAAACGGATTTGTTTAATCAAACGGATTTTCCTACGAATAAACAACAAAACTCTCACTAAAGGTGCGTTTGATTTTTCAAACGGATTTGTTTAATCAAACGGATTTGTTTAATCAAACGGATTTGTTCAGAGAGATAATATGCAGGAAAAGTTAAGAAATCAAAAAATAAAAAATTATTAAAAACAGAAAACTATAGAAAAAATTACATTGTTTACATTCCCTTATATGGAGCACAGATTTAAAGGAAGAGTTCTTTTAAAATATTTTTAAATAATTAATTTGATTATTAATATATTTAGAATCTAATAGTATAGGTCACTAAAATTTTAGTAGCTAATGTTAGATACCAATTATTTAACTTAATTGGTCACTAAATTCAATCATTACTTTTATTTTGTAGTTATTTAGTCACCAAAATCTAATTTAATGACTATTTTAGTCATAATTAGTAATCATTTTCATTGGGTAGCTAAAAATTGGTCTCTAAATAACTTTTTTCTTGTAATAATTTACAAACTTTTATAAATTTTTCACTCAAATCTTATTATCTCTCCCTAATGTAAACAACTTAACTTTACACTTATTTTCATTCTAAATTAACTCAAATTCACTCTCTAATCTAAACAAAGTCTTAATAATATTCTATATTTATGCATTCTTAAAAGACTGTATAATATTTTCCTAATCAAGATTATTACAACTATTTAGAACATAACTATTGTTTTGATTGTCAATTTTAAGATCTCTCTTCTGCTTTGTAATAAATCAATTTAAAATAATTTTATATTTTGTAATAAATCAATTTACAGTGTTTCAGTTCTCTTTTTGACGGTTGTTACCTGTATTATTCCAAATTGTAACGTATACTGTTTTAATAATAGCAAAATAAGGTTTCTACTTATTGTTGTTTTCACTTATATCTGTTTTCTTTGTCATGGTGTTATATGTTAGTTCTTCATTACTGATTTTATATTTTGACTCGCCATATTTTCTTTAGTTGTTCACATTTTTCAAATGGCAATTGCTTCTTGCACCCCCAATTACTTCCTGTACCCCATTAGTTATATAATATATCACAATTATTCTTGCCAAAAATGAAAAAAATGAAATTGTTGCAGCTGCATTTTTCGGCAACGGCAGCGGTGGTAGACGTCGGTGATGAAAGAGAAGGTTGTTTGACAACATTTTGAGGTAAGTGGGTTTATATTTGGATGCTTTAATGGCTACTGTATGGGTATAAAGGGATTGCTGAAGTAGGTTGGAAGGGATTTCGTTATAAAAAACAAAATCCTTAGGAGGCTACGGGAGTGAGAAATCGTCTTACGGAAAACCATTTCCGCAGTGGTGAGGGGGTGGGAAAAATGCTTACAGAAAAGTATTTCCGTAATGGGGATGGAAATGGGAAAGTGACTTACGGAGAAGGTTTTCTGTAAGAGAGAGTTTCAATAATACAAATCCCTCTTACGGAAAACGTTTTTCATAATACAAAACTCTCTTACGGAAACATCTTCCATAATACAAAAATCTCTTACTAAAAACGTTTTTTGTAATACAAAACTCTCTTACTTTCCATAATACAAAACCCTCTTACAAAAAATATTTTTCATAATACAAAACTCTCTTATAGAAAATATTTTCCGTAAAAGATTTCACACTCTTACAACCCAATCTTTTTCAAAAAATATTTTTCAGAATACCCTAATCTCTTTTGTCTTCGTTAACAAAACTATAAATATCCATTCACATATTCGGATAGATGCAGGAAGCAAATTGAGGATGCAGGAAGCAATTGCCTTTTCAAACTGAGGATTCTGCAACTCAATTGATTATGGAAAGTATTTTCTTTAATTATTAGAGTTTATTCTCACTGTGTTCCTCCACTTATCCATTCATTTTAACGGAATTCTGACATTTCTCCACTTATCTCCGACAATACTTTGACGCACTTCGACTTATCTCAACGTGTTCCAGTGCTCCTCCACTTGTTACTGTGATGTTCCTCCACTTATTCATAAGTGCTTTAGGGCTCCTTAGCTCGTACTGCCTTCTTTTATTTCCTTATTCTTTCCGGCCCAAGTTTGTGGCCCAAATCTTGTGTTTTTGCTTTCAATACTAACAGCTTCTTCCTACACCTCCAAGGCTTCTTATGGCACCTCCAAATTTATTTAAATTTTCGAAAGTGTCTCTCATATTTTATTATGCAGACTATTATAATCTTTTGAAATTCTGTATACTCTTCCACCTCCGTTATTGTCGCTCACATACATTGTGCTGTCATCTCCAATAAGTCATTTTGTTTGTTGTTGTCGCCATCACATTACTTCTGCTGTCTACTGACTTGTCAACCGTCTAAGATAAGGATGATTTATCGAAGGATTTTGGGAGTGGTTATTTGATTTGAAGATGGGTTTATTTTCGTGGAAAAACAGTTTCATAATAAGTTGTTCTAAATCCATTCTGAATTATTTTTTAGAAAAATAGTTTCAAAATCAGCTATTCCTAAAGTTAATTCCAGATCAGGCATTGACTTCCGAAACAACCTATTCCAAAACTATTGTATTATTTAACAAATAAGCATAAGAGTATAAATGTCTTTTCAAACAAGGTATTTTGGATTTAAAAAATTTAGAAGTATCTGAAGAAATCTTAGAAGTACAAGAAGAAGTCGTTTTCAACTTTTTCCTACAATCATCAAGTGGTCCAGTACAAGAATACTCCACGGCTTTTGATTCTTGCACCCACATAATTACTCCTATTTTAAAAATTAGGGGTGCAGTTAGAAATTATGGGAGTTCAGAAAGAAAAACCCAATCCACTTACAATACTTTTTGGACTAACTTTTTATAAGCTCGGTAAAATTGAAAAGGTTTGTTTCACACTATTCGGCTTCAACCATAATAGCCCAACTTGAAAGAAGAAAAAAAAGGTAATATAAACTATCCATAAAATCTAATTTTTTCCATCTTGTAAATATTTTTATCCACATTCTTTCGTTTTAAAATGGACATTTCATGATGTATTTATATTCTAGTTAACCCACTGAAATTTTATAAAATGAAAAAGAAAAACCATTCTAAATTACTTTTGTAGTTTCTGGTCATGAGAAAAAATTATATTTATTAATATATTATAGTTATAGTTTTAAAAGATCTCCGACATGTACTTCATCTAAAATTTAAAATAATTGTATATTGAGATCGTAACAACGCTTAAAAAGGTAATCTTATTAACCCGATAAAATAAATATTATTTTTTTAAAAATTCAACAAAACTGTGCATAAAAGAAGTTACACTATTATTCAAATTTAATAAATTTGTAATCTTAAGCACAAGTTTCAGTTTATGTAAGTTTATCAAATTTCCTTTTTGAGTTTAAACAAGAGCTTTCTTTTTTATTTCTTATTTTATAACGATATAATTAAAAAAAAAAATAGTTTCTAACAGCAACGATAGTGTAACTACTAACACAATCTTATATTTTATTACTAGAGAAATCAGAAAGAAAGAAAAAAGGTATTACAACTAGATATTTAGATAGAAAGATTAAGGTTGCTAATATGGTTTTGAAATTTCATCTTGAGATTTTGAAATATTTATTTAGAAATTATTGATTTGTTTAGTAAAATTTTTATTTTGATCAATGATTTTAAAATCAGACTGGTCCTTAAATAATGAAAAGTAATTTTTTTTAATAATCTACTAAGCAATATTAATAAAATAATTAAGATGATATACATAAATTTACATAATTAAAATTTAAAATTTATTTTAAAATGTCATAACTTGTAACATATAACCAAAAGTAAGTCATATAAAAAGTAAATAAATGTAATACATTATATTAAAGTTTAAGAATAATAAATTAAATTCATTAGTAACTATAATTGTCTTAAGAATACTAACTATTTAAAAAAAAAAAAAAAAAAAAAAAAAAAAAAAAAAAAAAATAAAAAAAAAAAAAAAAAAAAAAAAAAAAAAAAAAAAAAAAAAAAAAAAAAAAAAAACACATGCAGCAGTTGAATCTTTAAATATGTTAGTTTTTTTTTTGTCAGTTCATGGTCGTTTCTATTAATTCTATCTCGATTTAAATAAAAAAAATTATTTTTAGAAAATTTCTTTTCAATCATAGTATATTACACTTAAAAATCAATTTATTGTTTTAGTAAACAGACTAAATCTAATTCATTATATGATTAAGTATTTTATTATTTGAACAAATTCTAATTTTTGTTTCTTTTACATTATGCAAAGAAACGCCATATCCTTTACTTTCTTAATCCAATAATCTTGGGGACATGTACAAAGTTAGTCACACTAATAAAACCCTTTTGTGATTGGGAAAAGAAAAGATTAGTTATTTCTAATGAAACAAAAGTCTTTCTTTTTCTATTCATAATACCAAGCAACTTTTAGTGTGGACCATCAACAATGCATCATTCAAACCTTGCCCAATTATAAGTACAACCAAATTACCCATTTCAAAAAAAAAACACAAACTAGCCATATAGTTTAGCATGTGGAATGTGCTCAATCCCTGTGTATTTAATATAATTCAAAAAATTTTAATAAATAAATATTTTTAAATGCATACATTCAATTATAGTAAAAATCTATGATACACAAATATTTTCAATTTCTATCATTTCTTGTATGTACAAATGCATGACTTAGAATTTGATGAGTGTCTCAAATAATATATTTTTATTGGCTTTCATTTACATGTACACTTGTCAAATATTTATATTTGTTAATGATTTATTTTGTTCCTTTCAATTAGCATTTGGTAATTGGCACATAATATATGCTTAATCATGCATTTGCTTAAAAATCAAAATATTTACATATCTCCAAAACTCTCACTTGACAGTCCTAAAAATATTAAAATGATATCAAAATTAGGTAATTTTATTTAGTTATGGTTATAGTCCATCTTCTTAAAATATAACTAAGGTAATTTATAATTTGGTTATATAACACAATTAATTTTAATTTTTTTTAATCAAATCAAGCCATAAACTTTCAACTCATTTTTACTCAATTTTTAATTCAAAATAAAATCACTTTTCACTCATTTTTCATTTTTTTCTTTCCATCCTTACAAGAGATCAAACAAAATATTGAAAAAACTATCTCTCTATGTCTCTATTTTTATTATTTAAATATTTATTATGATTTTTTATAGATTAATTTATTTTCAAACTTGTTTAATTTATTACAATTAATAAACTATATACAAATTCTCTCATGTTAAGGTTTAATTGTGAGACGATTGCGATCATAAGTACCTTCCCTATCTCACAATAAAAAACCTCGGAGACTAACACTAACACGTCAAAAACTGAATAGTACCATAGATCTCTTCCTAGTTCATACAAGAATAATTAAGTTGACTATGAACGTACCCCTAACATAAAGGAGTTGAGAGAAAACTAGGACAATACCTTAGAATCAAGTCTTTATAAAAAAGTGACAATCTTATTTTCTAATTGAGATTGTCTTGGCAAATTATTGAAAGGGATGACTATCGATTTAAATGTCGATATGTAATCTATTTTTCATCTTGGAGTTGTTATTGCTTAGGAAAAAAAAGTAATTATTAGGTAAGAGAGGTTGAACTCGTGTTCTTAAACTATTTTGAAAATATTTCCGATGAATCTGAGTATGGTTGTTGAGATTGGAATGACTTAAAATCTTGTGGATGGATGTGAATCCAAGTGCATGTATTATATGATTGTGGTTTGATCTAGGTATTGTAAGCACACATGTTGAATAGTAAATAGATTGTGATTTAGATGTCTTAAAGCAAGTTGAATTTGATGTATAAAACTAATTGTATATATAAATAGTTGAATTGAATTGGCCATTTTCTTTATGAATTTATTTATTTATTTTATTTGAGTGTTGGGTTGATCATTTTAGTGATGCTTAAGAAGTATTATTTATTAAAAGTATAAAGTACTATTACTACAAGTATTTAAATAATTTACTATATATTATTCAATAAAAATGACCTTACATGTAGATATATGGAGTAAAGTAAATTTGTTTTTTTTCTCTATTCAAGTGTTGGTGATGTACATTTGTGGATATATGCACAGGGTCACCGTCAACGCAGCGGCATGACTAGAATCACAAGTGCACATTGATGTAGGCAAGCCCCAGTGCGGTTCTGCAACATGCGGGTATGGGTCAACTATTATGTGGTTTGAGTTCTATAGTGTGGTGCGTGAGGCAGCGGTTCCATGGTGATGAAATGAGTGTTAGTGAGTAGCGAAGGGGTGTGACAATTGTAGCAAAATGAAAAAAGTCTGAAATGCAGGAGAAAGAAGTTGATGCAACATAAAACTAATAAGAATATTTGATGAATTCATCCTAAAATGAAGATTTGTGTGTGTGTGAGAGAGGGATAACTCAAATTAATCCGTTGTTTTCTAATTTATAAAATCTATGTGTTTATGAGATTTTAGTGAGGATTTTGTGAAATACAATACCTTTTCTAGGTGAAATATTCTTTTTTACAATAAACACTTTCTTGGGACTAATCTTTAATTTTATTTGAATCATTCAATCTTGAATAAAGGAAGTTTTATGAATTCTCGAAACTGTTGTTTCTATTGGAATTCAGGTATTGTTATTCTTTGTATTCGCTTTAGTTTCTATAGTTTGTTTGTAATTAGATAGAGTTTTTAATTGTTGTAAGGGTAAATGTGTGATTACTTTCGAATAAAAGACTCTTGTAGGGTTCAAAATTATATTCTTGAGTCTTTGTGTGTTGTAAAAACTTGTTGATAGTGGAATCTCAAATGATGTGGCTAAGAAATTAGATGTACCTCTTGTTGAATAGTGAACCAGTCTAAATTTGCATGTATTATTTCTTTGTTATTCTCTTTAATTTTTACACTGAATTCTTTATAAATTATTAGTTAAATAGAATATTAATAGATTATTTTTTCAAATTAATTAATTGATTTTATTATTATCTATATAGTAAAAAGTATTTTAATTGGTTATTTTTGTATCCTAAAATACTTTAATTGATTAGTTTTTTTAAGAATAGTCATTCTATGAAAAAATATTTGATTGTTTAATTCACTCTTCTCTTAAACTTAATCAGCATTCTTATAATAACAATTCCATGCACAACCATTTAAAATACGAATTGTTAATTTTTTGTTCAACTAAATGTTTAAAAATAATTTTTATAATAGTACTCATTGTTTCATAACTTTTGACAATAATAAGACAACTATAATAAAAAAAGCTAACATTTCTTTTATAAAAATGCTAGTGTCTTTTTTAACAAACTTTTAAAATGTCGTTATTCTATATCTTTATTTCATTATTTTATTTGTATATAAACAAATATGTGATAACCAAAATGAGTGATTTTGATATTTTAATATTATTTCTTATACTACAATCATATATTTTATAAAATTAGGTTCTAGATGAAGATTGTCAAACTTTTATTGCGCTAATTTATGTCTTTAGTTTTTGTTGTTATATACGTTTGGATAATATAAGTATGTATACTTTTCTCTCTTATTATCTTTATTATTTTTAGATTAATTTTACAATTGTTATATTTTATTATTATTTTATAAATTTATTAATTAAGTTTTTTTCATGTTTTATTATTATTATTATTATTATTATTATTATTATTATTATTTCATATATTTTAGGAGTTGGCTAAACTTTTATGTATCATAAAGAAATTTAGAATAAAATAACGTAATTATATTACCAACTTTTTCAGATGATATTACTTCGAAATTTTTTATGAATCTTATCTACTCTCTTAAAATTTTAAAATATTGTTTAAATGCACAAAAAATTATATAAATAAAATTCATTATATAATGATAATTAAATGCACTATATTCTATTTTTTATTATTTGATGATTTTAACATCAAATTTTATTTCACACATTTTATTATTATATTTTTAACTTTTACACGTTTTAGCAGCGTGTTAAATATATATCATGTTGTCGAGTCATACAAAATAAAAGAATTTAAAAATTTAATAATTGAGACTGAACAAGCAAAGCAAAAGATTTATTTTGTTTGATAGTATGAAACGCGGAGTATTATCTCTCATTTCGATTTATTATTAAATTGATCTATCAATTAATGAGAATAAAACAAAATATAATTTAAAAAAAAGTTACAAAACAGTATTATTAAATTTTTTTTACATGTTGCATATTTAACATATTGGTAAAATGTATACAAATTAAAAATGTAATATTAAAATATATATAAAAATTGATCATAAAATTTAAAAATAATAACTGAGGATAAAATATATAATTGAAAAAAAAATACAAAGTAAGTGAAAAAAAATAGTGAATGAATAAATAATAAATTTCACTTTTCACTTAAGTTTCTTTCTATCCAATCAACTTTACTTTTTTTTTTTCTGCATGCTACTGAAAAAAAGGATAAAAGTGATGAAAGATGAGAGAGAATGAAATGTTTTTGTGACATGCAAGTGTCATTATCATCACTCATACTCAATCTGTCTTCTACCTTTTTCTCTTTTGTTCTATTATTTGTTGTGCTCATCTCTCTGTTACTCCATTTTCTGAAAAATAGAAAAACAATAAAATCAACGTGTCTTAAAACTTTTCTATTGTTTTTAACATTTACTAAGAGTCTTCTTTCAAGAGAATCAATGAAGTTATTTTACAAGATTTTGTGAATTTGGTTCCTCGTCAATAATATCATTGGTCTTGTTTGAATTTAGAAATACAAAAACTCGATTTGTCGATCTTAGAATTGAAAGACTAAGAACAAATTAATTGAAAATAGGAAAAATTAAAACACGTTTTATGTAAAGATAATGATAAAATAAAAAAAAATAAGAATTTAAATAATTTGGTATTCTCTAATCCAGATAAACATATTTTCAATTAGTTGATATATAACCATATGTAAAGAATAAACATATTTTTGGATATCCGAACTAATTTAGCATTCGATAACCATATGTCTGGATATTCAATAACCATATTTTTGGATTATGAAATTTGAAATTGTCATATTTCAAAATTACTTAATCTTATATAATTATATTCTTGTATTATATAATTCAGAATAATCATATTATCATATTATTCAATTTAAAATAAAAATATTTTTGGGTTATGTAATATATATTAGTCATATCTTCAAATTGTTTAGTCAAGAATTACTATATTTGTGAATTATTTAATTCAAAATATTTTTTATTTATCTTTTAAGTTATTTAGAATAATTATATCATCGAAATTAGTACAACATTATAAAAACGTGTTGAACTAAAAAGATTATTTATTAAGAAAAAGACATAACTTTTTTTTGGAGTTAATCCATTGTACATTCAGATGTCAATTAGCTAATATTCTATAAAATATTCTCAAAATGCTTTATCAGGTTGGATATAGGGATTTATATACCCCAGGAATATTGTTAACATTATTTTTCTTTTTATTCTCCCTATAAAATAAGATTATATATTTATATCATCCTTATTTGAATTGAGATGATCATTCCTACAAGGCGGATTTATATTTTTAATTAAATATTAACAATAAGTTAAATGAGAATAATTTAATGTAAAATTTGAATTTACGTTATGTTTATTTTTAAATTTAAATCTATTTAAGTTAATTTTGAATATTTCTACACATGGTATATTTCAATAAATGTTGTGAAGAAGAATGAGAAAGTTAAAATGAAAGAAGAAAGATTAAAATAGTAATAGAAACTATTTATATGAGTTGAATTATAATAAAAATAAGTAAAAGATAAGATAATTATATTCATTTAATACATTTATTTATTATTTTTAATATTACTTTTTAATTATTTACTACTGTTATTACAGTGAAAAAAACTGTACAGAAATAATCCGTGTGTGTGTTCAACGTGGAGACTGTAACCATCACCATATCATCTTTCTCTCTATCTTCCCACAAATAAATAAATAAATTGATTTCTAACAATTATTATTAATTTACTGCAAACGTGTCGCTATGTGGGGCCACCGATGTCAATTTCAAACACGTGATTTTCTGAATTATAGTATTGTTGGTACCACTTTCCCACTCTCAAAGAAAATAACTTCCATAAATCATGAAAATGATATATATAAAATTTGTATATGAATGAATTTCAATAATAATTTGAAATTTTGTGAAGACCAACATTTCAACTACTAAATGAGAGTGTGCAAATAAATCTAATACTCTAAATTACATAGAGCTGAAATACATAAAAATTGAACCATTTGAGAAGAAAAATAATCAAACAAGGCATAAAAGATATAAAAGAAAACTAAACTAAATTAAAAGAACATTAACAAAGCAAAATTAAACCATTTTTGTAAAACAACTTGGTTTGGATGGAGTTGATGTAATTGTTTGAAGAGGATTGTTTCACCAATTGGCTTATGTGGACATCCTTATTAGATTGCTTTATTTATATTTTTATCAAAACATTGTTTTCAGCATTGTTGGGATGATATGAACAATTTATTCAAGTTTAATATATGCCACAGAAAAATATATTACACTTTATCTTTTGTAAGAAATAATTGTATGGATAAAATTCATCTACCTTCCTTTCATAAAAAAACAATATTTCTATTTTTTCTTTAAACTACACGACACTGTCCTGATAAAGATACATTGCATTTTATTTTCTATAAATTTTATAATTTCTATTATTCTTTCTTTACAAGCAAATTCTATTTGTTGATACATTTGCATATTTAAAAAAAAAAAAATTTAATTCTTATAATATATTTGTTATAAATTATTTCTCTATTGAAAACTTTTTATAATCTTTTACATACTGCTAGAAAAAAAAGTTACAATATTTACTAGAATTGATCTATCAGCGGAAATTTTGAATAATTTACGAAGTCTTAATACAAACAAAATAAATTTAATTGTTGTCATGGCATAAAAAAAATCTAAACAACTAAATTCATATAAAAATGAAGAATCCATCACATTGTTAACTGAAAAAAAATCATATAAATTGGTTCCGTTTCATGTTTTTACTCTTATATACATAGAGAGTTCCAATATATTCTATATTAATTTCTATAGCATGTTCTTAAATTATTTTGACTTGTAATTGACATCAAATTGTTAACTGAAAAAAAAAAAAAAACACATCTATTTGGTTCAGTTTCATGTTTTATTCTTTAAAAAAATTGCAAATATACCAAAGCTATATTATTTTTTATATTCAGTTCTTAAGTTAGTTTGACTTGTAACTGAAAAACAGAGAAAAAAAAATACATTTATTTCTTTTCGTTTCATTATTTTCTTAAAAAAATTAAATATATTAAGTTACATTATTTTTTTCATTTTGTTCTTGAGTTATTTTGACTTGTAACTGATACCAACTTGTGAGTTACGATCAAATTTAATATAATATTCTAATGAAAAATTTAGATACTATTAACTGAGAATGTAACATCAATATTGATAGTCTAATGACCTAAAACATCATAAAAAAAAGTATGGGATAAATACATAATCCTCTAAATAAAATTGTGTCCTTAATCACTATTTGTCATTTCAGATAAAATATAAAAAAAAAAGGTTTAAAGAAAAGTTATATTTTTCTAGTCATTGTTCTGAAATTATTGTTACCATGTTTACAGAAGAAAAAATTTAGATAATATGACAAGTGACTGAGTTATCAATATTAATTATGACCAAAGAAACTAATATTTTGAGTTAAGAAAGGATCCAAAATTTAATCAATCACAAACAGCCAACAATAAGTGAATTAGGAGATTTGACAATCACTTGGTCTATTTATTCAATGCATCCAATAAATGAAAATTTGGAACAAAGAAACACGTAGACTGACTTTAGGATTGAAAAGACCTAGGTTAAGAGCAAAATGTCAATGCACTCACGTGATAGGCACACAGGCACATGACAATAATTGGCATGCAGAAAAAAAAAATTATTGAATACATATGTCTTTTTCATCTTTTTATTAAAGTAAACTCAAGATAATTGTGGTAATTATCATTAACTAGATATTGGTTTTATAATTATTATTAAAATAAAACTTAAACACATCACAAACATATAAATATATACATAAACAAAAAGATTTCAAGTTAACCTCCAAAAAGTATTTCAAAATTAAAATATTTATCATTAATTTTTTATTAATACGAAATAAATATCATTAAACATCATGAGCATAATTACTTATGGAGTTATTATGTTTACATTATGTGATGTTATGTGATGTAACATGTTCCTTTAAATTAGCTATTGAAAATTTATTTTTGTTAAGTTTTTAAATTTTGTTAAGGTGATATTTGAGTTCTAGTCTTTAGTTTTATTCTTCAACTTTTCAATACTTTCAAGTTTTATACAATTTTGAGAGTCTTGATTCTATCTTGATATTATGTAATTTTCAATGACTTTGAAAGTGTGACTATAATTAGTTTTAAATTTTTCTTTCAACAACTCTTAATGTATTGTGCTCTAATTTTCATACTTCTGGCTATCATAACTTTGACATAATAAAAACATTTAGTCATGTTGACAATCTTCAGCAACATAAGAGGCCATGAAGCTTGCATTGTTTACGGTACCTCACACCAAATTCACTTACATAGTGAGTCGGTGTCAATAGTCATAGTGGATAATGGACCACTCTGCGAGAAACTCTTCTCATCATCAAACTATCAACCTTGCTAAACGAGGTACGAGCTCAGAAATTGGGGGAAGATGATGAATAATTGATGGAGTGGGTCAAGCAACAAGTGTTTGAGGTGCTGGAGCAGAAGAGTTAAAATGCTTAAACATAATGTTTAACTCAACTTCCTAATGTTTCATTTGTAAGGGTATAAAACAACGCGTCCTAGGACAACGTGGTAGTGGTTAGGTGAAGCGTAACTAACGCTTTAAAACCTTAAACATCACCATTACTTCACAAACTCCTTATCAATGCTCTTGGGATTTAAATCTTATCCTAAAAATAATAATTATATCAAACTCAACCATAGGAGCTCAGAAAACACTCACAAATAATTCAACCTACAACAAGCTCAAGCCACGACTTCATATACAAAGCTCGACCTAAATAGGTCGCCTAAATAGTCTTTAAACTACCAAGTTTAACTTTAAGCTAATCCATCTTCTACATCGGATTTTGAGCTAAGAGGCCTGTGTACCACCTACTACCCGAAAAATATGGAGAAAATAATACTCAATCGAAAAAAATAGGTATAATACCTAATATAATATTACCTGTTATAATATATGGGTAACCAACCACCTACAAGTGCAAATAATACAAATTAATCCACAATCAATTTTTGTTAACAATCCATAACCACCTATTAGGCCCAAATGTCTATAGATACAACTTCACTCAGACTCAATCTCATGTTTATTCTCTAAATACTTATTATAATTATCTTTATGCTCTTACAAACTTGAGCATCAAAGAATCTTTTAGAGGTAGAACTCTACTCGAAACCCGATTAACAAAATCCGGATAAACATTTTTAAAAGTCTTTCTACTCAGTCGTAGTTCAACTTTCTTAAAGTCAACACCAATCATTCAAAAAGTTTCCGTTTAAGTCTCAATAAGAATATGTTGCAATTATCAAAATTTCATAATAAACACAAATTATACCAATTTATTTTAACAATTATATCAAACAAGGAATCAAACAACTTCTAAAAGATAATATTAAGTTAAAACACACGAGAATAACATTTATAACTTAACTATTAAATTGACTCACAATTTCATTTTCAATTAGAACTCCTACATTACTTATTTAGTTCGTAGTAACTAGTTTTAAAAATCTTTATCAATTTTTCACTACATGATATTTTTATTTATATGAGATAAGTCAAAAATATAATATTTAAACTCTTGAAAACCAATATAAACAAGTAAGACATACTTTCTAAATAGGGAAATATAATTTGAGCAAGACGATATTTTTAAATTAAAAATCAATGTCCTTACATAATTACGTTGCTTAAATAATTAAGAATTATTTGAGCAATATATTCCTCACTTGAAAGAAATTTCTTAACTAAAATTTTACTCTCAAATTCATCGTTTGAATGGAATATACTTCATTTTAGAAAATATATTTAATGTAACATTCAAAATTTAATATAATATTATTTAAATACAATATATTAAATTATATAATTTATTTAATTTAAATATTTTATTATTTTCTTAAAATATTATATGATTAACTGTATAATAAAAAATAAAAAATTTAAAAAGAAAATAAAAAAGAAAAAATTTATAAAAAATGATAATGTAAACTTGTCTCTTTTGTAGAAGAAGTGATAAGGAGGAGATAAAAATTGTCTTTCTACATAATTGCATATATTAAAAATAAATGAAACCTTTTTAGCTGTGTATGACATGTTGAGGTGAACAAGAGAAAGAAAAATTTTCATGAAGTGAAAAGGGAGAGAAATAGGAGTGTGTGAAAAAAAAAATTAAAGGTAAAGAGTTATAGAAAAAAAAATTAAGAAAAACACTAACAGTAAAATTCACGACAATTATTTTAGTAGGTTTTTTTTATATCAATTAGAATACAAACATAGAAACCTTATCCCCTTGGAAGGGACAACAGTGATTACTTTTTATCTACTGTCCACCATCTATATAAACTCTTTAATTCATTTCTCTGTAAGTAAAGTTATATATATATATATATATATATATATATATATATATAATATTTTAATTTGATTGACAAAATATGAAAAACTAATTATGTATAATAAAAAATAATATCAAATATTACGTTTCAAATATATAATTAAATTAACAATTAAAATATATACCAGAGAAATATGTAAAATAACAACTCTATAAAAACTCATAAGTTGGTCAGTTTGGAGGCTTAACATATCAATAGGTACACACCTTTACCAATAGCCATAACCCACCTTTATTTAACTTAGAATCATAACATTTTCTCACTTTACACAAAACATCATCAACACCAAATATTCCCACCTGACTTCAAATGAAACAAAAACCAATAAAGATCATTCCATCTATTAAAGGTATGCTAGAAAAATAATTTATAAAATATTGTATGGAAGCAAAATATTCAATACTTACTAACTCAATTATAGACTTACTAAGTTCAATTATACAGTGCAAACTTGAAATTGAAAAATAAAGTCTGAAATTCAGCTAACATTTTTTTTATCACTATTGTTAAGTACAATTTCATCTGAATAAATAAAAATTATTAAAAACATAATATAATTAACTTGAAACTAATACATAAAAATGGAGAAATTTGGAAATACTAAAAAATAATAAAGGAAAACTGGGATTCAATCTTTTTTCTGATAAAATATATTTATTTGAATGTTCAAATTGATGTGATACAGAGGCAGCCATTAATGCAACTGGGCAACTACCTAAATTTGCAAGTTAAAAATCATCAAGGAATATTGCCAGCTTTAGATGGTGAAAGTTAATATTCTGCCATTGGTCTAGTCTAAATCTTAGGTTGCATGAGACATGAGATTTCATACATAGTGTTTGTTTATTTTGTTTACTTGTATTATTTATAGTATAATAGACTATAAATACTATAAAAATGTTTTTATTAATATTTGGATATTCAGTGCATTTAAAATTAATATTATTTATAATATTTTTATATATTAATTGGTGGGTTCAATATGAGCAGGGTGAGAGGCCATCTATTTACAGTTCTTTTGCACATATTCTTTTAACATAACTGTGCACACTACCTTTATATGTTATATGTTAAACATATGTATGCCTACACATGTTATCTTACAATTAAATTAATTAAAATATATATAATAGAAATAAAATGTTTTGTTAACACTTCAATAAATTTGAACTATATGTATAACTATATTCATCATCTTATGTTTTACATAAAAATCATTTTGATAAATAAATTAAAAATAAAAATTATTCAAAATATATATATGATTTATCACAATTTTATACTTAATATTCAGTTTTTCTAAAATAATATATATATATATATATATATATATTATATCCTTTAAATATGAAATATTTTATATAAATTAAATAAAATTTACCTAATAGTTTATAATGTTGACGTATAATTTATATTATTTTTGTTTATTAAATAATTTGTATGTTTTAAGTACAATTATTTATACTATCTTATATTCTAAACTACGCAAATCATAAAAATTATATATTTTTATTAAACTAAAAAATATTAAAATTTTAAAACTATAAAATTTCAACACGACAACAAAATAATCTTTTTATAAAGTGAGTTATGTAACTTGATTATTCATTATGAAAATAACTACAATCTAATGTTGAGCCTAAATAAATAATTTCATAAATATTTTTTGATTTTAAAAATAAATAATTAAAATATAACTTTTACATATATTTTTGTTTGAATTTTAAAGAAAATAAATATTTTAAAAATTATATTTATTTTATATATTTAATCAAAAATAATCATCTAGGACTAATGTTACATAGTGATAATATCTTCTCTAAATATAAATTAATCGTCTTCTAGATTTAAATTTGACTTTAAAAATAATTTTTTTCTAATAAATTTTTTACGACCTTTTTCGTTTTTGTAAATTTTTGTCATTCTATTGTAATAGTTTATATCATTGCTTGTATCATTCTCAAATTTTCAAACATCAGAACACTAACAAAAGCCAAAATTATCTCAAGAACTAAAAGCTCTACCTTATGCATCTTAAAACAAAACCTTCTCAAAATTCATTCTTTCACAAAAGAAAAAGTTAGTTTGTTAACATTCAAATACAAAATTAAGATATAACTTAAAGACCTAAATTAAGCATATTATAATCATGAAAAGACAACATTCAAATACAAACTTAAGGCATAACTTAAAGACCTAAATTAGAATATAGATAGAAGTAACTTGGTATGATTGTACACTAGGGTATTTAAAAACTGTGAGAGCATCAAATAGCTCCTTAGATCACCTCAAAGTTCAACCCTAATAGTCAATCACCACAAAATAAGTTCAATGCCAAAAAAAAAATTATTTCTGCCAAAATTTTAACATGCATGTAGGGCTAGAAAGAGAAAGGAGGAATAAGAAAACTTATCCAATAATTTATTTTAAAATTGATATTCTAACTTACTCTTAACTATTCACCATTTAGCAGATACAAAATCATAGAGAAGAAGAGAAATGGGTTTGGTTATCTAGAAAAAGGGATACGACTTAGAAATAAGGAAGAGGAAAAAAAGAAATGAAAATTTCTTAAAAATAAATAAATGAAAAATTCCTATATGCACCACATGAAACACTAAGTACACCGTCCTTTAATTTTCTTTTTTCTAATTATTTTCAACCGAGGAAGCTCAATTAGTTTATTAAAATCACTGCTTAAAATTTTTATTCTCGCATCTTTTTTCAATACAACCATTATACTCCTCATAGACACAAAACTAACCCACAAATACATATACAATATTAATTAATTAAATATAAATAAAAAATAAATTAAATTAAATTATCATAACCTCAATTGATAGTCTACTTATTTATCACATAAAACGTCTCCTTACACAGATAATTTGGAATCAACATAATATTTTTTAACATTGCTAAATCATACTTTTATTATTTTACTCATATATTTTTTTTTCTTACTCTATAATCTGTACTAGTTGACTTTCATACATTGCATGATTTTTTGAAATTCATTAATTCGATCTACTTAAGGAATAATGATCAGTGCAAATTTTCTTCAAAATGCCGAAAAGTCAAAATTCACCTTTATGAAAGCAATTACTCTTGGATAATATTGATAATAATTTCAACTTAAATTATTAAAAGGAGAGTTAATTATATCAATCAGTATTAATTAGTTATTGTCCTAAATATCACCCTTTCATAAATATATATATATATATATATATATATATATATATATATATATATATATATATATATATATATATATATATATTTATTTTTTTTAT
>Ga0099824_1002127_pt1 | contig 28784 bp, 20 predicted proteins | sample SiratrowhiteBW_FD_76837 | JGI IMG/M metagenome (GOLD analysis project Ga0099824, IMG submission 76837) | Root nodule microbial communities of legume samples collected from California, USA - Siratro white BW | ecosystem: Host-associated > Plants > Roots > Nodule | place: USA: California... | reverse complement strand
TTTCTTCTTTTTTAATGGTAATAAATAAAGAAAGAAAGAAAATGAAGAAGGGATTGTGGGAATGGAAAAAAAAAAAAAGGGGGGGGGGGGGGGAGGGGGGGGGGGGGGGGGGGGGGGGGGGGGGGGGGGGGGGGGGGAGAGGAGGGAGAAGGTGGGGGAGAAGAGGAGTTGAGAGAAGAGGTAGAGGAGGAAGGAGAAGAGAGGGTAGTGAGGTGAAGAGAAGGGGAGACAGAGAAAACAGAGGAAGACAAGAGACGATGAAATGGATTGCCAGATCATGAAACTCATCAACCTGTTCTTCACCACCAACTCCAACCTTCCTCTGCTCCCAGACATCATTCGCAGACAACAACCTTTTCTTTTCTGCTCTTTTCTTCTCTCCACCAACAACAACGCTTCAAATCCCACACTCTTCCCCCTTCTTCCCTTCCCACACACTACTTTCTTAGGTCAGTTTAAATTTTTGAACTTTTTTAACATTTCTTCAATATAATCTTTGCTTACACTACCCTCTATATTATTCTTACAAAAAGTTCCATTATATAACTTTAAAATTCTATTTTTTAAAGCTGTAAATGGGTTGGGTTCCGCACACTCATTTCATATTCAGCCCAAACAACGTGGTTCCTCTGGTCTACCCTAAATTAAAATTATTATTTTTAATATATATATATATATATATATATATATATTAAATAATAAAGCAGTGAAATAATGATAATAAAGAGAAAAATATGTAATTAATTTTATTTTCTATTAATTCACGAAAGATACATTTCGAAATATGCTACTGATGGAGTGTAGAATAACTCAAATTGATTTGTTACATTTAAATTATAAAAACCCTAAAATTTAGGGTTTATTTGAATTATGAAGATGGCAACAAATGAACGAGCTTCTCATTCACTCCCAACGATTCCCATTCCTTCTTTCTGAGGAAATGGCAATCGTCATCCCCAAACGCCTCTTCACCCTCCGCTCCGTCACCGCTTATTCCCTCAGCTCCTTCACGCGCCCACGAACCTCTCTTCCCCTCACGCGCCTCCTACTCCACGCGCGCCCATCCTCCACGCAGCCATCGAGAACCCCGTCGGAGAAACAATTCGAGACGTGGGTCCAGGCCCTGAAACCGGGCTTCACCCCCTCCGACGTGGCCCAGGCCCTGCAGGCCCAATCAGACCCGGACCTTGCCCTCGATATCTTCCGCTGGACCGCGCAGCAGCGCAACTACAAGCACACCAGCCACACCTACCTCCTCATCATCAAACACCTCATCGCCGGCCGCCGCTACAGCCACGCCGAAACCCTAATAGAGGAGGTCATTGCCGGCGCCTGCCACGACGTCTCCGTCCCTCTCTACAACTCCATCATCCGATTCTGCTGCGGTCGCAAATTCCTCTTCAACCGCGCCTTCGATGTCTACAAGAAGATGCTTAATTCCAACGATTGTAAACCTGACCTCGAAACCTATTCCCTTTTGTTCAATTCGCTGCTTCGGAGGTTCAATAAGTTGCATGTTTGTTATGTGTATCTGCACGCAGTTAGGTCTTTGACTAAACAAATGAAGGCTTCTGGTGTTATTCCTGATACCTTTGTATTGAACATGATCATTAAGGCTTATGCCAAGTGCTTGGAGGTGGATGAGGCGGTTCGGGTTTTTCGCGAAATGGGGTTGTATGGCTGTGAGCCTAATGCTTATAGTTATGGCTACATTGCCAAGGGGTTGTGTGAGAAAGGGAGGGTGACTCAGGGGTTGGGGTTTTATAGGGAGATGAGAGGGAAGGGTCTTGTGCCTAGTACTAGTACTTATGTGATAATTGTGTGTAGTCTTGCGATGGAGCGCAGGTTTGAGGATGCCATTGAGGTTCTGTTTGATATGTTGGGACAGTCTAGGTCCCCTGATCATCTCACTTACAAGACTGTTTTGGAAGGGTTGTGTCGGGAGGGAAAGGTCGATGATGCTTTTGAACTGCTTGATGAATGCAAGAAGAGGGATGCTTCCATGGGTGAGAAGATGTACAAGAGTTTGTTGGACGAGTTGCATTTTTCGTGCCGGGAGTAGGTTTTGTGCTAATGCATTTGCTTGAAGTAGCATAAGATGCATATAACGCTGCTTTTGTTGGAGCGTAGCTTGGTTAATCTCCTGCTCTTACAAGACAACTGATTCTCTTGAATGAGTGCTGATGTAGATAAATAGTTGCATTTGCATGGAGAATTGCTCTCAACTTCTTTTGGACTAATTTAACTTGCAATGTCAATGGAGGGGGCACTTGACTAGTTGTTAGTTCTATGAACACTGATATTGATGATAAGGTGGCGCAAACTTCTTTTATGATACAATGTTGCCTCTGAGCATGCTGAATGGACACAGCATTGTGAATACTGGTATGCAATTTCCACCTGATGTCTTTGTGACATGCAGAAGTTGCTTGTGGATGGATAATTTGCCGGAGTGGATGAGTATCTTATGGTATTGTGCAAAAAACCAAAGCTACCCAATATTCAGCTGATTTTTCTTTGTTGTTGGCTTCTTGCCCTTAGTTCATCATTTGTTTTCTCCAAGAATTAATCTGAGATAGATGTTGGCTAAAAGTTTTGCAGTTGCTAGCATCTGTTTGTATTAGTTACGGATATTATTCTTTTAGTCCTAATTCCCCATGGTTTGGAGCATCCCTACTGGTCTTGCTGGCATAAGGGTGGAAATTACATTGATTTTCTGTGTTCTGAATAAAACAGAATTATTCCGCGTGTGTAACGATGGTGATCATATTTTCTGCTGCAATTGTGTTTTGCAATGTTTATCTTTTGGCATTAAGTTATGTATGTAGTGTGGCTTCCTATAACTTTATGTTGGAAACGTGCCTTAGATATTGTAAAGCAGTTTTAATTTTTATTTTGAATAAGTGAATTATTAAATTGATAAGAATATATGTTATTTTATTTCTAATTGGTAGTGGATTAGTTAGTTTCATATTTATTATTTAATAATTAGTACCAGTTCCTAAAATCATGGGGCAAGATTTTTAATCAGTTATGTTAGTGTATGTTAAATATAAGTTGGATTCAATAAGAGTGGTACGCATATGCAATTCAATATATTTTATATTGTTTCCTTGCTCTTGTTTTTCTTTTATCTTTACACAAAATTCAATAAATGATATTGAAGCTCTCTTTTTGAGGAATCTGTGAAAAATTAACACTGAATCAAATTTCCCACAAGTAGCACCTTCACTTTTAGGTGGAGCAAATTATTTGTAGTTGGTTTCAATAGTAATCTTCACTGGTAGTATAATAGGTTTAAAATTAACATGAAAATTTTTAGAATATGTGAAGGAAGAGTATGTAGGAAATGAAAGAATTGAAGACATGCTAGGGATAAACTTTATTAGGGAATTTGAGTATCAAAGGATGAAAAAAAGCTGCAACAGTTGAAGGGTACACAGACATATTGGAGGGCGTTGCTAATAAATAAGATTACTCAAGACTAACTTCTTTTTATTCAAGACTTGCTGGAAAAGAATTCTTGTAACAGTGTCAGAAGGACGAGACATCTATATCCACTTTGAAGAACATAAAGGCTCTCGAGTCCCTTGCATGCGCAAGAGCACGAAACACTTATATGCTTTTAAAGATGTTCTATTAGCCAAGGGCCAATAAGCTAGAACATGGAAAAAGAATAAATACAAGAAGAATTTACCTAACCACAAAGGAAAGGGTGAAAAGAAAACTGACTTACCTTGACAGCATTATGGTAAAGTGGGTTACCAATTGATGTCAAATTGCATGTTTCTGCAATTCAAAATATTTTATATTGTTTCGCTGCTTAATTGTTTTCCTTTTACCTTAAGCAGAAACCAACACTTATACATATTATATCCTGTGCAACAAATGTTTTCATTCTTTAACATGAATGGGCAAATTACATTCATTATCTCTCTAGTTTTCTATATTAGTTTCATCTTCTTGAATTTATATAATTGCATAAAAAAATCAGTAAGGTCTGTATTAACGAGAAGGATATATGACATTATTTTCTTGTATAAATTAAGAGACGTTAGTGTAGGGTAAAAAAAAAAAAAAAACATAAAGGTACACTATCGAGTGATTTTTTGTAATTCTCAGATTGAATGTAATTTGTCGAAACTCTTAACTACACACATCCTTATTCATTGTAGTAGCTCCCTCAATTGTCTTTTCCACTTATTAATTACAAACTATACTCCTACCAAACCGTTTCCTTATTTATAGCAGTGTAACTGCCTGTACAGATGCAGGTCCACATGAATTTAACCCAAACCAAATAATCGTGGACCCACCTATTAGAAATCCAAGTGTAAGTGTAGAAATAAAGAAATTAAGTACAAACTCATTTCCTTGAGAATTTAAGGTTGAAAATAATCCTATAATCCTTCATATGAGTTTGGTTTATTGGTGTGGAATCTCCTGTTTTTATCCCCTCAGAAAGACCCTATACATCCTATTACCACAAGCTTCTTTTAAATACAATATTTAACATTGTGTGAGTTTAACTCGAAGTGAAAGGTGATATCAATTCTCACTTGGTACGGATAAAAAAGAACTATGAATTGCATACTGAACACCATAACACTGATCCGCAAGTATTACAAGTCGAACAAACATCACATAAACACTACGTGGAAGTATTATCACACCATCCAACGATTTCTTACACAATCACATTCACAACAGTTAACACTCAACATCCTGGTTCCTAAGACGTATTATGAACAATGAATAAAACATCTAAAGGTATCCCTACAAGACTACAACTAACACGTAAAAGCAGTTGAAATTCAGATAATTACATCAAACAGGTGTTGTTCTCGAAACTGAAGACAATGCATCTTCAAACCGATCATCATCTATCTTCTCAGAACTCAAGCTTGGAGGAATGAAAGATCTGAAAATCAATTCCATGTTGGGAGGTTCCTTGAGTGGATTAGCTGCAACCTCAAGTGCTGGATGTTCGAAGGCCGGGTAGAATTTCTTTGCACAGACAAAACCAAAGAGCAATGACAAAAAGGGAAGAGGAAGCACAAGTGGTGTATAGTAGAATTTCTGCGCCCCAAAGTACCCAAACATGGTAATTTGGTATAATATCAGAGATGCTAGTACACGGTTGTGTATGTGAGGCCACATTCTTCCATAACTTTCATATGTTGGTACGTACACTTTGAGTGCCTGTTGATTAATAAGTATACACAAAAGAGACTTAGTTAAACATAAGGAATGGAAAGGAAAGGTTAGCCATAAAAAACATTAAACTGGGTTCGTTAAACAAAATTCCAAGAACTTCACCTGGTTTCGCAGTATAAGCCATCCTAGGCCAAAATATAGAACACCAAATGGGATTATCACAGGAGCAATAACAGAATAACAGAAGACGATTGTGACAATCAGCATGTCAGCAGGAACTCTAGTTGCATAACCAAGATCTCCAGGATTCCAAGCCTCTTTCAACTCAGCTTCGGTCTTGCAAAGATACTTTCTCTTCAAATGGTATATAATAAGAGGAACTAGTCGGGACAGTTCAAGGCCATAGCCAACGAAAAATCTAACACAGAAAAAATCAATTAATCTATGTCAAGTATTTTAAATTAAAAAAAAAAAGGTGAAGCCTTTTCTACTTATGTCTAATCTAGTAGGAATAGTCCAAATTTTCAACTTCAACGCAAATCATGTGAGAAAATATCACGCTTTTTAAAAACACAGTAACTTCTACTTCTAAAGAGTGTAGGAAAAGATGATAACAATATATAATAAGGAACAACATTTTCTAAAACTTTAAGCCTTCTGCATTTCCTTTTACTTATACATAAACAAAATGAAGTATCAGCACAGATAAATAAAGTAAATAAAATAAAGTTAGGAAGACATCTTACTTAAGGGCGACATAGGTCAAGAAAAAAGTAGCATTGCCCGGGAGGCTTTCAGCTAGCAAGGATGCAATTTCATTTATGTTGGGGTTCTCCTGAATTCTATGGAATGCTTTGAACAGGGTTCCACCTATAGTAACTCCAATGAAAACGTTCAGCACGATGAAATAAAAATATTTTCCAGATGCAGCTCTAACTGCATGACTTTCGGTTGGAATGCCTTCAAATTTAGACAAGAACAGAAGCAACTTGGGCAACAATGCCAAGAAAATAATCAGGGCAAGTTGAGGGAGGTAAGCTTCCAAAACTGTTCTCAAAGCCTCTATACGAACTATTGGTTTTATAAATGGAAGATATTTCACCAAATTATCCAAAGTAGTAAATGCAGATACAAATGTAATTGGGATCATGTAGAAGAATATAGTCAGTGCCACAATGACATACACCAAGTACTGCCTCAGCTCTCTCTCAAAATACTTGATTTTCAAATTGGGCCATATTAGTTGAACGGGTTCAGGAGCATCAAAGACTGACCAAGTGTCAACCATTTGTGCATGCAAACTCTGAGCTGCAGACGCTGCAACCACCCTACTTGAGAAAAACACCAGAGCAGCGTCTTGCTGCTTCTCTCTAAGGGTGACCTTTTGCTCAGATTCCAATTTGGTAACAAGTTCATTGATCTGTTCATTGTAATAATCTATGCTATCCACCTTTTTACCAACTAGTCCAAGGAAGCCAGTCTTGTTAGTAGGTCTTGTTCCTTCTGGTTTGTCAGTTGTTTTAGACCCTTCATATATTGCTTCAGCACGGGCAAGCTTCTTCTTATACCCTTCTAAGGTCTCCCAAGTCTTGTTCACCTGTTGGCAATTAAATTAGATAGTACAATATTCAGTGAGGAAAAACTAGGAAAGAATGTTATCACAGGCTATTTAGAATTAATCGATATAATTGGTTACTTATATAGAATTCTCCTCATTTTCTTTCATCTCCATGATGTATGGCCACATTAAACGGATGTTACATGCATCATCTTTCAAAATTTTGTTATGGAGTCAGAAATAGTATAGTTAATCTAGAGGGTACGAAAAAAGCAATCGCACGAACACCTTACCACTTTGTTGTCTGTTACGATCATAGATCTGTAAAATGCCTCTGGATAGATGGCTTTAAAATAAGCGTCAACCTGTTCCTTCTTAGTCTGACCTTGAGCAGCATGAGGTATGTCTCTCACAACTATAGCAAACTGTTGAGGCCTCACTTCAGGAGACTTCAGAGCTTCGGCTCGCAGCCATGAGACATGTTTGTAAGCTCTCCACAGGAGAACAAATGAAACAATTGAAACCCAATAACAGGCAATTAAAAATCCCCACAGCCTCGGACTCTTTGCCTGCACTGACAAGAAGTTATTCAGTCTCTGGCATGATTATCATTCGTAGGTATTAAAGAAACTCATTGGCTCTTTAACTCGGGAAAAATATTGGTCGTTACTTCCCACACACACAGCTAATTAGTTGAATAAAAGGAAGATTCACTATAATATTATTGGAAAAAAACACTGATATTACCGTGATGTTAGCCATTGATAACTTGTCAAGTTCATTGAAAGTTCCTTTGCTAGTTGTTTGAGCCTTTGCATCTTGTCTCTTCATAGCATTGTCAGTAGCAGAAAGAGGCAGAAGAACCGGTAGCAGAATAATTCCAGATAAAACTAGGATACCCAACACTAGCACAGAACAATAATAATAATAATAATTAAAAACTTTATGCTGGATTCATTAGTCATCCTATAAGCATGTTATACATAACATTGCAAAATATGAAAGTTTGCCACCAGACAAACGTATTTATTGGGGAAAAAAAATATTATAGTGGAAAAGACTTGTCTTCTCTTTCTGTGTCATGTGATGTGAAAACATATTTTGAGGATGAAAACGCAATGCCATAGTCTACAAGCCACACATAGGTCTCAGATAAGCGATGCATATAGTGTAGCATTTTGCTCACACAAGCAAGAATGTGACTGTCGTAAACATTTAAAGATGTACTATGCTGAATCAATAGCAGAAAAAAGATGAGCACAGTTGCTAGAAAATAACCTTATGTGCCTTAAAATCACAACTCAACAATCACAACAAAGCAAACTTTAATAACATGTGACTTTCTTAGTGTAATTCAAAATTTCTTTCCCAGTTTTGTATAATAATAGTACGGCAAATAGAACCAGGAATTTGTCCTTCACATTCATACGAACATGAGATAAAGACCAAAGCTTGAGATTTCAAGTATTACTTAAATCAGTTCCCCAAATTTTATCAAAATCTCATTCCTGAGAACTAATATTTCTAAAGAATCCTGCTTCAGCTCTTAAAGGCTAAAGTGAATACAATGAAATGCTGTTGTTTCCTGTTCAAATTATCAAAAACAGAAAAAAAAAAAAAAAAAGGTAGTATTATTGTAATTGTCAGTGAAAATTTTCTCAACGGACCAGACAATCTTAAAAAGATTCTTCTATGTTCTCATTGAACATAACTCAGGATGTAGTTCCTCATGTGCTTTTGGTATTATTCTTGAATCAAAATTGAAGTTTCATTTAGATAAAACTCCAATTTTTATTGGAGAACAAGACCAAAAACCACCTATAAAACCATATCCAAGTTTTATCCTAGGAGCTGAACAAAGAGGAAGTTATGCAGCAGGCAGATATATACACAGAAAAAAGGGAAAAGGAACAAACCAGTGGTGAGAAAGACAAAGTAGACGGCAGTGTCGACCCCAGACATGGTAACAACATCACGTTCTGAAGAAGACACGGCCTCCTTGATCCAAGAGAAAGGGTTGCGGCTCTTGGACCCTCCTTCCAATGGATCCAACCCCTTGAGGATCCTGTTGGGGTAGTACACCACATTGTTCCCAGGCTTACTCGATAGAAACGCAAACACGATCATCAAAACCAAAAATATCACAAAGGAAGTCCCCAGGGACGTCAAAAACGAAGCGAAATCCATCTGGGCCTCTCAATTCTCTCCACAACGCAACACAAAGTCCCTCACTTGATCCACATCAATGAATGCCCGGTAACCGTTACCACTTGCTTCACTCAAGCCAACCGTTGCAGACGGTTACGAAGCATGATAATAAAAGGGTGTTGTTTAATGTAGGTACAATAGAAAACGGAAACGACGTGAAGGAAGAAGATGAAAGGAAAATGAATATAAAAGAGAAAGAGATATTTTGAGCAAAGGTGGTAGTTGTGTTGTGGGGCACCTTACGTTTTGGATTGCTTGTGCTCAATTAATGTAATGTAACGAAGCTTTTATCTTATATTGAGTTCGAAGAATGCGTTGGCGTGGAAATTAAGAGTGGGATGAGTGTGTGCGAGCGCGGAAATAGTGCAAAACAGGGATGCAGAAGAGCTGTTGAAAAGGACAAAACTTTCTCATGTCCCTGTTTGAGTATGACACAGATGCCCCTCAATGCCAATATTACCCCTCAATAATTTGGATCTCATGTCTCTTTCCTTCCAGATTTATCACAAGTAGATACCCTTTTTCAACTTATCCTAGAACTATATCTCCCTGTAAATTTTATCTACTGTTGTTTTGCATGAATTGTGAGACTGTGTTGATCTAGTTAGATGTTGGATTTGTTTTCTGCTTCTGAATGATGAATTCTAAGAAGTAAATCTGAAACCACTCAAATTTGATTAAAGTTTACAGAAGAGAAGAGGAGAAAAAACCGGAACCTATTCACGTGTTGTCCATGGGATTCAGAAGCCAGCCAAAAGATATTTATATTTCTCTCTTTCTATCTGTCTGTTATGTGTCGATAAAGGAACACTAAAGTAGATTTTCATTCAAAATAAATATTTATTATGTAGCATGGATTATTTAATTCAGCATGCACATATTTAATAAACTATTCATTTGACAAAGATCTAAAATCCGTCCATTCATCTTGTTGATTCTTTGCCTTCTGAGAATCTTTAACAGGCTTATACCTTCCAATGTTTCAACCATTCATGTTCCGTTTTCAGAGTAAAGAAAAAACTACAAAAATGCATTACCAACTCTTTCTGGCCACTGAATAGCTCCAACACAATTCACCTTAAGAGTTGCAAAGCAAGGATCACTCCAGGTGGTGTAGGCCATCAAAAAGCATTTCTTTGTTTCGGAAATATCGTCCAATATTTTAAGTTTATATATACAAAGTGAAACAATGACTTTTGCTACACTTCATTTATACTGTAACTTTTTTTTCAGTAACAGTGCCGAAAGTAAACACAGACGTCATACATGGAGAATTTTATTTTTCACGTGCTTAGTGCATATTATATTGTCTAAAGAATAAGTAACTCATTACCATTAGTCAAATATGTTTGAAAATAAAACAAACTACTGAAAATGTCCAAGTAGTTTTATGAAAAACATGTAGGAGATTTTTTATTAGAAAAAGGGTTGAAAGTGTGAGGCATATATAAATTAGTATAAATATAATTACAATAATAGCATAGTTGTGTCATCATTACCCCTATAGTATGCATTATATTACATTACATAATACATATATAACTTGAGTTTGATTGAAAAGGAAAAAAAAGAAAGGGACAAGAGATTTGGGTCATAACGTGCATGATATTTCTTTTGTAGTTGTCAGTAAAGACAGAGAGAGGGATCAAAGCAAGGGCATTGTGGTAATTGCAATGAATATGGATAAAATCAGTTAACTGGTAATATAGTAGTTCCACATTTGTACCACTGGGGAGTACAATCCAAATTGACGAATTGTTAGTTGGCTCTCTCTCACTCTCACACACATTGTCGACGTGGTAGCCTTTTACCCTAACAGTGAGGAAACAACGTATCCAGCTGACACGTGTCGGTGGCACAAGGGACAGGTGGCACATGGAGGTGTTGCCGACAGAGGGACAGGGTAAGAGAAAGTGGGATCCACATATTGGATAGATAAGAAGGAAGCTAAGCAAATGCTATTATGCTACACATACCTAACTTTAAGACCATTCAAACCAAATTTTCTTTCCACCAAAATCAAAATTCTTTTCCTTTTTGGCTGTCCTATTTGCTTCCACACATCAACAAAAGTTAGACTCGTATTTTCTTAGATCTTGAATTAGAGTTTTGTTGATTTAAAAGATTTTATTAATTGATAATTCGGAAGTAATTCTGTATTTTGTTTTTTTGTAAATCTTAAGATTTGTGATGACATGTCTGTGGATTTAGTTATGTAATTATATTTGGTTGGGTGAGATAATAACACGTGAGGTGGGCCATGGCACGTGCTACCTAACGAGAGAGACGAGAAAGAGAGGGAGTGTGGTAGGGTGAGATTTGAGGGACCATGCACGTTGAGTTTTTGAAACCGAAACACGCGGTGGACACGAATGAAAGGATAAAGAAGAAATAAATTAAACCTGGCATACCCCTCTTCTCTTTTATCTACTTTAGTGGGCCCATTGTTATCAATCATGATAGACCAATTTTCAGGCCATTCAGCTATGTGCTTTTTATTTCCTTTCTTTGAAGGTGTTCACAGCTACCAGCACAAATTGCTATAAAAAAATTATCCAATAGGCTCAAATTTTGCTGTTGAAGTCTACATATCAGACAAGGGTGCTGAATATCCCTGCTTTCAACTAGCTTTCATTTCACGTTTTAAGAATATAGTAAAGTATGAATGTGCATCAACAATGATCACAAAGTATTTTCTTTAATATTTTTTTCTCCTTGCAATGATCTCTTTGATGCGGAATGATTCGAATGAATTTTTCAGAATGTATATTTTATATTTCGGAAAGTTCATTTTAAAATAATTGAGAGGCGACCCAAGAAATTAATGAATTGGAAGAAGAAATACCCTTCGATGAGTAAAGAAATCACTAGTTTTTTGTTGACTTTTTGTCGAGGTGGGCCAAATATATTTACAGCAAGAAGAAGAAATGGCAATAGAATGAAGAAGATACTAAATTCTATTTTCTTTCGAAATGAATGTGTAACAACTTTGTCGAATAGGTACAAGAGTTTGAAATATACAAGGGGAAATCATCTGAAGTTGCAGCATCTTGCACGACCTCTTGACAAGTTGCCCCATAGACAGAGCATTTGCCTTGGTGATTGATAATGTGCAGTGAAGTAGCCTTCCATGCATCCATATTGACAAAACTTCCAGTTGTGGGAATACTGAACCGCGGCCACCGTATTGTTGAATCTCCCAACCCACATTCCCATGCTTACGTCCTCCATCTTAAAGAGCTGCCACCACAATCAAAATGTTTCATCAATCAATAGTGTGTACTGATAGCAGAGTGGAACTGGAAGAGGTTAGGATGAAAAATCAAGGGATAAAGTTTTTGGTAACAAACCCGCAGCCTCCTTTCCTTGTGTTGAGATATGATGAAAGTAACAATGTCTCTGGAAAGTACGTATGCAGGGCCATTTGCATAAGGAGGATATACTTCTTCAGGCCACTCCTGTGTCAATTAATATATTCAGCAAGATAAGAGGTGTTATTACTTATTGTTTTTAGCATAAATTGGAAAAAAAATGAATACATGTCGCTTAGAGATAGGCCAGAACCATAGTAAGCTCGAACTAAGTAATAATTTCTCAGGAACATTCATGCATTCTATTATATTACTCCTAGCAACATTTCTCACATTAGTATATTAACTACACAAAAAGAAACACATGGGTCGAAAGTAGCAGTCTAACAGTATTAGGCAGGGCCCTGAATTCCAGTTAAAAAATAGTCATAGATACATCCTTGTGCTAGTTGCAAGTTTAAGATTTAATAAATAGAGCTGGTAAAGAGGTATCAATTACTCCACCTATGGTTCCATAGTCTGTCTCATAGAGTTGGTGGTACTGATACGTAGGTATCAATGCAGAAGCACAACCTTATTTTGGGCAAAAACAAGTTTCACGTGCCTATAAGGGTTATAACTAAATACATAATCCCTATCGATAAGCTTCACTAAGCGCTGGAACACTATCGGTTCAATAATCAAACAGAAATGTACGCACTTGCATGTTACCAACAAGTTTAACTAAATGTGACAACTATAATACCTCATATGTAACAGCCCATTTGCCGTTTCTCATAGGGCGATGCAGGAGATTGAGATTGCCCATATAAAGAGGCTTATTCCGGGTTACAGCTTCGATTTCTTTTAAGATAGTGTCCACCCTAATGAAAGTGTCATCATCTACTTTCATTATATATGCAGCACTCACATTCTGAATCTGCATGAAAGAAAATTGGCTTATAAAAAACCGGAGACAACAGAAAAATGAGTGGTAAGTTGCAGATTTTAGGGAGCTGACAGATATTAGCTTCACTTACCCCAATATCTGTAAATAATAAAAGAAAAGCACCAAAGCTAACTAAAGATTTAGAAATGAACTCACCCCAAACTCACAGACAGCAATGGTTTTAAGCACAACAAGGTCGTAGCGGTCCATAAAGGGCAAAATGACAATGTCGCCGAAGTAAGCAGCTTCCTTCCTCAGCACCGTATTTACTTCCTTCCTTTGATTCTTCATGTTGATGTTTAGAAATTATAACAGGTAACAAAACACAGACAAATCAGCTATATCATATCAATAAGAAGAATAATAGTGAAAATAAAAAAACATTACATAGAAAGCCCTTGAATTCCAAACAATAACATAACTGGTTAAATTGGAAAACATTTGTTTATAAATTGCATTATATTCCATAGAAACTCTGATATAACTACATTTGTTTACATTATTATATTTTCTCTTCAGGTTTTGCATTATATTAATAATTATATTATAAATAACCAATACAGAGGTGGATTACAAATATAAAATAAGTGATTTGCACAAACAATAATAGTTCACATAAACCAACCAATGTAGTTACTAAAGTATAATCCAACCAAAACACCAATCTCATACAAATATAAACTATTTATATCCGCTATACGAAAAGATGAAGATTGGAAAATCGAACTTGCCGTGAACTTGAAATCTTTAAGAGGTTCGCGGAGCACAATATAGCTAAGGTGATAACTAGCTTTAGATGCCTAGTGATACACTGAACTCGGTGGGCTCCATTGCCGATGTGGACCATAAATTGAGTATATGTTCTATGAAGCTAAATGTATGCAATGCCTTAGGAAACTGATCCTAGAGCATTTTTCATCTTCTCTTTTACTTGATAAAATCAATTTCAGCAGCCTACAAGTCAGGTATGGCTATCATATCTCAATTTATTTCAACAAAGATTACAAAAATTAAAGCCAGACAACCAATAGATCATGGCTGACCTTTGTTAACTGAGAATTTTATAAAAAGCTGAAGATCCCTTCTTTCTATGTCACTGACTTTTCTGTTTATTTTATATTAAGTTCCCAGGTGAATGGATCAGATCCTAGCTCTTGACATTAAGAAGCTTCCAATTAAAATAACTAAAGACTCCAAATTCTATTTGCCAAAGCTTTTTGGCCATCAAATTGGAAGTCACAATAGGCCCACTTAAAGGTCAAACAAAAATTCTACCCATAATTTCCACAAAATGATCCCGGAAGGTTGTTTTTCTCTACATGAAATTCTTATAGCAGTTCAAGTGCTCAACAACATTCTTGGTATGATGTAGCACAATCCAATTGTGATCTCTAGATAGGGTATTCTCCTAATAAACAAACCGAAAAAATACTCATCTTGTAAGTGTTCCTCCAACTCAAATACCAGAACTCACCGTCTCTCTGATTGAAAGAAATCTAATCCCATAATAATCATAAGTGTCTCAAATATTACATTGAAGGTAAATTTATATTTTATAAACCAAACAAAACCAAATATCTTAGTAAAGTAAGTAGTTAACTCTATTCTAAGCAGGCATAAAATACTTCAAAATAGAATAAAATACCCAGGTAACAATAAATTGTCCCAAATCATCAATAACCTTATTGTGATAATGAAACCCTAAATAAAATGATAGAACTATAGAATCCAATTTGCAACATGGTATCACGCATTTCTCCATGCTCATGCCGAAAAAAAAAAAAGGCAGCAGCCTTACCAATGCAACAAAGAATCGTACTACCACATCCGAAGACTTGATTGTAGCAGCTTGCATCCATGTTTTTCGAACTGCCATACGTTCTGCAAAGTGATTTGATGCAGAAAGAACTCCAACGAAAAGTCTAACAGCATGTTTAGGTAGAGCACTGGCTTTCCAGGTCTCTGACAATTCCAGTACTCTTTGAGGGGAGAAACTTGGATCTGAAGTTGGGAGAGAAGTGGCAAAAACTGAATGAACATCAACGTCACCTTTAACCACCAATCCTGTAGCATCTTCAAGTGCAAAACCCTGATGATAAAGTGGAAAGAAAAATCAGCTGGGCCTAATTTGTAATCACAGAGCACTATAGAATTCAGAAATTAATTTCAATTATCCTAGAAGTTTAATGCAAGTGTAGCCTTCAGACAAATGTAAGAGAGACATCACCATCAGTATAAATTATAATGTGGCCGTAGGTACGCCATAGACCAAAATTCTATCGAGTGTTACCATGTAGGCTCCAGATCCAAGTAGTAGTATCTGGTCCCTTGGCACCACTATGAAATTTATATTTTTTTTTAATTCTGTTAGAATATTAAATATCACTATTACTATTTATGCTAGAATATTGTATTATCTCAATTAGCTGGTTACTTAAGGCCACAAGTTAGTTGCTAATAATTAGGCCGTAACATCGTTTCTGGTTAACTCCTAATTACTTCCTTAATTACTCCAATGATTGATTGCAATCAGGCTATGAATAAAAGATCAATCATCAAGTGCAATCCATTAGGACCACTTTCCCTCAATAATTCTCTCCTTCAACCAACTACAATATGTAAAATAAAAGTAATATTAAGAAACTCATCTCCTTGAATAATGATTGTCATGAATAAGCTAATCACACAATTTCGCTCCGTCAAGATCTTTAGTGGATAAGAAGAAAACTTCTGTTGTGTCTTAACTAACTTACTGTCCGATATGGAAATGAAGTCATATGGCGACCCCCAACATTGATGTGGTATCCATCAACACCAGCACGTAATGTAAGGACAAACATTCTACCCTCTATAAACGGATATGGCCAGGTCACTTCTGGCTTCTGCTTACGCCCTATAAATCGCTTGAACCATGACGTTGTCTTGGACTCTTTCGAGTCTAAAATGTCATTAAGCATCCACTTTTCACATCGTCTGTACCCATCAACTGCCACGCACGACAAAAATTAGTTACATATTAAATTAACACCCGCACAGAAGATAAAAAATTATGCAGAAAAGAAAATGATTATGGAACTCTATCATAATTATTTTAGACTGAAAGTCATGCTATGAGCAAACTTTATAAGAGATCAAGACACCAATTTTAATCCAAAACCTTAAGACAATGAATTTGTGAATTTTTTTTCTTATATAATATTCATCTTTACTCATTCATATTTAATGTGGAACTCAAACTCAATTGAAATCCTAACCGTAATGATTCTACAGACTGATCATAGATAGCTGCCGAATCAAGGATATACCCTGATAGCCAAAAGTCATAACATCCTCAAATTCCACGTTAACAAAATCTGCAAATGAAACCTTATGTATAAAAGATGCTCATGCAACAACAATCTAGCATCTATTATGATTCTAATTGTGTTAGGATTCGATAAATGTTAACATCTTTTCAGCCAAAACCTCTCACTGCAACATTTTGATTAAAGACGTTTCACAACACAAAAGAACTAATCCAAACTTGCACTACTGTATATAACATATAATTATGACGAGAACAAGTGTTGTTAATTCCTTTTCAAGTATAAGCATTATTTCTGCTGTGTTTCTTTTAATAGCACGCAACAAACAGCCAATAAGTGTTCTTTGGCTAATTATTCAAGCAACAAGGCACCCTTATTTTCATGCACATTTGTCATCATCTTCTTATTCCATCAATTTGAAGACTACTAAACCTACTTACTTTGCTGTTTTATTCCCATTCTACATCACGACAATGCAACACTTTTTTTCCTATTTAACATGCTCAAAGTGAACATGAGACATGATAAAATCATACCCAGCATTTCTTCAGCGTCCTCAGATGGCAAACCATCGCATCTTTGAGAAGTTCCCCAGTGCATTCGATAACAAGTATTATGCTCAATAACCGGTCGTTTGCTCCAATCCCCTCTTAACCTGGGATTCAAGTGAAGAATCTTGGGGGGATCTTCCCCTTCCACTGACTTTAGCCCTTGTAATTCAACCACAAACTGTGAAACCGAAACCAGTACTAGTCCATCCCCTTTCCTCGTGGACCTCGACCTTGCTTTTACATTAGCATACTCCTTATGAGCGTGATGGGGTGTCCCTACCACAGTGATTGAAGAACCAGCAGCAAGACCACAAGGAATAAACATCAAGCCATCCCCCTTCAACAAATCTTCCCTGCTCATTGATATCCAAGAAGGACACGACTCGGTCTTCTCTTCAATTCTTTCTTCAGCCTCATTGTTATCAACCTGCTCCAATTCTTTCCAAGCCTTTAACCCCAATGTCCAAGCCTCATCTGCCATTTTCTCAAGCACAGAAAATTCACCAGTCCCGTTGCTTCGCCGCAAGATTTCCCCGGTAATCCTACCATATCCCTGAGGAATATGCTTCACAGATTCAAGGTCATGATCTTCCTCCTTCGTTGGTTGCTCCTTCGGCCTCAAGGGAGCATCCTGGTCCCTATCATCCACTAACCTCCAATGAAATGCATCTTTATAAACAGAACTAACAAAAGGTTTGCTCAAATCTGCATCATCAGTGTCCACAATCGCAGCCACCCTATCCAATCCAACTCCATCGAGACTCTCATCCCCACTCAACGATGACACCACTTTCATAAACTGTGAAAAGTTACACGATATAAAAACCAAGTATAACACCCCAACACCAACCAAAAAATGAGACAACCTAAACCTCCTTGAACTGGAAAGTTCATTTTTCAGTCTCTTCATCTTCAAAAACAATAATACAACGTAGTCTACAACAAGCCACTCAAAAACCCCATAACCCACAAACAAACCCGAAATGTGAAGGCAAACCCACCAATCCAAAGAAAGCAACGTGGCAACGTGTTGGAGAGTGGTTGGTGGGTTTTGAGGGAAAGAAGAAAAGGATCAAACTTTCATGTAAACCAAATCAAATCAACCAATGCCGCAATGATTCAATCGACTGGCATGGGACGCGCAGTGCTTCATCATGTGGGAAGTAGCATCTGAAAAAAAATCATAAATGGGTTGAAGAATAAAGGCTAAAGGTAGCCAGATCTTCGATGGTGAAAACAGAGTGGAAGCAGCGGTAGGTAGTTTTGAATGGAACTTGATTTTGTATTTAGAAAGGAAGGTACTGATGGGGTGAATAAATAAATTTTAATTTTTCAATGGGTATGTGAAAAAAATAGTTACTTAATGAAAAAACAGTTTTATATTGCTATGTAATTATAAAATATTATATATATATATATATATATATAAATAATTTAATGATTTTTATAAATAACAGTTTAATAAGCGAACAATATTATAGTTTTATTAGTATTAAATAGTGAAAATATAAACGATTTTGTATTTACCTATCGTATTTTTGTAAGATAATAAAGATATTATTATTATTAAAATGATAAAAAAAATTGTAACAAAGATCCCCTCCGAGGAGAACTCGAAGACCTCAAAGCAGGATTTCTGTCATGCAAACAAGTCTATTATTTAAACCTAAAATGAATAGTTGTAGAGACAGCAGATATAATTTTGAAGATTAGATCGAGACAACAAATCAGATAATTTTATAAAGTTGTAACTAGATTTGACTCAACATCAAAGTTTTTCAAAATTAATTTTGCAGGGAAAATTAACTTAGTAATAGATCAGTTTCATGAAGGCTAAAAACTTAAAAACATATTGTTTAGAAAGTAATTTTGTAATATTAAGGAAATCAAATTTTAAAATATGTAACAAATGCTTTCCAGAATATTTAAATAAAAATTCGTAAAAATTAATTTTATCAGGATATAAAGTAAATAAGTGAATCCTTCTTTTTTTTTATCATCCCTTAATTTTCTTTCTTTCCGTGGGAGAAAAGTCTCAATATTTTTTCAATTTTTTAAAAATTTAGAGATTGTATTTGAGATAAATAACTACTTTTTTTCTATGAGTTTGATTTTTATATTAGAAACATGCTTTGGGTGGAAATAAGAGTTGAACAATTAATGCATTTTACGGCATGGTCCATTTAATACCACTTATTGTATGAACATAACGCGTCATTTCTTGTATGATTAAGGTTAATTAAATCAATTCGTGTTGTTTAATGTTACTCAGTAGTAGTATCTTAATAGTTGTTTAAAGATGTCCTCAGACATGCATTGGTTTCTATGTAAAGAATATAATTTTTGTTAGGCAATTTTAAAGGCTTAGTTACATGGTAAACATTTTTTCTTAATAAATTATTATTTTCTAAACATTTATTATCATAGGTGAATTTTACGAATTTAATTTGTAGGCTTACGGACTTATTTTCAAATTTTATTAGATAAGTATTTTTGTAGAAGATCTTGAATTTTAATTTATAAAAGTTTGAATATTTATACTACAAGTCTTGGTATATTTTTAGTTACAAATTTAAATAGCGTGGAATATTCGGAGTGATAGATTTTAGCATAGAAAATGAAAAAAAAAAACAAAAAAAAAACATATTCCCTTTAGTTTGATAGACTTTACTCTCTTTAAGAAAAATTATTTTGTTGCAAATTATAATTTCACTCGCAAATGAATCCATTTATATGAGAATTGATAACAAAACCGAGAAAAACTCATTTACTTTGCAGAAGGGACTTATTCGTCCCAATTAAAATGTAGGTTATGCAAATCAAAGATTAAATCAATCAAATCCACCCAGTTATGGAGTGGTGGAGAAAATGATTATTAAGTATGGATAACATAAAAATAAATAATTTGGTGATTCGTGCATTAAACAGCGAAATTGAAGATGATAATTTTTTAATTATTGTATACTATATATTAAAGTAAAATGATATATGCTCTCGTTTATATATCTATAATTAATTTATTTTTAAGTTGATACAGGATTTCTAATATTTTTTATTATTATTTTTAGTGACTGTGTTAACAATACTTAGTAGTTATCCGTTTTGTTGATCAATAATTTTCGGTTCAATTGTCAATAGTTAATAAAATTCTCATCCCAATTACTTTTTCAATATGAAATGATTACTTATTATAACATGTGAATATAAAACTATTTTTCTTCCAATCTTCTTACAGAATGTAATGTGCAAATTGAAAACAATGATCACATACAATAAATGGTATCAAATATTCGCTGTATATATCTCACTTGCAAGTTGTAATGGGAGGGGCACAAGCGAAAACCCAATGATAATAGAGGTAAATTTGGTACAACTTATTTTAAACTTCAAAATAACTTTTAAATTAAAGATAAAAAAATAGAAATTAAAAGAAATATAAATTATTTGTCAAAATTTTTCATTTTGTTTTATCTGAATTTCTCCTTTTACGTCAAAAGTTGTTTGGTGTGTTTTTTCATATTAAAAAAATGCTAGTTTATTTTAAATTAATTATTTTCTAAAAAAGATATATTTGTAAACAAAATATTGTGTAAAATTTATTTAATTTACATAAATTTATTTTCATGATGATAAAAATATTACATAAATAGTATTTAAATTTCTTATACATGTCAAAAAGTAATTCATTGATCAAATTTTATTTTAGTGACAATTTACGAATAATATACATTGACTACAGATGATTAAAAAAATCAGATATTTTATATTAACCTTCGAAAGAAATAAAAAAAATAAAAAAATAGATATAATTCAATAATATTAAACTACATTAAAATATGTAATAAATAATTTGTAACTAATATATAAATATTGAGTAATTTTTCTTCGAAAGACCTCAGCAAATATTATTGATACAAGTGAAATTAAAAAAATTACTAATTTGCATATAATATATACATGTTGAGAAAAGTTGTAGGACACTAGTTAAAAAGAGTAGTAATTTTTTCTCATGAAAACATTAGTGGGAGTGTCTAACTAAAATTAATCCCGAGAGTCCCTAATTAAAAGGTGGATTAGAGAAAAGGTTGGTGCGGAAAAGAAAATTAAGATTTATGGGTCTTAGTAATGTCCAATAAACAATATATAATGTATTTGTATATATATATATATATATATATATATATATATATATATATATATATATAATATTTTTATAATAATTTTAATTACATAGATAATAAGAACATTTAACTCTTCGAATTTCATATTAATGAAATTCATCACCCATAGTCTATCTCCTTCTTTAACATACAATAATTGCATATTATAAAAATAACCACAAACAATAAAATATTGATAAGTTAGTATTCTAAAAATTTTTAATATAATTTTGTAATAACTAAATATTTAATAATCATATCATATCTCATAATTTACAATATAATTACAATGCAACATATTAATCCACGATTCAGTTTCTATTTTTTTAATTTTTATATAACATTTATTATTCTTGTTAGAAATTTATTGATATATAATAACATACATTTAATTCTACTTTTGAAATTTTGGAACATTTAATTTAGAATTAGAGATTAATATTGGTTGTATCATTAAATTATTTCAACAACAAAGTCTCCACATCAGAAAAGTTTATCCTTGCATGACACAATATCGATGCTAATGTACTGGGAGAATCAAGATAATTTTTTTCACAAAATTCCAAAATTAATATATCATTCTAACATCCAACCCAGTATTTCTGAAAATAATCATATTTATTTTATAACACATATTATATCACCATAAAACCATTAATAACTTTCATAAATACTATATATCCAACTCAATTTAAATACTATAACATCGTATAATTATTTAAACATGATATATTAGTTAGAGACAATAATATAATGAAAGTTAAAGGCTCTTTAATATTTAGAGATAATTAAATACATATTTTTATCAAAATCACTCTCTACTGTAGAACAACCGGTTTATACCAGATGAATATATCAATAATTTTTTAAAAATATTATTTTATACTTATATTTATAATTATTGTGCCATATAATTTAATTATATTTTTTATTACAATATTAACATTAAATGATACTTTCTTAAAATATCATTATAACTTAAAATTATATATAAAATTTGTATAATATAAAGAGTAGTTACATGAATAAAATATAATTTTTGTATAATTTAATTAACATAATATCTTTTATAGTTTCATTATTTGTAAAATTATAAATTAAGATTCAACTTAAAAAGTACATTTTAATAAAAATTATTTAAACATATTTCATATTATATTCTATCATTATTTAATGTATATTTTATGTATACCCAACATTGGATAGATTATAATATATCATGGCTTTATTTTATTATATATATTTTTCTCTCCAAAAACTTATATATTAATTGCGAAGTCAAACTTGGTGGATACGCAATAAGAGGCGGTGAACATAACTATAAATAACGCGGAGACTAAAGAATAAGCGGTAAGCCAAATACACATTGCGTTTTGGAATTTGGGGATTAGGGTTGTTTGCGTCACGAAGATGATCGAGGTGGTGTTGAACGACCGATTGGGAAAGAAGGTGCGCGTGAAGTGCAACGACGATGACACCATCGGCGACCTGAAGAAGCTTGTGGCGGCTCAGACGGGCACCAGAGCCGACAAGATCCGCATCCAGAAGTGGTACACCATCTACAAGGATCACATCACTCTCAAGGATTACGAGATCCACGACGGCATGGGTCTCGAACTCTACTACAACTAAACTCAAGGTATCTTTTTCCTCTTTATTTCCATCTCAATTTTCTTTTACTCTTTCTCAAGTAGGTTAGGGTTTTCGAGCTTCGATTTCTCCGGTCAATTGTTCTTTTGCAATTAAGCCGTCTTCTGTTTTCTGACATGTTTGTAACGATTGTACTTCTAATTATTCGACTTAGACAATAACATCGTATTTTCGTCTTGTTTTTTCAGGTGTATTTTATGCGTACTATACTGTGTTGGGAATGGGATAAGCGCTAAATGTAATTCTGACATCCTAAAGTGCCCCTGGTTTGAATAATTTATATCCCCTTGATCTGGGTGAACTGTGTATTGTAGAGTCTATTTCATCAACTGATGGGTGCAGTGTTTGCTCATGACTTTTGCTTTTTAATTCTCTGGTTATTGATCAACTAATATTAGGACACAGGATAATATTGTGAGTTAACAGTGTTCTACGAGTTCAATGCTATCTAGAATTACGTGTCTTATCTTTCTCTAATTTGAAATGCCTAAGATTCAAATTGAAGATAATACGCGACGCAGTTTTTTAAGTATTTTTTCATAGTACTTACGTGGTAAGTGAAACTAATGTTGTAGCACTACATAACCAGTCTTTCATTCGATGTGTTATATAAATATTTTGTATGAATATGGTTCCTTGTATTGAGGTTAAATTAACATATTTATCAGACCTGAGCTTCTACACTTGTGGCTATTCGAGGATGGATGATTCTTTTTACTGTTTTTATGTTTTGGACTTTGAATACGCGAAATCTGCGATGTGATCAATAATTGATTATTTAATAAGCTAACGGATGTTTTTGAATGCGATCAAAAGTCGTTTATAGAACATTTCTCAGTTTTCAAACATAATAGGATTATTCCTTTGGGTAAAAACTTATACACAACTGTGTTGTAGTTTGATAGTCATTGGCAAACACGCAGTTCTTTGCGTACTCTAGTACTGAATTATAGACCAAAAGCGACAGCATACATCTAACTATTAATGGGTAAAACATCCTTATTCTCCTTCGTCTATACGTTTACCTCAAGATCTGTCTTTTGTTTGGTACTGGCAATCTTCAAATTCGATCTGAATTCCTTAATATATTTTTATCTGAAAGAGGGTGTGAGAGGTCTCTCCCATGCTGAACTCATGAACTGTATCTATCTCTCCCATGCTGAACTCATGAACTGTATCTATCTCTCCCATGCTGAACTCATGAACTGTATCTATCCAACGCAGTCTGGTGTTTTCATTAGTCCCTTGTCTCGCATTCTTTCAAGAAGATCCCTCTCACAGGACAAGGACGCTTGTTGCTCAATCAATCCCCTTATCCACCATTCCAGAATGAGTATCTGTTGTTAACTCTCCCAGAAGTTATATCACGGGTCTCATTCCATGTCCCAGCATATCTCTTCAAAGCTTAATTAGCACGCAATCCTGACATGCCACGAGATCACATAAAGTCTTGGGGTAGTGCAATCCTGACGTTCCACGAGATTGCATCAAGTCTTGGGGCAGAGGGAATGGGAAGAATTGGGTTTGGTAGAGTTGGCACATGGTTAGTTCGTGTGCACATGTTAGCACTTGGCACAATGTGGACGAGTTTGAGTGGTAAATCAAAGCCAGATGAATGAATTAAAAGTTACCATGAACAAGGCTCCGTTGAATCAAAATGTCAATTCTCAGAAGAAAAAAGTTCTCAATTTGGTGATTTTTACTCAAGTAGACATGATTGTATTTTAATTACGTCACAACGTAAGTAGACTTTTTTTTAAAACTAACCAGTTTTTTTAAAATCAAATATGTACTTAATGCTCATGTTTGTGTTCAGGATACTAGTGCTTGGACTGAGAATATTGTCGGCAACATCTTATTTTATTACAAGAGGAATTGTAGAAACATGCTCCCTGGTAACCACACTGTTCGGTTTACAGAGCGATTGATTAAAATAATAGTTTTTGCTTGTGCCAATGAACTAGAAATTCATTTTCATGCTTGTTTGGTTTACCATTCCCAATCACTGAAAGTACGTCCATTGTCTGTTCAGTAAATGCAATCTTTTAATGTAAAAAGTACGTTTGAAAAAGGAACCAAAAAAACTATTCACCTTCTCTATATCGCAATTCTCAGTTTTTATGCGGAAAGGACTAAAATTGTTTGGTCATTACTAAATGCAAGATACATATATTATCATTGTTTTTCTACTCCATACGCATGTGCATGTAGTTTTGTATTTACAGTGTCTATGCCATCTACCTATCTACCTAATCGACACGCATCTTCTGCATGGTGCCGCATTCAAGTGGTCATTAAACAACATGGTCAGATACAGCCTTCGGGAGTAAATGGATGTATACAGCTATTATTTGTCATTAGTGAGCCAAGGTTCTTCAAACAAGAAACTACATCAGATAATCTAGAGAGGTTAGCTAAGGAATGAATAGGGTTAGTCACTTTGTTGATGGACAGAAAATATGGAAAATCAAGAGTCAGTGTCACACGGCAAAAAAGGATGGACACCCCATCTGAAAGTGCACCATAATCACCCTAGAGTTTCAAATCTAGCAGGATCTCACGTTTGTATGTACCATACTAAGAAATAAATAGAGGTAAAACATCGACTGTATACAACCATCTCACAACAACTAAAATGATCAGACAAAAAGCAGGAACAGAATGTTGAGGATATGCAACACAAAAGGAGCGATGACCACAATTGCTCCTGTCAGACACAGTAATGTAAGAAATGTGAGAATAGCACTCCCTGAACTTGTTCTCTACCGACAAATTTGATTGTCAAGTTACAGACACAGAAAAAATGCAATGCAAGTCAGAAGGAAATAATTATATCCACTTACTTGTGTTATGAATTTCATTGAACCCTCTCAACCATTTCCATGATCTGGTTTTCCATTCGTAGTGGAAGATGATGTCTTTATATTACTGTTATTGCAACTCTCTGACTTTTTTCTAAAGCCAAACCTTTTTGGGAAAATACTCCAACTTTTCTTTGTCTTAGTCAACTTCTGCAAGTCGTTTCTGATGCTTGAGCATTCCTTCTCCAGCTCCAAAAGACGTTCCCTCAAGTTTTCATTTCCCTCTGCAGTGTCCCGTTGACAAGGATCATTATTGGGGAGGGCAACATTTCCACTGTGGTGATGTCCGTTCTCAAGATTGTCAGAAACAAAGAACCATCCAGATATTGATGTGCGGAGTCTGAGCTGTTCAAAAAACAGGACTTGAACAATTACTCGCAGAGGCAATCTTTCATTTTGTGCTGCATGAGTGCTTGCTTCTATTGAGAGCTTTTGACAGTTCATCAATCTGCAGAGTTGCTCCCGTTCAGAATCTGTCAGCCATTGATGTATCTGTAGTTGTCAGAGTTTTAAATTAGAATGATCATATAACAATGTTGTATTACTTTCTGTGAGGTCGTTCTCAGGGGTTAGGATATCTAAAGTATACGGAGATGAGATAAAACAAAATTGCCATTTCATTGTTTAGATTCAGGATTTAACTTTTAAAGAAAAAGTTGGTTCCATTTCATATTCTCCAAATTGGAGGAAAGAAAAAGAAAAGATATTGCTCGAAATGGAATTTAATGCATTCCATCATTGCTCCATCCATTCCATTCCACCACATTTTAAATAATCTAAAAAATGAAACTTAGTAATGTCCTATTCCATTCGGCTCTATTCTATGGGAGATTCACTCACCAAATAAATTTGTTAAACACCTTTTTTCTTTGTCATGAGTTTAATTTTATTTTCATTCTTAATATAGCTGCGGATAAGGCAGTAAGCAGTAGCTTTCAAGTATCACCACTACTAATTTGATTCATTCTTCCTCAATTTCAGTTTCAAAAGTTATGATATCTACATACCAAAACATTTAGTAAACCAGAAACATAACACCGGTTAAGATTGGCTATCCAAAATTATCTAACCTTAAGGTATATATCTATTGCATGGTATATACCATCATCAAGTGGTCTAGCATAATCTGGAACTGCAATAGCAAGTGCCTGAAACTTAGCCAAGCTCATATTAGTATCTGAAGCCACCTCAGCAAGATATCCATCAAGCAAATTTGCAACCATTGTCATAGGTGTCAATGCATCAGCTCCAGCTATCAATGCCCCCTGATCAATCACACATGGAGAAGCTGCTACAGATGCAGGCAGGTATATAGACATAAAATGATCAAGGATCCTCTGGATGCAGTCTACATCATATAGTGTCTCCATTGAGTATCCCATATTTGGAATGAGAAGATCCACAAGTGCAGCCTGATCTAGTTGAGCTCCTACCCTTCTCTCCAAATTTTCTCTACATGATGGACTTGCACTCAATATCATGGCTGTGCGGAGCAGCCTAAGCAAATTCTTTGAGGATGTGACCCCTCTTTTATTAGGAATCAACTCCACAATTTCTTCAAGCAAAGCCCTTTGGTCTGCTTCGGAAGTATTAGGAATGGTAGCATGGACTGTATCAGTGAAGCTTGATTGCCTATTCATCAAGGGGAGAAATCTCCTAAGATAATATATGAGAGATGCAGCAACAGCCTCAGATTTCATTCCTTTTGCTTCAATTGCTATAATGAGTCGTTTATACAAGGGTAGGCTTAACAAAGACACATCATAAAACCACCAATCATCACTTTGAGATGATCTTGTATCAGTAGAAATTCCATTCCATAATGCATGGTCGCCTGCTTGATTTTGCTTGCAATTACGCGCAGCCACAGGCCAGCTGAATAAGTTCGGATCTGAACAAGCCTTCATAGCTAAGGAATCAATGCATCTTGAAACTATATGGAGGTCTTCCGCAAAGGGTTGCACTTCCTCACATGTTTCAAGGGCTTTTATGGAATCTGGCCAATTGCTGAAAATTTCATTGAGAAAAGTCTCAGTCTGTGCAACAAGATTCCCTTCGCCATAGTCTTCAGTCATTTGCAGATACTCAGCTGCACATCTTAGGCTGACTACATTTAATGATGTGATTTCTATTTTTACACCATAGCAGAACCTGGTTATATCCTCAAATGTTTTGGCTCCACCAGGAACATCATGAAGTTGCAAAACACAACTTGATTCATCCTCATTAGGGGACTCTGCAATGAGTTTCTTCAGTATGCCACTTCTAGAAAGCAATGGAAACTGCATCAAAATCACAAACACAAACGTAGAAACAAACTAAGGATCAACTTGAAAAGACATTCAAAGTCATAGAAGTTGAAGAGACGGGGAAAAATCAACTACACAATGCATGCATGTGAAAGAATAAAACTTAGACGCAGATCATTAGGGGCTTCTAGTGTTCTTCTCGTGTCAAAAATTGAAGCTTCACCTTGGCAACTTATAATGCAAACCTAAAAACACATGCATCTAAGTTTTGTCTTACGTTAAATAGGAACAAGCACCTTGTGGAGGAGAAATGAAATTTCGCCAACTTCAATGGTAACATCACTTGGGAGTCCTGTCGTACAAACCCTGAATGCGAAACAACATTAGTATCAATGATCCAAAATTACGGGAATTCACAAACAAAGTGGTGAAGAAACCGTCAAGGGATTCAAGGTTACATTTTTATTTATGTGGGAACCTAACAATTATCAAATTAACAAAACAAGGTTAATGGCAGAAGGACCCATTAGAGCATAGATTTTGAAAGAGAGGAATGATCACCATGTTTGACCTTCCCGACGAAAAGGTTCAGACTTTGACCCCTGCTTCATGAATGCCATTATTATTCATATATCTAATTATTTAATCGAAATAGGGATCGTTGTTTGAAGATTGATAAATTGAGACATGGAGGACAGAGGAGGGTGAAAAGGAAGAAAAAAAAAAAAAAAAAAGAGAAAGAAGGAAGGGAAGAGGGACAAAAAAAAAAAAGAAAAAAAAAGAAGGAGGAAGGAAAACGGTTAATGTTTTTTTCTCCTCTTTTGCCTCATGATTTTTTTTTTTCTT
>Ga0099824_1002125_pt1 | contig 28796 bp, 17 predicted proteins | sample SiratrowhiteBW_FD_76837 | JGI IMG/M metagenome (GOLD analysis project Ga0099824, IMG submission 76837) | Root nodule microbial communities of legume samples collected from California, USA - Siratro white BW | ecosystem: Host-associated > Plants > Roots > Nodule | place: USA: California... | reverse complement strand
CAATTCAACAACGTTATGGCATCATCTTCAGACCAAGCTCTTCCAGATCTGAAAGGCGCTTCTTCGTGAATACTGATGCCGCGTAAAAAGACTTTTTTCCCGTTTAACAGAATTTCTTTTCCTTTAGTTTCAATAGTTCTAAAACCAATTTGATCCGCAATATTTTCATCGGCCTTAGAAATGGTTACCTCATATAATTTTGGTTTTTCTGGCGTCCATAAAACTGGATTGGCTTTTATTTCAAAATATGCCGTTCCTTTTGCATCTGTAGTAATGTTCTTTTTAATTTTCAATTCAGGAATAGAAACTGAAACAGATTGGTTTGCTGTCTCACTATTCAGTTTTATCCAGCCAGAAATTTTTCCTTTTTCTTTTTTATCCAATTGAACCAAATAATCTTCAATATAAGTATTCGGAACTTGAGCCAAAGTCACATCTCTTGTGATTCCGCCATAATTCCACCAATCCATGTTTACCGTTGGTACATTGTCTTTGTGGCGCTTATTATCGACTTTTACTACTACAAAATTATTTCCGTCAACTAATAAATCGGTTACATCAAAATTGAAAGGCGTATAACCACCAACGTGCGTTCCTGCTAGTTTTCCGTTTACGTAGACTTTTGCGTCATAATTGACTGCTCCGAAATGAAGAATTCCTTTTGTTTTTACATCTTTTTTATAATTAAAGTCTTTCTGAAACCAAACCGTTCCTTCATAAAAAAACAATCTTTGATCTTTCGAATTCCAATCAGACGGAATATCCATTACTGCTGAGGTTGCGAAATTATATTCGGTTAGGTCTGTGGTATTCCATTTTTTATTTTCGAAAAATCCGTTGTTTTTAAAAGGCATTAAGCGGTAATCATAATAACCATTTTCTAGCGGATCTACGATATAACTCCATTTTCCGTTTAAAGTAATATTGTTTCGGGACGCAATATTGGAAACTAACGGAATTTCCTGTGCAATGGCTTTTCCCATAAGGAGAAAACTACAGCACAGCATTACAATTTTTTTCATAGTTTTTATTTTTAATTATGGATCTAATTAATTTAAACACATAGAAACATAGATTTTCTTTGTGTAGAAAAAGACGTTTCACTTTCATAAATGCACATAGCTGGATTTTATCTACTGATCTGCTAAATCTGCGGGCTGATATTTCTCTCGCAGATTTGGCAGATTTTATTTTTTAAACACATAGAAACATAGTTCTCTTTGAGCATAAAAGACGTTTTACTTTCATAAATGCACATAGCTATATTTTATCTGCTGATCTGCTGCGGGCTGATATTTCTCTCGCAGATTTGGCAGATTAAGCAGATTTTATTTTTTAAACACATAGAAACATAGTTCTACTTTGAGCATAAAAGACGTTTCACTTTTATAAATACACATAGCCGGATTTTACTAAGAAAGTTTAGCTATGTGTTAGAAACTAGTTTTTTTTTAGTATCTTATTAAGTCTAAAAAATTTATGTTTCTATGTGTTTAAAAAAAAATTACATTTTATCAAAATAACGCGTCAGTTCATAAGCATTATCATTAATCAATTTCATTTCTTTTAACAATGGCTGATAGGGTTCGAAATTGCTATTCACAATTCCTTTGTTTGAATCTCGATTTGAGTAATCTGTGCTTAAATCCTGTGGATCGTTGTCCATATATTTGAACCAATGCCAGCCTACAGAATTTTTATTTTTCAGTAACTCTAAAGTGAAATTCTGATAAAAAAGTCCTCTTTCTTTTTGTGTTCTAACCAGCCATCCTGCACCTGTATTATTTGGCAATCCAGAGTCTTCTCCTTTAGTGTACCATTCTGTAATTAAAAATGGTTTCCCTGACCATTCGCCCCAATTATTCATCAACTCCTGACTCGGCTCCCATTTTCTGTAATGATTGATCGAAATGATATCCATATATTTTCCAGCTACTTTAAAAATTTCTGGATTGGTCAATTCCTGTTCTTTATCCTGATTGAAACGACATCCTAAATACATATGGTTTGGGTCTGCTTTTCGAAGCGCATCAGTTACTTTTTTCATATACGTTTCAAAATAAAAAGCCGTAAATGCCATTCGGTCTTCCTGAGTGATATCAGATGCCGAAGCATTAAACCCTTTTCTTTTATCCAACCATTCTTTTGCAGCAATATAACCCTGCTCATCTTTGGCCAATAAAGTTAAATGTTTATCTAATGCGTCGTTATACCAAGGCAGTTCATTATCTGTAAAATAACCCATCAAATACTTATCATTTTTGTATTGAGAAATCTCTTTTACCGATTTTTCGATGTAGGCATCAAATTCTTTATCAAAAACCATAACCAAATCAAAGCAGTAATTGTGCCAGCTCGCTTCTTTATATTTTCCTCCATATTTTTTAATATGATCAGCATGATACATTCCCATTGGAGAAATAATCACGGTATACACCAACGGATTTTCGGCATTTTTAACCAAATCAACATTTGACCACGCTCCTACACCATTAAATCCGTTATCTCGAAGTAATTTTGATTCTTTGTTTACCCAATTTTCCTTGCTTCCAAACTTTTTATCAAATGCTTTCTGCTGATTTACAGAACGCCCCGCATTGAAAACGGCAACACCCTTAAAAATATAAGGATATCCCTCTGGATCGATAATCCACCATCTGTTGTCTATTTTTTCTGTTCTAAAAAATCCTGTTGCTTCTTTCTGCCACATTTTAGAACCGCCGTAAATCGAACTTGGCAATTGCTTTTTTATTTTAAATCCAGGCAGTTTATCAATAGTTTTTGCATCATAAGCTACCCATTTTGGATCTAAAGCATTTTGTCTGGCTTCGACTTTTTGATAAGTGGTTTTATTCTGAGCATTCAACGATATTAAACTTGTAAAACAGAATAATACGCAAATGGAATGTTTCTTTAAATTCATTTTTTAATTATTTTTTTAGAGTAAATACTGTCACTATTTTTTAACACATAGTCCCGATAGCTATCGGGGTAGATTTACTTTGAGTATAAAAGGCGTTTCACTTGCATAAATGCACATATCTAAATTTTATCTGCTAATCTGCGAGTGGAAATTCTCTCGCAGATTTGGCAGATGGTGCAGATTTTTAATTATCTGGATTCATAAAGTTTAGTTATGTGTTAGAAATTAGTTTCTTTTTAAACCCTTATTCAAGTCTAGAAAAACCTATCCCGATAGCTATCGGGACTATGTGTTAAAAAAATTATTTCGATAAATAAATATGATCGAAATCGAAAGTATAGTTGTTTAAAGCTCTTACATCTTCTGGATCAACGCTTCTTAATACTAGAATATCTTTGATTTTGGTTAAATCTAGTGCAGGGTTTTGTTTTTTGTAATCGGCAATCGGGATTTTAACCATGTTCCAGCTTCCATCTCTTTTTAGTCCATACAAATTGCTTGTTGCATCAAATTCTACATAGCCTGTATTAGAAGCATCTTTCATTCTGAATCTGATTTTTCCAGTACTTGTAGTTCTTACTGCCATATTGATATAAGTGTAAGATGAAATATCGGTAACATTCACAAACTGTAAAATTGCCATTGCCCATTTCGCTTCTGTTGCAGGCGATGTCGCAGGAAGAGAGAAATTTCTATAAGCCCCTTCATATCCATCAGTTGCCACTTCTTTTATCACAAACTGATTGCTTGAAACCCAATTTAGAACGGGAGCGGTTTTAGTAAAATCAGGATTTTCAGAGTAGATTTTAAGTGCATCAGCTGGAATAACAATTGGCGGAGTTGGCGGTGCTTCGACCTCAACTGTAAATGTTTTCTTTTGAATGGTATTATCTACAAAAGTGATTTCTAAAGTAGTCGTAAAAGTTCCCGCTTTGGTATATTTTACTTCAACATTAGGCTCTATTGAAGCTCCTGGCGAACCACCTTGAAAAGTCCATTTTATGGCACGCACTTTTGTTGACGAATCGGTATAAGTTACTGTTTCTCCTCCTTTTATAGCGGTATTTGTTGAAGTCGCATTTAATTCTCCTTTTTTGTAAAGGTACACTTCCCGTACATCGTCTTCGCAGGAAAGCAAACCTACAAAAAGCATTAAAAGGAAATATTTTAATTTGGGTATGTGGGTTAGTTTTATTTTCATGATTTCGGTTTTTTGGTTATTATTTTATAGCAAATAGAACAGAGATTATAGAGAAAAGACTTCTCATCAAATCTTATTTCTTCTCTTCCTTTCTATATTCTATTCTCTATATTCTATATTCTGCATTATTTCAATCCTTCTAAAAATCCTTGGTAAGCTGGTTTCTTATTATAGTCAGCATCCAGAAGCAGTGGATATTCTTTGTAATGCCAAAAGCTTGTCAGCCAAGTATATTTATCAGTAACTCCCCAAGTGGAAATAGCAAATTTTTGATTTTGAGGCAATTCTTCATACATGGTTGTGATATACTTATACGTTTCAGACTGTTTTTGAGCTTCGGCATCTGTAAAAACATATGAATCTGATTTGCTTGTATTTACTTTTATATCCAATTCTGAAATATGAATTAACAATCCTGTTGAAGCCATATCTGTAAAACCAGTTTTCATGGTTTGTCTGTTGGTATCTGTTGCATAGTGAAACTGATCTCCTATCCCATCAATCGGCACTCCGTTGGCTTTAAATCTGGTTACCATTTTTTTGATGGAAGCTCTTTTTCCTGCATCTAAAACCACGCTGTAATCATTATAAAATAATTTTGCGTCTGGATCAGCTGCTTTTGCATATCGGAAACATCTTCCGTAAAATCCGATTGGATCTTTAAATAATGAATTGATTACTGTTTCGTTTCGCATAGCACCGCCGTCAGCAAAAACTTCATTGACAACGTCCCAGCTTTTTACTCTTCCTTTGTAACGGCCAACAACATCTGTGATGTAAATTTTTACTTTTGACTCGAATGCAATTGAATCGTATTTGGCATTTTTAAACCACTCTGGAAATGAATCGTACCAAACTAAAGTATGTCCATGAACTTCTAGATTATTGTCTTTGGCAAAACCTACCAAATAATCGGCTGCCGTAAAATTATATGCTGTTGAAGAAGTCCAGATACTTGCCATTTTCATTTCGAATTCTGCTGTAATCTGGCTGTAATGTTTTAAAACGGCATTTTTAAAATTAGCTTCATTTTGCAAATCTTTCATTTTGACTGCGGCGCCAATTTTAAACTTTGCTTTTTCTTTTAAGGTCTGCGTAATCGGATTTGGATTTCCCGAATCGCCCTCTTCTGCATTTATAAAAACTACTTTTTCGTCATTGCTGCAGGATGCAAACAACAAAACGGTAAGTATACCAAGAATATATTTTTTATTGATCATTGTGAGTCTGTTTTAAATCCGGAAGTCAGATCAGGATATTCTAACTTCCGGATGGGTTATTACTAACTTTTAACCTTAACTTTTTGGGTGTGATTTTTTAAACACATAGAAACATAGATTTGTTTTTGAACATAAAAGCGTTTCACTTGTTTAAAATTCACATGGTAATCTATTTTTCTATGCGTTGAAATCAATTAATTATATCCAACATTAAATCCTTCTGGTTTTCCCATCAAATCAATCTGGCTCTGTGGAATTGGCATGTTTACCATTGCTGGAGTCATTTTTAGCGGTACTTCTCCAGAAATAGTTCCGGAAGGACTTGAACGGAAATAGAGATTTTGTCTTTCTACCAAAAGCCCAAGCCTTTTCAGCAAAAACCATCTGTTGTTTTCGAAAGCTAGTTCTCTTGCTGATTCATCCAAGTAGTTGTTTAATGTCCAAGCTGTCAAATCGTAAGTGGTTACGGTACTTTCAGGATTTCCAGTATAACCTCTTCTTCTTACTTTGTTTAAGTATGCCAGCGCTTTGGTATCATTCCCTAAATTATGATGAGCCTCAGAAGCCAATAAATAAGTTTCAGCCAGTCTGTAATACATATAATCTTTGTAGCTGTTTGAAGTCATTGGCAGTTTTTCTGAATCGTGGTATTTTTTCAAACTCCAATGCCAAGCTCTGTAATTTCCATTTGGAGCTGCAATGGCTGGATTGGTAATGGGCTGTCCGAATTTTGGATTACTTGGCACATTGATTTTATAATCCTGATAATTATCTGAATAATAATAGGTTTTAAATCTCAAGTCGTTTGCCTGATCGTATAATGATTTCAAGTAATTATTTGGATAAAACCAACCTAAAGCCTGACCTCCATAAGCTACATCTTGAACCAATTCGCTTGCATTCAATTCATAAGTTCTATGTGTAAAAACACTGCTTAACCAAGAACCGCCACCCCCTGCTAAATTATCATCAGGCCCTAATAAAAAGTCTTTTTGATAGGTAAAAAGAGATTCTTTATGATTTCCGTTTTGCCCCCAAACATCAGCAAGAGCAACTAATCCGTGAGTTCCATCATTAATAATGGCATCAAATTGCGCTGCAGCTTCTGCCCAGTCTTGCTGCCATAAAGCGCTTTTCCCGCGAATATGTCTTGCAACACCTTGCCCGTAACGTCCTGGATCTACTTTAAAAGGAAGATTGGCGATTGCATAATCCAAATCGGCATCAATTAATCTATAAACATCTGCATCGCTGGCTACTTTATATTCGACTGGATCGTTGATGTTTTGTGGTGTTGTTGGAATCGTGTCAATTAAGATTCCACCGTACATTTGTTTCAAATCCAAATACAATTCGCCTCTAATGACTCTTGCCTGTGCTACCAATCTTCTTTTAGCAGCATCGTCCATTTTTACTGATCTTGCCGAAGTAATAATAGCCGAACATCTGTCAATAATTCTATAGCCCTGAATCCATTTCGAACCTGTAAACGATTGTGGATTGTGCCCTGTTCCGTAAGGCGTATTCCAAGTTCTATGCAAACCTAAATCGGTTGCTACCATAAAGAATACATTGGCCCATAAATCGCTGTTGTCACCAGATGGCAGATTGTAATAACGCATCTGGTTGTAAAGTGCATTAACTCCAACTTCTAAACCAGCTGGAGAATTGTAGATATAATCTACAGAAACCTGATCTTTTACGTTTTCTTCCAGAAACTCTTCGCATGAGGTAAGTACTAAAGAAAGTCCGAAAATCAAAACAAATAGAAAATTTATATTTTTCATGATCTTGTTATTTTTTATTTATTGAATGTCTTAAACCTTAGAAACCTACCTGTAATCCGATAACACAAGTCACAGGTTCTGGATAATCGTATATTTCTTTTTCAGGGCTGTAAGACTGGTAATCTGTAATAGTAACCAAATTGCTGCCTGTTACATAAAGCCTCATATTGCTTAATCCTAATGGTTTTAGCGTGCTCTCTGGGAATTTAAATCCAAAAGAAATGTTTTGTAAACGAATGTATGAGGCATCCTGCAATCCTAGAGTATTGATATACGGCGGATCATTTCCGTCCCTTGGCCTCGGCCAGTTTCCTCCTGGGTTTTCTGGCGTCCAATAATCTTGTTTGATACCGTTTTTAACTCCTCTTAGAGAACCTCCACGCACATAATCGTATAAAAACGGGTTGTCTCTTGTAATGCCCTGAACCGTATAAATATCTGCTGAGAAATCAAATTGTTTATATTCTAAAGCCACAGAAAAAGTTCCGAACCAATCTGGCATTTTAGATGTAATTACCCTGTCTTGATCTGGATTCGGATTGGCTCCGTTTGACGGATCTGCGTCCCATAATTTGATATCTCCCGGATATAAAGTAGTTCCAGTTACCAGCGGAATATTTTCTCCTTCCTGATAAATTCCAACTGCTTTGTAGCGATAGTAAACATCTATTGGTTTTCCAATAAACCATAAGTTTCCAACAGCGTCGTCTTCTCTTCCGTCTCCGTCTGCATCTTTTCCGTAGATGCTTACAATGCTGTTTTTATTTTTAGTAAAAGTGGCTCCAAGATTCAATCTAAAATCTTTTGTTTTGAATACATCTCCATTTAAAGTCACTTCCAAACCCTTGTTGTTTACTTTTCCAATGTTAGAAAGTTTGGTCGTATAACCTGTATTCGCGTTAAGCGTTTCATAAATCAATAAATCCGAAGTATCTGTATTATACACCTCAACCGTTCCTGTTAATCTGTTTTTAAATAAACCAAAATCAGCTGCCAAGTTTAATTGTGTAGAAGTTTCCCATCTTAAATCTGGATTTGATAATTGCGAACCTGGGACATAACCCGAAACTTTTACACCATTGATAATGTAATCTCTCTGTGTCGCTGTTGCCATACTTTGATATGGGTTCTGAGGCTGATTACCCACTTTACCATAACTTGCTCTCAATTTTAAATTGCTGATTACAGGAACGTGTTCTTTCATAAATTCTTCATTCGAAACATTCCATGCCGCATTGACGGCCGGAAAGAATCCCCATTTATTATTGGCTCCAAATACTGAAGATCCATCAGCTCTTCCTGAAACTGTAAAATAGTATTTGCTGTCAAAATCATACTCTAATTTTCCGGCAAAAGAAATCAACGATCTTTCATTTCCTCCAATTTCAGGCGTATTTAAGAACGCACTTTCTAAACCATAAATCCCAAGAATATCACTCGGAATTCTGCTCGCAGAGTTTCTAAAATCATTGTATTCTGATGAGGTAAGTTCATAAACTCCCGTTACGTTAAAATGATTTTTTTCGGCTACATTTAAATTATAATGTAAAATATTACTCAATTGATACTCTACATTATCCTGAAAACGAATATAACCGCTTCCTTGCCCTGAGTTTGCAATTCCTGAAAGTGATTTTGAAGTATTGAAAGACATTGCTTTGTAATTCCAAGATCTGCGGCTAGCATTCAATTTATAGGTAAAACCTTTTGCCAGATTAATATCCAAAAACACGTTCATGATGTCGTTACGGTTCAATTCATTAGTATTTGTTTCGTAAACATCAATCAGCGGATTTGGTGTTTCTTGAATTCCTCCCGGTAGGTAACGGAAAGAACCATCTGGATTATAAACTTGTCCTAACGGAGATGTATTAATTGCATTATTTAAAATATTGCCCACATTCGGACGGTTAGATTCAGAAAACTGAAGCGAAACATTCATTCCAACTTTCAGCCAATCCCTAATCCTTTGATCCACATTGACACGCATGGCAACTTTTTCGTAATCCGAATTTGGAACAACTCCAGAAGTATTAATATAGTTGATACTCGAAAAAATACTTGTTTTCTCTGTCCCTGACGAAATACTAACACTGTGGTTGTTTGTTACACCAGTTCTTAAAACCAATTTTTCCCAATCGATATATTTCCCAGATTGAACAGATTCCAGTTCAAGTGGTGTGAAAACCTGATCGTCTGGACGGTAAACTCCGCCATTGCTTGTTCTGTACGCTTCTCTTTTTAACTGCGCAAATTCTTCTCCGCTGTAAACATCAAAATTTCTGTTGATGGTTTGAATTCCAGAAAAACCGTTATACGAGATTTTTGCTTTTCCTGTTTTTCCTCTTTTGGTCGTAATTAAGATTACACCATTTGAAGCCCTTGCCCCGTAAATAGATTGTGCGGCAGCATCTTTTAAGATTTCCAAAGAAGCAATATCGTTGGCATTAATATCGTTAATGTTTCCGATTACGATTCCATCTGCAATAACGATCGGTTCGTTACTTCCGTTAATCGATTTTTTTCCTCTAATTTGGATTGAAGAAGAACTTCCAGGTCCGCCATCGTTTAAACTTACTTGTACACCAGCAGCTTTACCACGAAGCATTTCTCCAACATCAGAAGTTGCCACTTTAGTCATGTCTCCCGGTTTTACCGAAGCCACGGAGCTGATTACGTCGCTTTTCTTTTTAGTCCCGTAACCTACAACAATAATTTCGTCTAAAGCTTGAGAACTTGGTTTTAAAACTACTTTTAGGTTTTTCTTGTTTTCGGTTTCCACCGAAACCTCATCCATTCCGATGAAAGAGAATACAAGTGTACTTTTTGGAGCAGTACTAATCGTAAAATTACCGTCGAAATCGGTTTGGGTTCCTTTTGTGCTTCCTTTTACATGGACGTTTACACCTGGAAGAGGCAGTCCAGCATTATCGACTACTTTTCCAGAAATCGGACTTTCCTGTGCATTAATTGTGGTCGAAAAAATACACATAAACAGTAATAAAACTAGTTTTAGATATTTTCCTTCACGGCAAAACATCTTGACACGTTTGTTTTGTTTCATAAAATAATTGTTTGGTTAGTTAGATAGAAATCAGTCATGATTTATGTTGCAAATGTGACTAATAAATGATGGTTTTAGGGGAGGAAAACATTCGCATTTGGGGGCGTGAATGTGTTTATTTGTGTTTTAAGGGCTTTAAAAAGCATTATTCGTAATATAAACCTTAAAAATTTGTGAGGTGGTTATTTTTTTTCGATTATTTAACCGCAAAGCTCGCAAGGAATAAAAGCGCAAAGTCCGCAAAGTTTAATATTTCAACATTGCGGACTTTGCGTAAACCTTTAATCCCGATAGCTATCGGGATTGAAGTTAAACTTTACTTTGAGCTCCTTTATATTCACTCGGAGATAAATTATAAAACTTCTTAAACTCTTTGCTAAAGTGTTTTCGATCATTAAAACCAACCATATAAGCAACTTCAGAAACTGAATAACTGGTATTGGCCAATAAACTCGCTGCTTTCTTTAAACGCATATTTTTAATGAGACCAGCCACTGACTGATTTGTGAGCGACTGTACTTTTTTATACAATACCGTTCGGCTCATTCCTATTTCGTTTACCAGATCATTTACATCAAAATCGGTATTGTCAAGATTGGCTTCGATAATCTGAATCAGTTTTTTGAGGAACTGTCCTTCAGGAGTATTTAGATTTTCCTGTTCTGTATCTCCAATAAATCCATCGCCATATTTCTGACGCATAATTTCTTTTGCAGATAATAAATTGGCAATTGTAAGTTTTAATTCTTCAATACTGAAAGGTTTCGAAATATAAGCATCAGCACCAGTCGAAAGTCCTTCGATTCTATTTAAAGTAGAAGATTTTGCCGTCAATAAAATAACCGGAATATGATTGGTATTTTGACTTGTTTTTAAAATCGTACACAATTCAAAACCATCCATTTCTGGCATCATCACATCGGTTACTATTAAATCTGGAATTTCCTTTTCCATGTATTCCAGCGCCTGGATTCCATTTGTAAATTTCAGGACTTTATAATCGGCATATAAAATGTCATACACAAAAGAGAGTACTTCTTCATTGTCTTCAATTACCAGAACGGTCTTTTTAGAAGTGTTTTCCACATCATCCAAATATTCTGGTTCATAAAGATCAATTTCAGTTTTAACATCCGAAATCGGATTTGCATTTTCTTCGATTTTAACTGAATTTTCAACAATCTGCGATTTTTTAAAATGCTCTTTTCCTTTCTTCAATTTGATTGTAAATATGGTATTGAAATTAGCATCGGCTTCTGTCTGCACTTTTATTTCGCCATGATGCAGCTCTACAATGCTTTTGCTTAAAGCCAAACCAATTCCGCTTCCTAAATTGGCGCTTCCGCGTTCGTCCAACTGGAAAAAGTTCTTGAAGATTTTCTTCTTTCTGTTTTCTGGAATCCCAATTCCATTGTCTTTGACTTTAATTTCGATATAATCTTCACCTTCCTTTTGTTCTACCGCAAGAGTGATACGGCCATTTTTACTGGTAAATTTAAAAGCATTCGAAAGCAGATTGTAGATTACTTTCTCCATTTGGTTTTTGTCGAAATAAATCAGAGCCGTATTGATATTCAGCACAAACTTATAATCGATTTTTTTCTCGACTGCAATTCCGCGGAACGACTCGTAAATATCAAAACAAAATGAAACAATATCCTGTTGTTCGCAATAGATTTTCATACTTCCTTTTTCAGCTTTTCTAAAATCCATTAATTCATTGACCAATTTTAGCAATCGATCAGAATTGCTTTTAATGGTTTTCAGTTTATGCTCAAGATTTGAACCTTTTTCGGCACCGCTCAGAAGTTCTTCAACTGGTCCGCTAATTAATGTCAATGGCGTTCTAATTTCGTGAGAAACATTGGTAAAGAAATCCAATTTCATTTTATACAATTCTTCCTGTCTTTCTTTTTCAACTTGTTCCAAATAATAAGCTTGTTTTAATAATTCTCGATTTCTTAAAAAACGGAACAATAAAACCGAAGCACCAGCCAATAGTGCGATATAAAACAAATAGGCCCACCAAGTTTTCCACCAAGGCGGTAATATGATAATTTTTAAAGTTTTAATTGTCGGATTCCACTCTCCTCCTCCATTAGACGTTTTAATTTTCAGCAGATAAGTTCCCGAATTCAAATTGGTCAGATTAATATAATGCTGTGAACCTATCACATGCCATTCGTCTTTATTAAATGAACTTTCCAATTTATAAGCATATTCATTTTTTTCTGGCGAAATAAAATTCATCGCACTAAACTCTAATCCGATATATCCTTGATCGTGCTTTAAAGTGATTTCTGAAGTTTCGCTTATCCTTTTTTCCAAAAAAACCTCTTTATTTCCAGGTTTAATTTCTTCATTATTAACAATTAGCTTGGTTAAAACAATTGGTGATTTATCTTTTGTTTTAATTAATTTGGAAGGATTAAAAATGATTAAACCATTTGAACAACCAAAAACCAGTTCTTTTTCATTTAGTTTTATGCTGCAATTGTTTGAGAATTGCTTTACTTTCAAACCATCATTCGAAGAAAAAGAAGTGATTTCAAAATCTTTAATATTAGGAACAGGTTTTACATTTTTGGTTTTGATTTTATAAAGCAAATTATTGTCACTAATCCAGATATTTCCTTGGGCATCTTCAGAAATACTTTTAATGGTTTCATCTGTAAAACCCTTCGAACGGTTGATTTCGAAGAAACGGCCTTTCTTTTCGTCAAAAATATTTACGCCTCCACTTTCTGCACCAATCCAAAATCGGTTTTTAGAATCGATAAACATGACCGTAAGACTATTATTTGACAAACCGCTTTTAGGACCTGCTTTGAAAACTCGGGTAACTTGTTTCAACTTTTTATCGAAATAATTTAAACCGTATTGTGTGGCAATCCAAAGTCCGTCCTTTCTATTTGCAATATCTGTAATGAAATTATCACTGAGCGAATTGGCAGAACCATCGGCCATATAAATTTCGACCGTTCCATCAGGCATTACTTTTTTCAATCCGTTGCCATTTGTTCCCACCCAGAGATCTCCGTTATCCATTAATAAAGACGTAATCGGACGTTCTCTTTCTTTGGAATCCTTTCGCGAAAGCGATATAAACTGAAATGTTTTAGTGTTTTTATTGAATTTGAATAACCCGTTGAAAGTTCCACAGAACAAATTTTGTTCGTTTTGATTCGCTAAAACCGTTATCATGTTCACGCTTTTGTCAAAATCATGAGCTTCAATTTGATAAGAAGCATTTTTATTATTTCTAAAATCAAGATAATTTAAGCCTCCGCCATTGGTGCCAGCCCAAACAGATCCGTCATTTTCTTTTATAACAGCATTAACAAAGGCTGTATTCAGTCCGAAATTTGGTTTTATGACTTCTCTAATATTTGTGAAATTTGTATTCGTTTTCTGGAAAAAATTAACTCCTCCTCCATTCGTACCTATCCAAATATCATTGTGACGATCTTTTAGAAAACATTTGACATCATCATCAGAAAGACTGTAATTCTGTAACGGATTATGCCCATATTTTGTAAACTCATTTCTGTCTTTTTTATAAACGCATAAACCATTTTTTGTGGCAAACCAGATCGTATTGTCATCAATAGAAACGATGTCATTTACCCAATTGGAAGACAAACTTTTTCTGTTATTTGCATTTAGAAGAAAATTGGTCACAGAATTTTTGCTGACCTCAAAACGAAAAACACCATTTGCTTCGGTAGCAAACCATAGATCGCCATTTTTTTCTTTAATAATTTTCCAGATTTTAGATTTCACTAAAGATTCGTTTTCTATTAAAGCTTTTGGCAATGCTTTTTTCGAACCGTTTTTAGGATCAAAACATTCCAAACCTTTGGATGTTCCAACTAAAACTCCGTAAGTTCGATCATAAAACAAAGACAAAACCCTACTTTTTCTGAATTGTGAATTATGATCGTTTGAGATTTCTTCCAACAGATATTTCTGTCTGTTCAGGCGTTTGATTCCGCCAAAAGTTCCAATCCAAATTCGGTTTTGATCGTCTTGAATTATGGATGAAATATAGTTTCTTCCGCCTTTTATTTTCTGAACATCAACGCGCAAAAAGCTTTTTTCATTTTTATTAAAAAGATTCAATCCGTTATTGGTTCCAATCCAAAGCTGTCTTTCGTTATCTTCCAGAATTACATTTATATGATTGTTGCTGATGCTGTTCAGAATATCTTTATTGTAAACATATCGCAGAAAATCATATCCGTCATAACTGATTAAACCATTCGCCGTTCCAATCCAGATAAAACCTTTTTTGGTCTGATGAATACTCGAAATCATACTCTGCGAAAAACTGTTATCGTAGTTAATATGATCAAAGTACAAATCGGAACTTTGAGCAAATGAACTGATAGCAGTCGCAAAAAATAGAATAAGACTTAAAATGCAGTTTTTGATGTTTTTCATAAACAAAATAGAATAAACGCCCGAGTAATTTAATTTCAATAAACCTATAAAAAAAATCAATCGAATGCACTGCAAAATACCGCTATTGCGAAAAATAAAGGAGGGAGTTTTTTCTTTTTAAGGGGTGTGGATGTACTTTTATTGAGTTATTTCTAAGAGTATTTTTTAAATTTTGAGATCACTCCGACTGACTAACTCAAAGTCAGAGACATTTGCGTAGCGTGTTTAAGTTATTTCAAGAACACTTTTCAAAGTGTGGGAGTTAGGAATACTCCTGTTTTTTTACTTCATCTAATTATTACAGAAAAGTTAGAGATCTAATTGTATGAGAAAATGATTGGTGTGTTTTTTTATATAATTGCCATTATTTTTCTCGAGAAACTCTACTAAATAGTTAACAGCTTCATCATGTTTTATTTCAATCTCAATAGTATCTTGACTATTAATACTATAAATATCAAAACTATCAAGAGGCAGATTATAGTTTTTTAATAGTAAAAAAAAGTCTTCTGAATTAAAACGTTCTCTCATTTTAATATTGTAAAGAACCTCTGCCCAATCAAGAGGAACTTCATCTTTTTTTGGAAAAATTATTTCGTTATCTCCATATTCTGAATAAAACTCATATATGTGAGTAAATTCATATTCCCTTGTCTTTATATTTATTTTTAAGGGGCCTGAACTCAATACTAAATTCAGTCTTTCATCCTTATGTGGATTGCTATATCCTTTGGGCTGAAAAAAAACAAAAATAAAATCATTAAAATCTACTATTATTGCTGCTTTATGAACCTGAACTGTCCAATCTTCTGCTGCATTATCATCGGCTCCGTCAGAAATATATTTTAAGCTTAAAAACGGAATATTTTCTTTCATGGCAATCATGGCTAGAGCATACGCTTCCATATCAACCACATTGTACGCGTCTGAACAATGTCCCATTTCAAAATTATCTCCTGTTCCGCAAATTCCTTCTGGGAGATTGTCCATTGATAAACCATATTCTAAAACTGGAGGTAAACCAGAAAGAGGCGTTTCGTATAATGCAAAACCTAAACCGCGAACGTCCATATCTCTTTGAACAAATTTGGTACAGCAGATTACGTCGCCCTTTTGAAAACAGCTGCTTCCTGCCGAACCCAGATTTATAATTACAGATGGCTTTTTCTTTAGAATGGCTTTTGTCAGCTCATAAGCTGCGTTTACTTTTCCGATTCCAGTAATTAAAACATTGTGTCCTTTAAAAACTTCTGCTGCTTCAGATTCGAGCGCAAAACAGAATAATATATCTTCAACAGCAAATGATGCTGTTTGGTTAATTTGTATCATGCGTAAATTATTTTCGGTTTACAAAAATACGCTTAAAAGTTTACGTAGCTCTAACCTATATTAAAATCCAAAAAAGACGTTAAAGTCTGTTTTCTCTATTGTATTTAATGATATAAAAAATACATTTGCTAAAACCACTAAAAAAGTTTAAATCCAAAGTATAACTGCATGGATAATGAAAAATTTATTTTCTGCCTAGAAGGCGTTCGAGATATAGACGATCATAGCCCAACCCATGTGGTAAAATGTCTGGAAGAACTGGCAATTGACCAAGGCATTTCTAGCATTCATAAAACTTGCGATACGATTGAAGGTTTAGAAGAAAGTTTGAATATTTTACTTTACGAAGATCATAATTTCAAAGATTACGAAATTATTTATTTGGCAATGCCAGGTCAGGAAAACAACATCTGCCTTCACGATTATTATTACAGCATAGAAGAAATTGCCGAATTGTTTGAAGGAAAAATGAAAGGGAAAATCATTCATTTTGCCAATCTTAAAGTTTTAGATTTAAACGAAGAAGAAGCACAATATTTCTTAGATATTACTGGCGCTAGAGCTATTTCTGGGTATGGTTCTACTTATAATAAAATTGCCAGTTGCAGTACTATTGACAAAGCATTTTTTAGTCTGTATCAAGAAAACGACAATTTGTTTGAGGTTGTTGAGGATCTTTATACCAAACATTACAATTTATGCAAACTGCTTGATTTTAGATTATATTATTAAAATGAAAAAAAAGCAGGCTGAAAAAATCAAAACGTACAATCCAAAAGGCTTTCGGGAGAAATTTCTGGGAGAAGACAATCCTATTCATTTGCTTTTCAAGTCAAATTCGGATCATTTTTTCTGTCTTGAAATCGAAGAAATGATGCAAATGCAGCATCCTGTTCCGCCTTCTAAACATTCCTGCCATACTTTAATTTTTATTTCTTCGGGACAGCACAAGATGAAATTGGGACATCAGGAATATATCACAACTGATAACGAAATGATTATGGTGCCTGCCGGACAGATTTTTTCACTAGACAATATCAATAATATTCATAAAGGTTACATCTGTCAGTTTCATCCTGATATTTTGATTCGGAAATATGGCAGCCGTGAATTGTTGAATGATTTTGATTTTTTGAAGATTTCTGGAAATCCGAAAATCAAACTGGCTCTCGAAGATATTGCTCCCATTACAAACATATTGGAGCGATTGAAAAAGGAATATTCAGAGACCACGATTACAGATTTAAATATAGTACAATCGTATCTGATTACGCTATTTTATGAAATGAATAAAAATGCTGTAAAAACTGTGAAAAATATTTCAGCTGCGGAAGCCATTACAACAAAATTCAAAGAACTAATTCATGATCATATAAAAACCCAACATCAGGTAAATTACTATTCTTCTCTATTGAATGTCACTCCAAACCATTTGAATAAATGTGTCAAGACCATTACAGGAAAATCTGCCGTTAAATGGATTGACGAAAACATATTGCTCGAAGCAAAATATTTACTCTTTCAAACCACTCTCTCAGTAGGGGAAATCGCAACACAGGTAGGATTTGAAGACCAATCTTACTTTAGCCGTTTTTTCAAAAAGACAGAAGGAATTTCTCCTATTCGATATCGAAAATTGATTGATAAGTCCCAATTATTGATTAAAGAATCCTAACAAATATGTAAACGTTTTTCAGAAATTTGCTTCCTCAAAAATGCAAACTATGATTTATGTTTTTAAAACCTCCGTTGACAGCCAATCCAAATTTGAATCGGCTTCTGTATTCCTAAATGAATTATTACCCAATTCTATGTGGAATTTTGATCTCGAAGATTGCGATAATATTCTGAGAGTTGACAGTGAATTGAATGTTGCTGCTTTGCTTGAAGACAATCCTGTTTTTGATTGCATCGAATTGGAATAAAATTTATAGGTCTTTATTTGTAATCAAATTGTATCAAAGCAGATAAAGATCAAATTAAAAACTAAAAAGCGGGATTACAAAAAAATTGTATCCCGCTTTTTCTATTTAATCAACCACGATTTTTTATTTTATCCAACGTGGATCTCCTACTTTTCTATCAATTAATGTTTGATTCTTAAGAGTAAAATCACCTGTTGTCGCACTTGTAAATTGAGGATCTAATAAAGTTGCAGAAGTATCTGGTCTATTATTGCTTCCTGCAGCCTGTAAATTTGGTGAATTGAAATTATTATTGTTTGAGAACGTAGGAGCAGCAGTTGCCGTATTGTTAGTATAAGACGCTGATCCAACCGTAAATAGTGTATTACGCACTATTGATGCATTTGCATTAAAACGGACATACAAAATTCTGCTCGTTGCTGGCAATGTAGGCGCATAGATCGTACATGCATCAATTAACACATTACTTGTTAACCCTGTTCCTGTCAATCCAGTAGCTGCGTCTAAACGTATAAAGTCACGCGATGAACAGTTGTCAAATGTACTTTTTGTTAAAGAAACACTTGCCACATAAGTCGTTCTAAAGTCAATAAAATCAGCCCCAGAAGCGGTGTTAACATTTTTAATAATACTATTATCAACAGTGAACGATTTTAATTTTGCTGATGCATTTCCATACATTAATTGAGATGGGAAATCATGAACATTACAACCACTTATTAAAACATCTCCTAAGTTTGTTGTAGCTGCTGTACCAATTGTAATTGCACCGCCAGTTGTTCCTGCTCCACTTAAATCGATATCAACTAAAGAGAAATTAACTACTTCACTTGTATTATTAGGGTTGTTGGCAAGAGTGAAATTAAATTTAAGTTTTGGTTTATCACCAGGTCTCAAACCTCTCAATGTTAATGTTTTATTTACTGCTATTGTTCCAGTTTGAGCTGTATAATCACCGGGCATGAAAACCAAAACAGATCCAGAAGGTGCACTAGCAATTTTTTGAAGTACATCATCTTCTGGTTTAACCAATATCCCCGTTCCAATATCAATTCCTGTAGTAAAAGTTACTACCCCTCTTTTCTTCGTTCCGTTTAATAAAGTTGCGCTATAAGCAGTTTCACCTGTAAGACCAGTAATAGTTGCAACTCCAGCTGTTTTTTCTGCTGCCGTAATTGTGTGTGTAATATTCCCTGGTTGAACAGAAATTTGTGTTACTGCACTATTAGGAGTCCATCTTAATGTAACCTGAGTTGCTTCAATATCTGCATCCTGGACTGGAAAGAAAATTTGTTCTGTCAATGTTGTAGCTGTCGTAACATACCATTTAGAATCTTCTAATCCTTTACCACTAACTGCTTTTACTCTAATATAGTAAACAGTTTCTCCTTCTAATGCTACTTGCACAGGAAGTTGAGAAGCGGCAACATTCATTGTTTTATAAATAGTTTTGAACTCAGGATCATCTGCGCTAAATTCCACTACATAATGATCTGGATTTTCTTCTGCCTTAACTGTCCAATTTAATTCAACCGTAGTTGAGTTTCTAATTTTTGCTGTCAGTCCAATTGGGGAAAATTCTCTTGTATTTCCGATACCGTCTAACAACGCTTCATTATAACTTTCACAGCTTGAAACCGCAATTGAAAGAAGTAATACAGTTATTAAACCTTTAAATATATCTAATGTTTTCATCATAATAATTTATTATTAATTTTTTGAAAGATTTTAATAACCGTAATCATTTTTTAACTGACCATTACTTCCATCAATGAACACTTGCCAAATTGGCCAGAATTGTCTATTATCAGGGTTCACTCCTACTTTATAAAGTGAGGCTATCTTGGCATCTGCAGCTGTTCCTGTCCAAGTCCATGGCGTAGATGAATAAGCTGCTCCCGGATTTGTGGTTTCTCCTCTATTAAGACCGTAAATATCTAAACTCACATTATCCGCTTGATATTTATAATACAAAGTAGCCGGCACATCTGCGTATTGTCCTGTACGAGCCGATAATTCTGCCATTTTTTGTTTTGCTTTGTCTAAGTTTGCCTTAAGCAAATTCCAACGAATAAGTGCTTGTTTACGCTCCATCTCTCCTGTAAACTCATATTTATTTTCTTCAACAAGCGCATTAAACATTGCTTCTTTACTCGTTAAGGCATTTACATAATTTTCAACTTTTACAGCTTGATCTGCCGAAGAAAATGCTCTCCTGCGAACTTCCTTTAAATAAGGCATTGCTGCACTTGGCCCTTCTAATTCATTTGCTGTTTCAGCCGCAATAAGAAGTACTTCGGCAAAACGCATGTACATTTTATTCACTCCATCATCATTCGTAGATGTTACATAACGTTTCATCCATTCGTAACGATATTTACCAAAATACCATGTATCTAAAGTTCCTAATTCTTGTTTAGCAATACCATTAACTGCAGCACCGTATTTATAAGGGACACAAGTCACATTTCTACGAGCGTCGGCTTGATCGTAATCGTAAAAAACAAATGGCAACGGACCTGCTACACCTCCACGGTTAGCGCCATTAGCTTGAAATTGGTCAACCGCAGCCGTGTGTTTTACAGCAAAAGTGAATAACATTCTACCACGTCCATCAGAAAAAGGAAGTTCCCAAAGAGATTCTCCTCCTGCAGCAGTATTCTCTTCATTGTATTTTCTCCACAATCCCTCAAAAGTAGATTCTAAACGAGCAGAACCACTTTGAATTACCTCACGAGATTCTTTTAAAGCTAATGCATACATATTAGCAACTGAAAGTTCTGGATCATTACTTCTTCTTACTCCATCAGGATATTGCTGGTAACCGCTTGCAGCCAAAGCCAAACGCGCTCTAAATGCTTTTACAAAAGCCTTATTTACATGTTCTACTGTACTTGTGTAAGCTGTTTCATTAGGCCAAGCCACTAATGTCGATGCTTCTCCTAAATCTGCAATTAGTTGTTTGTAAATAATGTCTCTATTGGTTTTAGCCAAATATAAAGTGGCGCTTGTAATAGGCTCAAAACGAGCTGGAACATCTCCCCATGACTTAAGTAAATCAGCATAGTAAATAGCTCTTAACGTTAAAGCTTCACCTAATAGCTGTCCCATTTCTGTACCTGGTGCAGGATTTCCATATTGGCGTATACCTTGAATACAAACATTTGCTCGTTCAATACCTGAATACATCATGGCATAAGCGTTATTAGTGGTATTCATCTCAGTATTACTTGGCTTAGCATCATACACACACAAATCTGCCTTATCCCCTGCTGTTTGCGAAGTATTATACCATTCTACATCTGTATTTAATCCATAATAAGGTAAAAATCTTCCTCTATAAGAATTGGTCTCTGCAAATGGCACTTTTATCCCGTCAATAGCTCCTTTTGCAAGTCCCGCTGTCGAGAAAATTACAGAAGCATCTAATGTTGATTGTGCAGGCGCATCTAAATAGTCATCTTCAAATTGCTGGCAAGAACTAAATAGACCTGAAATAATCAATCCCGCTATTAATATTTTATGTTTCATTTTGAGTAGTCTTTTAAATTAGAAATTAAGATTCAATCCAAAAATCATTTGTCTGCTTCTTGGATATGGACTCGAATCAACTCCAGGAGTTAATGGAGTTTTTCTTTTGGTTGAAACTTCTGGATCAGAACCAGAATAGTTAGTCCAAACAAAAACATTGCTTGCTGTCAAATAAAATCTCAATTTAGAAATTGAAAGTTTAGATGTAAACATTTCAGGCATTGTGTATCCTAATGTTAGAGTATTTAATCTTAAAAACGACGCATCTTCCACTGCCCAATCTGTAAAAATAGCAGATCTCATATAAGGCGACCACATTGTTGTATTAGCATTAAGATCTGCCAATGCAGTAGGATCTGTTACCAATTGGCCAGTTGCTGGATCTAGATTTGTCCATCTTTTTCCATCTGCCATTGTAGAGTTTAAGTTTTTATATTTTCCTGAAGCAGTAGCTGTTGAAAATTCAATTTTATCGGCATTATAAACATCATTGCCAATACTCCAGTTAAAAGCCGCCATTAAATCAAATCCATAAGCATTTCCGTTAATTACAAAACCACCGTAGCTTTTAGGATTAACATTTCCGATAACTGTTTTATCATTTATATCTACTTTTCCATCTCCATTAACATCTTTCAATTTCATATCTCCTGGTTTAAGAGAACTTCCGTCTCCTACCAAAGAAGTAGACGTGTTAACTACTCCGCTTTTTAAAACATATTTCCCTCCAACATAATCAAAGTCTGAAACCTCATATCTTCCATCATTTTTATAACCATACATACTACCTAATGAACCACCAACTGCTATAAGGTAATCGTCTCCAATTTGTGAAGAAGCCCATCCTGTTGCTTGTCCAAAATCATTCATAGTACCTAATGAATTAATACGGTTTTTGTTTATTCCCATATTGAATGAAAAATTCAATCCGTATTTAGCTTTTTCAATAGCCACAACATTTAAAGTAGCTTCAAAACCTGTATTTTGAGTTTCTCCCATATTACGATATTGGAAATCGTATCCAGATCCTGCAACAGGGAAATTAATTAATAAGTCACTTGTAATATTTTTATAGATATCAAAATTACCACTTAAGCGATTTTTGAAAAATGCGAAATCCAAACCAAAGTTTTGAGTTACTGTTGTCTCCCATTTCAAATCAGGATTAGGCATTGTTTTTGAAGGCGCCCAAACACTAGTAACGCCATTAATCCATGATGTTGCTGTAGATTGAAAAATTTGAATCTGCTGACCAACAGGAATATTGTTATTTCCCGCCTCACCATAACTTGCTCTTAATTTTAGAAGACTTAACCAACTTTGGTTTTTCATCCAGCTTTCTTCTGAGATTTTCCATCCGGCTGCAAAAGCTGGAAAATATCCCCAACGATTTTGCGATAAAAATTTACTTGATCCATCGGCACGAAATGTAGCAGAAAGTATGTAACGATTTTTGTAGTCATAATTTGCACGTCCAAAAAATGATAATAATTTATCATCTGGACTATAGTAATTATCTACTGATTGCGGAGATCCTTGCGTTGTTAATTTTTTTGCCTGATCAAAATCAAAAAACGTTGGATATCCATGTATTGTGCTAGTTACAGTATTCGAATTGTATTCGATGCTTTCTTGCCCAACAAGAACATTCAAATGATGATCTTCTCCCATTACTTTCTTGAAATCATAAGTCAGCGTATTAGCATTTCTGAAACGTCTATCTTTAGTATCTGACATAATCATTGCAGGCATATTCTGCATAGTAGCTAGCGGCGCATTAGCAACATAATATGTTGTCAGCCCATAAAAACGATAGTCCTGATTATTAAAATTATCCAAACCTAAATCTACGTTCAACTTTAAATTATCTACAATCTGCCATCCAAAACTTCCTAGCATATTAAAGTTTTTACGAAGCTGCTGACGATCATTATCCGAAACAGACGTAAAAGGATTTATTAGCATATCTGACCCATCTCCATTTACATCTTCAGATGTTAAACCCGCTACTGGAAGTGGTGCATACCCAACAATAGTACGCATACGAGAATCTGATGAAGACTTCTCGTTTTGTTCATTTACACCACCACCGTCAATCTCTGTATCTGAATAACGCATAGTAAAACCAACATCTATCTTATCATTTAATTTACTTTTTAAAGCTAATGACAGGTTATTTCTTTTATAGTTTGAGCCTATCATAATTGCTTTTTCATCGTAATGAGCATAATTAAAATTATAGTTCAACTTTTCTGTGCCTCCTCTAATTCCTAAATCACGGCTTTGAACCTCACCTGTACGCCCAAAAATCTGTTTTTGCCAATCATCTCCCTTTAAGCCATTGTACATGTCATGATCTTCCCAATTTCCAAAATACTTAGTGTATGAATCTGGGTTAGAAGGCACTTTTGTTCCCGTTTGAGAAAGTAAAGCATATTCGTACTGCCATTTCGTATAATCTTCAGGCGACAAAACATCAATTTCTTTTGCCATCGTTTTCATGCCATAGAACATATTAAAGTTCACTGCCATTTTTCCGTCTTTACCCTTTTTTGTTGTAATAAGAATTACCCCATTTGCACCACGTGATCCGTAGATAGCAGTTGAGGCAGCATCTTTTAAAACAGTCATCGTATCGATATCAGATGAAGAAATATCATTCATGTTATTAACTGGAAAACCATCCACAATAATTAATGGCGAAGCATCTTGTGTAAGTGAACCACCACCACGAACTCTAATTCTAATATCTGCATCTGGAGAACCTTCGGCAGCAGTTACTTGCACACCCGCAATTCTACCAGTTAAAGCTTCGGCAACATTTGCTACCGGCACTTTTTTCAAGTCTGCTCCTGAGATAGTAGAAACTGCACCAGTCAAATCAGATTTCTTAGAAGTTCCATATCCAATTACAACAACTTCATTTAAGTTATTAGCATCTTCAATCAATGTTGCATTTACCTTAGTTTTTCCTTCTGTAGAAACATTAATGCTTTGAAACCCTATAAAAGAAAAGATTAATACGGCTTTCGGATTGGTTAGTTTTATTTTGTAATGCCCGTCAAAATCGGTAGAAGTTCCGTTCTTAGTTCCTTTTTCTAAGACGTTTACCCCAGGAAGAGAAAGTCCCGCGGCATCCTTCACGGTTCCCTCTATCGTTGTGCCTTGCGCGTGTACTTGACTACCGATCAATAAGCACAGTAAGAAAACAAGTTTAAAGCAAAAATTTGCTCCTTTGTTTAATAGTTCTTTAAAGTTCATGGTTGATTGTTTAAGTTATTAATGTTTTTCTTTTTGGTTTAAGTGGTTTTTTGTGGTTACTTTCAATTCATTTTTTACTTAATATTTGTGGTTTTTTATTTAACAGCAATTTATTTATCTCTTCACTAAAGCTTTATTCTAACTTCCTTTTTCATCATCTAACTTAATCGATTGCGAACATTGTCAAAAAAAGTTGTAATCGATTACACAAACATAAATATTTTTTTTAAACGAAAAATAAAATTTCCCAAAAAAATCCTAAAATAAATTATATAATAAAATTTTTATCGCTTTTTTATATGACATATCTAATTTATGTCACTTTAAAATATTAAAAATATTATTATCAATCGTTCATTTGATTCTATTATTACAAAAAAAACAATCGATTACATGAATATTAATTACGAAATTATCAGGTGTTATTTTTACACTTAAAATGTTAAAAACAATCTATAAAAAGATGGGAAACTTCATCAATATTTTAAAATTTACAATGATTTTGCTTACAAATGAAATCAGCAGAATAAACGAAAAAGTAATTTTGACTATAAGTTTACGTCTTTACAAGCACAAAAAAAGCCCTTAAACAAAAGTTAAGGGCTTAAAATTTTATTATTTCTAGATTTATATCGGCTGAACTTGAACCTGTTTTTGATGTAATCTCATCAATATGAATGTAATAATCATTCCGATAATCGACATCACTACTCCGATAAGATTAGGAGAAGAATAGCTAAATCCTGCAGCTAAGGGAAGTCCGCCTAGAAAAGCACCTAAAGCATTACCAATATTGAAACTTCCTTGAAGAGAAGCTGAAGCAATCATCTCCGCTCCTTTTGCTGTACGAATCATCAGCATCTGAATTGGTGCAATAACCGAGAATGAAATGGCACCAGTCAAGAAAGTCAGAAATAAGGAAATGTATTGATTGAATGAGAAAAAGTAAACTAAAATTAAATCAGCGGACATGACAAGCAGTAAAGCCAAAGTTGTGGGAGCTGGCGAAAAACGATCTGCCAACTTACCTCCTACAAAATTTCCAACCACCATTCCTAATCCAGCAAGAATTAAGATGGATGAAACATCTTCTGGCGAAAACTTAGATACATTAATTAATAATGGTGCGATGTAGCTGATCCAAGCAAACAGACCTCCAAAACCAATGGCCGTAATTCCTATTATCAGCCAAGCTTCTGTTCTTTTAAAGAACTGCAACTGCGTTTTCATGTTTACGCTTTCTCCTTTTTCTAGATTTGGCATCCAAAAATAAATAGCCAACAAAGTCAACAGTCCCACAAGAGCAATTAAAACAAAAGTATAACGCCAAATAAAATGATGTCCAATATAAGTCCCAATCGGCACACCTATTAAGTTAGCAATAGTTAAGCCCGCAAACATAATCGAGATGGCTTGCGCTTCTTTTCCTTTATCTGCCAAACGGCTTGCAACTACGGCTCCTACTCCAAAGAATGCGCCATGCGGCAAACCAGAAAGAAATCGAGAAGCAAATAAAACATTATAATTGGGAGCAATGATTGATAAAGCATTAAAAACAGCCAACATTAGGGCTAAGATTAAAAGCATTTTTTTTGGCGCATAATTTCTTCCCGCGATTACTAATAAAGGTGCTCCAATAACAACTCCAAGTGCATAAGCCGAAATTAAATATCCAGCAACCGGAATTGAAACTTTCATATCTGAAGCAATATCTGGGAGTAATCCCATCATTACAAATTCTGTAATTCCAATAGTTAGCCCTCCTAAAGAGAGTGCAATAAGACTTTTTTTCATTTTGATTCAATGTAGAAAGGAATAGATTTCTACGACGCAAAATTAACACCGTTAAGCGAATTAAAAATTGTATATTTGCGATATAAAATTGTATATTTAAGTTATGCCAAAATTAAATCAGTTTAAAACACTTGTTCTTGATGAATTTGAAGAAGAAAAATTTCATCTTCCTCCGCATACACATACGTATTACGAAATCATTTATATCAAGAAAGGAAGCGGCATTCATCATCTAAATAATAATCTGCTTCATTATAAAGCAGGAGATCTTTTTGTGATTTCGCCTGATGATGAACATTATTTTGACATAAAGAAAAGCACTCGATTCATCTTTATCAAATTCACTGACAATTATTTCAATTCTAAACAGAATTTAACTTGCGATGAATTCTTATTGAATACTCCCGAAAGTTTCATGCGCGATAAAATCTTAAAAGAAACGGTTTTGAAGTTTGATGAACCTTGCAGAACAATTTTAAAAAATACTGTCGAAAATATTGTAACCTATGATAAGTATATCGATGTTACTTCTTCTCCGATTGTATTTTATCAGATTCTTTCGATTTTTGGTTTAATCAAAGAAACCATCCGCTGCATGAACCTTCAGATGAAATCGGCTCATTTTGATAGTGAGCAAATTGCCAACTATATTCATCAGAATATTTATCAGCCCAAATTGGTTCAAGTAAAAGTTATTGCAGAACATTTTAATATTGCGCAAACCTATTTTAGCGCTTATTTTAAAAGAACTTTCAGCATCAGTTATCGCGAATACATTCATAATTTAAGATTGACTTTAATCGAAAAAAGATTTCACAACAATCAATTGCCGATTAAACAGATTGCGTACGAATTTGGTTTTACCGACGAAAGCCATTTAACCAATTATTTCAAGAAACGTAAAAACATGAAGCCAACCGATTTCAAGAAACTCTAGTTAGCGAAATCTTAAAAAGTAATTTCCTCAAACATTTTTAGCTAAATTTGTGCTAATAAAAACAATTTCTTTGAAAAAGAAAATCCATATAATACTGCTTTTTATAACGCTCAGTTTCTTTTTGAATCCGAGTTATACTTACGCATGCCATACTGGACACTCTAAAGAAATTGCCTCTAAAGAAGAAAACAGCTGTTCAAAAAAGTGCTGTGAAAAGAAAACTTCAAAAGAAGAAAAACGTAATTGTGATGGGAAGTGCCGTCATTCTGGCTGTAATACCTCAACATTAAACATCTTTTTAACTTCAAATGATTTTGATTTGCAAAACGATGTTTTCAATTTTTCTTTAAAAAATACTATTTCATCTTATAGTAATTCTACTATTTCTTCGGGATTTACTTCTATCTGGCTGAAGCCAAAAATATAATTATTGCATTTGTGACAGCCCATATTGGGTCTTTTTGAAATCAAATTTTTTAATTAATTTTAAAGGAAATAATCCTTTACCAAATATAATATACAATGAAAAAATCAATTATAGCTTTAGCAACAGCACTTACAATAGTATTTAACGCAAATACAATTCAGGCAAAAACCAATACTACTGAATTAACAGCAATCGAAATGGCAGATTCTCAATTACAATCTGTTTACGATGCTTATTTTACTGTAAAAGATGCGCTTATTAAAAGTGACAGCAAATTGACTTCGGCGAAAGCCAAAGATTTATTGACAGCGATTACTGCAGTAAAAATGGACAAACTAAAAAGCAACGAGCATAATGCTTGGATGAAAGTGGTGAAAAAATTAACTGCCGATGCCAAAAGCATTTCAGCAACAACAGATCTTAAAAAACAGCGTGAGACTTTCAAATCATTATCTAAAAGCACTTACGATTTAATAAAAGTTTCTAATCCAGAACAACCAATTTACAAACAATACTGCCCAATGGCAGATGCTGATTGGTTAAGCAAAGAAAAAGCAGTTAAGAATCCATACTACGGTTCTTCTATGTTGACTTGCGGAAATGTGGTAGAAACGATCAAATAAATATGAAGCTTTACATCAAAAATATGGTGTGCAGCCGATGCAAAATGGTAGTGAAGTCTGAGTTCGAAAAGCTCGGACTTCAACCTACTGCTGTAGAATTGGGAGAAGTCGAACTGAACGTAGAAATCAGCGATTCGCAAAAAGAAGTTTTATTAGAAAATCTTCAAGCTTTAGGTTTTGATTTAATCGACGACAAAAAAACAAAAACCGTCGAAAGAATAAAAAACCTCATCGTCGATTTAGTTCATCATAAAAACAATGATTTAAAAATCAATCTATCAGAATATCTGGCAGAAAACCTCAATCAAGATTATAATTCGCTAAGCAATTT
>Ga0099824_1002121_pt1 | contig 28817 bp, 12 predicted proteins | sample SiratrowhiteBW_FD_76837 | JGI IMG/M metagenome (GOLD analysis project Ga0099824, IMG submission 76837) | Root nodule microbial communities of legume samples collected from California, USA - Siratro white BW | ecosystem: Host-associated > Plants > Roots > Nodule | place: USA: California... | reverse complement strand
CGTCACCATGAGAAAAGTTAGTCGCGTGTTTCTGGGCCACGTGTCTCTTGTCTCGATCGTAAGTCTCAAGATTCCGTTTTGGATAACACAGGGACAATTATCCACAAAAATATTTAAATATTTAAATTAAAAATATAAAACATAAAAAAAAAAAATACAATGAAGAAATAAAAACAATAGCTGCCATCCTCAATAATTGGAATAAAGATACAAGGGTTCTTAAAAAATACTCATTACTGAACACTTTGTTCCTCTACTATTTAAGTATGGATTTTAATATTAATTTCTGACCAATGAAAAAGTTTTCTTGACCAATAAAAAAAGTTAAATAAAAATGCTCAGATAATTGATAAACAGTTATATCTCCACTCTGTATAGATATTGAGGTATTTGATAGGTGCAAGGGACTTATCAGAATATCTAACCTAAAATATGTATTGTCTCTGTCTCACAATTATGTATAACAAATAAATTATTTTAAAAACCTTATCAAATAAATAAATTAGAATTTAGACATTTAAAAGGATTATTTCACCATTTACAATGCATGTTGTTTAAATACACAACTAAAATTTATGTTATGGCTTTTTAGTTTTTAATACAATAATGTGATTTTAAAGGTATATAAAGTTAAAGAAAATGTATGTTTAAAAATCAAAATATAGACCTTCAAATAAACTTTATGGTAAACGTTATACGTTTTTTACTCGCACATGAAAAAAGTTAAGATGAAAAGAGTAACAGATCATACTGAAATTAAGGAGATATCTTATCCTTGGTTATATGCTAAGTTTGCTCATCATTATAAAGGTAAATTTTAATAAATTCATTAAGTTTATAAATTAAGTGTAGCATCAACTGCATTTGAGACAATTTAAGCATTACACAAGATGCACGTATATTTGGACAAATTTAACATGTTGGTTTTATTCACGAAGTTTCGCCTCCTCATGCAATAACAATTAGAAGAAATAAATAAAAAAAAAATAACCTTTTAGGCCGTTCACTATAAAAAGTGAAAGAAAAGAAAGTTAAAATATTTATATAAAAGTATCCTGAATAATAATAAAAAAGATTGATCAGTCATGTATACATAATGTTTATCCACATAAAATAGGTTTATGCATCAAATTGGCGTATTTCTTTCAAAATAATTATTAAAATGAGAAATTTTTGCAAAAGTGGGTAAGTTAACTTATGTTTTAAAACGCATTTTTTTTTTAATTTATGAAGAAGTCGTATATCATTTTAGGTATTTCTTTTTTCAGATTAAAAGTGGTAATTAACATACGACTTTGGTTTTTTTTTTTTTTAAGGAAAATTGAAAGTAACATGCATATATACAATTTTTGTTTTTTTCTACACATTTTTTTAAAAACTGAAAATCATATTCGTGAATACTACTTTTTAAAAAAAAAAACAATTTTTTTTTAATGGACAAGTTTAAATTTTGATATCAAAATTCTTTTATTGGTTATTCAATTATATAACATTTATATTTTTCTTAATTATTTTTCTGATTGGTTTTTAATTTCTATAATTATTAATATCGGATTTTCTTCAAAATAACACTAAATATAATATTGTACATGTTACTATTAAAAATATTATAATTTCTTGATATTTCAGTTAAAAAAAAATAATTTCCTATAATTTTAATTTTAATATTTGTATTATCAACATATAGAATCATCTCTGCTAATTAAACTATCGTGTTTTAATTTTAAACTTCATATTTTTAACATTTAATTTATATTTATAAATATTCCTACAATGTGCGTAATATTTGGCAATTCTTAAAAAAGTGAAAAAATTTACTTGGTCCTCGTTGTTCAATTATTTGATCGATTCAAAATTTAAACGATTCTGATAAATAATAAAAAAAAAGACTTTGAAAAAAATATATAGAAAAGCTTTTTTTCAATGCAAAGTTGATGTATTATTTAGCGTGCCTATCATTAAAAAAATTATTATAATTTATGTTTGTATTTAAAAAATATCATTATTTTAAAATAAAATTGTTGATTAATCGTTAAATATGCCAACTATAACCAAATTTTTAAAAAATAAACAAAGTCATATGTATGAATACGACTTTTAAATTAAAAAATAGTGGTATAGATGTATCTCTTCTAATTTAGAAAACAATAAAAATATAATAAAATTCATATGATAATGGATAGTTCATAAATTAAAAAAAAAATGAAAAGCAAGAGTTATATTTTAAAATATGATTTCATCGTTTTGAAGTGTTATCCCATATCCATCTTTATCTTAAAAAATAATCTATTCTAACAAATTTGAAAACTAAATACACCAATTTTGTGCATAAACCCATAAAATGGTCCTATATATATTTGCATATTCCAAAAGAAGGGAAAGGGAGAAGTGTTATTCAGGCAAAGTTTGGAACAGACAAAAAGTGCAATGCCAGAAACATGCACAGGAAATTGTTGAAGTGGAATTTATTCAGAAAGTATAGAGATTTTTTGAAAAGAAGATTGTGCTGAAATTCCTATATTTCAGATGAGATTTGATTCGTAAGATAAACATCATGAAAACCGTGTTTTGAGGATGCCAACTAAGACGCCCCAAACTAAATGGTAAAATGAAGTTGTCATTTGTCACAGTGGATGATGTCTCCTTCTGATCTGTGGAATCAGAACAAAAGGGCATATGATTTCTTTATATGAGCTGCCAAATGTCAAAAACATAATTATCAAAGAGCTTATGCTCACAGGTATAAAGAAATTGGCGGAAAAGCAAAAGCTAAAATGAGGGAATATATGCTTTGTAGAAAAGATATTGTGTAGGAGATGTTGATTATATATTCCAAATCTCATCAAGTTTTCATTTTTTTTAATCTAAAAATAAATTCTATTTTTATTACTTTTTTTCCTTTTATCTAAAATATGTAATGTGTTATTTGTTTGGCGTAGGACAAAGTTGTTATACATGTGGTATTTATTTGTGTCACTTGTTATCATTGTTACACTTAAATGGACTTGTAAAATGATGCATAATGAAAGCATTATAGGTAGAATTCATAATATGAAAAAAAAAAAATCGGAAAATGAATGGAGACATTTGTTAAATGGTATACTTTCAGAATTTTCCCAAAATGAGAGGATAATATGGGAGATGGACAAAATAAGAGCATAAAGTGGGAGGTGTATGGGTATAGAAGAGAGAAAAAAATTTAGAATACATTTTAACATCAATCTATCATACGGTTTGGAATGGAATGATAAGAAAGGTAAGGTTATGTACTGAAAAAAAAAATTATCCAAATCATATGGTGAAAAATAAAATCTTTCCTATTTAAGAGAATTAAGAAAAATGTAATAAACCATAATCTATAAAATTCAAATTTTAGATAACAAATAAATAAATTAATAAATACACAAGAGAGAGAAGACCACTCCCAATGAGATGGATAAAAATCACATGACCTAGTCCAGATAAAATCTCCACTATAAAATATCAAAAAGTATAAATCACTTCTACAAAATAACCTCACAAATGTTCTACTCACAGGTAAATAGTAAAAAAGTTCAACAGGTAAATAGAGCATATTCAAATAGTGAAAGAAATAAATTATAAAAATATCATATTGGTGCCAATGATGAGAGGAACAAGAGGATGAAATTTCACCAAAAACAAAACACAAATAAGTACTCAAACAACCACCCAAAATAAATCAAAATTCCAAATGACAAAGACGCACAATCTATTATTCTCACTCTTTTTGTGTTGAGAGTAAAAATTCACTTAAAAAGTAAGTGACACATTACTTTGATCTGATGTCAGGAAAATGTACTAGTGGATTTATGACTGCTATGTTAACAACATCAAACTCAACATATTTGAATCATTCTTTCTTTACTCCATCATAGAGTTTCATAAAAAATATGACCCCTATGCATAGTTGTGACAATTCACAATTAATGTACAGATTGATGTAATTTTCTTCCTACACTAGGAAGAAGGCTCGTTTAGTGAAGTTGTGAGCTTAAAAAATAATCTCAACCTGTCACTCTCATTTGTAGCGCTTGGACAAGTTCTCCTCTGTAAATACAAGTTGTTCTTGTTCTGTTCTATCTCTTGTGCAGTATAGCTTCATCATGCTCCTATAACCCTACAAAGTCACAAAAGAACAGATCTAAGCCATACAACTTGATAGTGTGATTAATAGTAACAATATATCACAGTTCAGGTTAGGCATAATATATGCACAATGTGTGCAATGTTGTACATCTCTACTACTAAATTCTATAAATTCAACATTTGTATCAGGTTGCAACAAAATAAAGAGACATACCAAAAATTGACAAAACAACAACAATCACTTTATTCCACGCAATCACCAAAATTTTCTAGAAACGTTTTCAGCTTAAATTTTTGATGCATTCTACAGGGTTAAGACACTAATCAGAATATGTAAATGAAACATTTCAACACTTCTTATTAATCCAAATCCAAGTTTTGATCTAGATAAAGGTAAATACCTCTACTGCATCAAACTTTAGGTTTTGAAATAAGACATTGTTTTTACAAGTCCAAATGTTTCATACATAGGTCACCTATATACATCTCCATACTTAGTTAAGCTTCTTGTTAAAATCAATTAATTCATACCCAAGAAAGTATTGCTTAGTTGAAAAGTGGTGAACCGATACCATCCCTATCCATTTATCTAATTTATTTCGAAAAGAACATACCACCTCGCATGTGAAGAATAAATGACTAATTGATTCTTTTTTTATCTGCATAAAACACACATTATATCAGCAAAATTTAATCTTTTCCCATTAAGATGCCCTTGTAGTCACCTTATCTAAACTTTCCAGACACAAAAGTGAATAGTAGGAAATGCCTTAATTTTTTAAAATATGTCAAACATATTAATATTATTTTATCCGCAAATCGCGTTCTGTGTTAGGTATTCAAATATGAGTCTAGTCCATCTCACATTGAGTAAAAATGAGAAAGTTGAGCAACATATAAGGAAGAAGATTCACAAACTCAATATCTTAAAGGTTTTGGATTAAAAGTGATATCGTTCCCTTACGTGAGTAGGACTCTTTTCTCATTGTGTTTATTCTCTCAAGTGTTCCCCTCCTATTTCTCCATCACCAATTATGTTGTTAGATCCTTTGCCTGCAACTCAACACAAAATTAAAGTATTACAATTTATATATTCCAGTAATGTTTTTCACTCCTAAGTATACTTAGAATTTAACTTAATTCTTGTTCTAATAAATGTATTAAAAGTTATATGTTTGTATGTCTATATGTGCTTAAACTAAATAGTATTAGCGTTTTTATATCCTAAATATTTGTTTTAGTAATTTATTTTTTATTACGGATAGAAAATGTATTACCAAATTCTATACTGTTCTTTTGGCAATGAGTGTATAGTTTGAATTGTTCGTTATTATTATTTTTTGGATTGATGAAAAAAAATGTGTAACAATTGGTGATGTAGGAAAAGTATTGTAACTAGCATAAGAGGTATTTATTTTTTATGTAAAATTACCACTTTGACCTTTTTAATTAACATAACAATTATGATTTGAAACTATTTTTGGATTATGTATAAAAGTATATATATATATATATATATATATATATATATATATATATATATATATATATATTATAAATAGATTATATTATTAATGTCAGTACTTTAAACTTGTTATTTAGACTTTATAGTTACAATACTTATATCATGAATTTTCTAATACGAAAAAAATAGCTAACTAAATACTAATATTATCCGTATCATAACTTAAATCAATGGATTTAATTAAACTCACGAAAAAGTAAAATGCATAATATAATTATTAATTCGAAACATACTTCTGAATATACATAATTATTTGGACAATTAAGAAATGTATTGCATAAGAAAAATTTATATTCCTTGTAATTACAGATTGTATAATGTTAATTGTATAATGCTAAAGGTTAGTAGTTAAAATATGGTATATGCAATCCATATTTATAATAGTTAAATTCTGGAATACATTATCTATATAACAAACACATTGTAAAACAACGATAAAATGAGTAACATAATTTAAAATTACAAATGTAAAATCTGGATTACTACTTCCATCTGTCTATGCTGGTTAATAGGGTGCACATTAATTAAATGATTTTCATTTTATAAATCTAATGTATAGGTTGTGTTTGTGTAAGAAATATTATGCATACAAGGACATGTCTAGTAATTTATTAGATGAAGAAGACAAATAAAGTTTGACAGAAGATACGAAAACAAATGTGTTGTCAAGCTAGTCTAATGACATACTCAAGAAGGTTCCAGGTTTGATTCAGGAATGATTTTTTATTACTATCTAATGTATAAGCTATGTTTGTGCAAGAAATATTGTACATACAGGCATCTAGTGGTTTATTAAGTAAAGAAGACAAATCAAAATTGACAGAAGATATGAGAACAAAATGTGTAGTTTGGTGGCATACCCTAGAGAGTTTAAGGTTTGATTTAGTTGTTGTTTGTTGGAAGTTTTGTTTGATTTAATTATTAAGCTTATTTCCTCCTTTTTATTGGATTTAAAATTAAATATATTTGTTAATTGTTTCATTCTATTGAAACTTTGTCAAAAATTTATACAATATAATATTCAAGTAAAAGTATTTAAAGTAAGGGGTGGTTGTTATGATAAGAGATCTGCAAAACTATGTTCAATAGTTATGTTTAATAAATCTATATCATAGGTTACATGTAACTATTTAGATATATTTTTTAGTTGTTTAGTTAGTTAATTTGAGTTTGTATGTTCAAGATTGTTTAAGAAGTAATAATGAGTGTAAATAGTAAGAGACATGAAGGATATAAAATGTCTGGCATGCACAAAATCCTAGATTATAGATTAGTTATATATATATTTGTTAGAAAAATAATCTAAATGTTTAGAAGATGATGTTATATAACTGTTATTTTGACTATGTTTTACAAGATTTAGACAGAAATATTACTCCTTCAGTGCTGCAAGTAAAACGAAGTCTATATTAAACAGTGTTCCATAAGATTGATTTAGCATGTTGAATTTTATTTAAACAGAGGAAACACATTACCATACTAACCATAATAGCAACTTAATATACAAATATAATTAAAACAATAATAAGAAATAAAATAATCTATTTATAGATTGAAATATATATTATGTGTAGAGTAGAACAACTAAATTTAAAACTGAAAAGATATATATATAAACAAACATATAATTAAATAAATGAATCAGATAAGAAGATCAATATAATAAAAGATAATAATTAAAATAAAAGGAAGAACATATTAAAGATAAAAAAGAAGAATAATGGTATATAAAAAAAATTAACCTCACAAGTCCAAGAGAGTGTGAGTATTACCAAATAAAACATAATTTTGAAACTTGTTTTAAAAACATAAATCATAGTAGCCCACAAAACAGGATAGTCATATCCTCGACTCAAGTATTCAAATAAAAAAATATGCAAGTTAATGTTGAGTGGTTGATTATCGATAGTGAATGATATCTTCAACAAATATTCAAGCATGTACATAAAAAAAAACACTTTTGTAAAGTTAAGTGAATTGTTAAAAATTTTAAAAATTATTTATAGGAGACAAAAGAATACCTTGGAAAAAAAAATTATAACTACTAAGAGAAAAGGGTGATATATTTATCAATACAATAAAATTAAGCCTTAAATATAAGAAAAAAAATATTATATAAAATGAAAATTTAAATAAAAAAAACATATTTTGACAATTATATTTTTCAATTTTATTTATTTTTCTTCTTATTGAATACTATAATTATTCATTATTTTACTAGAAGAAAAAATATTTTTAAATATTAAATTAATGTCTTTTCGTTTAAAGAATTTGAGACTAAATTAGAATTTAAATTCAAAATAAATCATTAGAGACTGATTTAATAAATAATTCATAAATTTATTTACTAATGATAAAATATAATTAGAAAATTAAAATTTCTAAACCAGTTTATATAATGATTTGATCATTTTTATTATTCAATAACCTAAATAAATTTATCTCTAAATCAGCTTTTATTTAATGAATTTATTGTTTTCTCTCTAGCAACATTTTCCTCCAATAAAAATGTACACACTAGAAACTCTGAGCACTGACACACACGAATAATTACATTTTTCACATCATTAACAGTAAATGTAGATGAAGATACGGTATTCAACCAAAACTTATACAAGGTCTTTTTTTTAATCTTAAAAAAGACTTTCTAAAAAAGATAAAGTATATCATTTTAAATAAATAGTACTTTAGGGGTTAAACTGAGGAATGTTCAATACTTTATGAATACGTTAATTTAAAAAAAAATAATACATGAGGGATAAAATTGATAATTAATTTAATTTTTTTAACTGAAAATAATTCGAGTTACACATTGATTAAAAATAGTGACAGAATAATGTATGTTTATACAACTGATGGAAATATTAAGAGAAAGTTTTTAGAGCAACATGAAAGTGGGTTTATCAATGGTGGCTGATGAACCCATCTTTATCACTCGTTTGTTGTTAATCCACAAAGTAGATGGATCTACCTTTGGGTTTTTAAAATCCCAGCATTGTTAGAGTTGAATAAATCTAATACAAATTAATATTTTTTCACCAAAGAGGTTGTGATAAAATTAAATAAATTCTAAACGATTCTCTTAGAAGTTTAAGTCTTACAAAAGTACTTAAAGATAAAAAAGAAAAGTTAAAGGACAAAACTTCAATATAAGAATTTGGGTATTTTTCAAAACGGTTTTTCAATTAGAAAAAAAGTATTTAAATAATTTATATGATAATTTTTTTTTGCATAAAAAGGTTATGTAAATATTAAGGTGATAGTATTAAAATATATTTATGAACCAAAATAATAACATGTAAGTGATTAAACCTAATAGACATTTTAAGGACTTGTTTGGTACGTTACACTTTGATTTTTAGAAACAATATTCGGGTTCTGCTTCAACAAGCGCATCTGGTGTAGTGGTATCATAGTACCCTCCCACGGTACTGACCGGGGTTCGATTCCCCGGATGCGCACTTTGTTTCAGTTTTCATCCAAACCCTTTTTATCGATCTTTAATTTGAATATTTGTAGCCAGTTTTAATTTTAATTAATAAAAATAAAATTAAATAAAATGTTTAATTTGTGATGAAGATATATATATATTTATTAAGTCCTTGTGGTTTGATAACATTCACAAGGGATGATAATGTGTTGCTTGTTAGACTCTCAAATTGGCTTAAGGGAGAAAAATACTTTGAACCCAACTTTTCTTTAAACAATGACAACTTACATTTACTAACCAAATATTAAATGAAGGTAAATAATTAAAATATAAATTAAATTATTCATAGTTTAATATGACAATCCTTAATTTAATAAGTACAATTTTTGGTCCTATCTTTTTTATTAGACAACCATCACTCTAATATCGATATCATACTCCTTTCATATTTATATATTTTTTTTAATATATATTCGTATTGCATCTCATGTGATTTTACTTTGTCTTCATGGTCTTAATTAGAATAATGATATATATATCACTATTTTAAATTAGAATAATGAATTCTATAAAGTAGCAATTTTATTTAACTCATTAATTATTCATTTATACCAATATAATATTATTCTTAAGTGATTTCAAATAGTTATTTTGTTAAAGATATCAATACTCTTATATGTATTTTCTAATTTTACACCACATAACTTACATAACTTATAACTTAACATGTATTTTTATGTAGGCTCTTTTTCCATTCATCAAAAACATCATTAATTATAGCTTACGTAATCTTATAATGTAATCATAACACATCATTAATAATAGTTTATGTAATCCCATAATTATAATAACTTATCTTATTCCTTAATTATAGCTTATAGTTTTATGTTATTTTTTCATTATTTGTTATTATATACATATCTTTTTGTATCTTTCTATTATAATTATTCAGAAACAAATCCTTGTATAATTTATGTATATACTCATATATATTTGTATATACAAATGATATATGTGCTCAATATATAAAAATGATGATGTTGGAAAGAAGACATGATTGTAAGTGAAAAAAAAAAATATTTTTTATAAAGTGTACGTGTTTTGGAGTATATAATTTTTCAATTTTAAAATTGTAACACAAATAAACACTTTGAGATGAGTTGTTACCTAAGAAGACACATGATTGAGATTTTGGGAGAAGTTTGTTATAACGTATAAGACCAACAAAGGAAAACAGAGACATCCCAAGGTATGTAACTTAGAGTAATTTGATAAGGAGTGAAATAAGGACTTGAGAGGTGACTTCATGTTTAAACTAGGTGTGGGCATGCAATTTATAAGATAAGCTACAGTTTCAAGAGCATAAAGCATGGTGGAGAAGATAACGAGCAATTTTAACTAAGTCACGGTGTTTTCTTTTAGAAAGTCCATTGTGTTTTGGGGTATAAGGTGGAGTTGTTAAGTGTGATATTCCATGAGTTTGAAAGAAAAACCCCAATTTAATATATTCACTACCATTGTATGAGTAAAAAGTTTTAATTTTTGTATTTAATTGATTTTCAACAAGTGATTTGAAAATTGAAAAAATATGAGAAACATCATATTTATGTTTAGTCGGATAAAGCCACACATATTTTGAAAAGTGATCAATAAAAATGACCATTTTTTGAAGATGAAGGTGTAGGACCCCTTACATATGAATAAATTAATTCTAAGGCTTCACTACTAGACTAAGTGAACCTAGAAAAGGGTAATTTGTGACTTTTATTCGCTAAATAATCTAAACACTGAACAAGTGATAAATAAAATGGAATGACATTAGCATTAAGTGCATGATGAAGGATGTAAGATGTGGGATGCCCTAAGCGACTATGCCAGGTGGAGAGGGAGGTGTGACAGTGAATATGATGGGATTGGGGATGAGGAGGTAGTCAAGAAATCTTGTACACATTGTTGTCATTCTTTCTGCATCATAGGATCGCCCTTGTGCTCAAATCCTTGACCTGAAAATGCCATGGGAAAGATTAAATGGATACAAAGTTGCTTTGACATAATTAGGAAACAGAAAGAAGATTTTGAAATATGTCAAGAACATAAAAAAAATAAAAACCATTATTTAAGTGAAGCGGGAAGGAGGAAGTGGGAAGAGAAGTTGAACCACTGTGAGTGATGGTGAGTCCCTTAGCATTCGCAAACTAGCAAGATCCTTAGTGACATGATGAGATGTACCAGAATCCAAAAGCCAAGATGGTTCAGAGTCAAAATCCTTGTTATCCGTATTTGCTTGATGTTGGGAAAATTCGAGGGGGGAAACACTAGGGAGATCTCAAACAATGATAACTGAGCCACATCACATATAAGGGAATGACACCACCTTCAACCCAAAACTTCAAGGCATTAGGTTTATGGGTCTTCTTTATTATATGTTGCTCAACTTTCTCATTCTTACCCAATGTGGGACTTAGACTCACACTTGAATACCTAACAATCTCTCCCTCAAGTGAGAGTCCCTCTTCCACATTAATACACTTACTCTCGAGCGGAAGCAAACGACCCTTTACTTGTACCCCCGTTCACACACTTATACGAGACACGCTTGTCTAAAACCTCCATTAGGAAGACTTTTAATATAGGGATCAAACTGTACTCGTCCAAGCTGCAAACCATGGGCTCTGATACCACTTGTTGGGAAAATCCAAGGGGGAAACACCAAGGAGATCTCAAACAATGAGAACTGAGTCACACCACATATAAGGGAATGACACCACCTTCAACCCAAAACCTTAAGTCATTAGGTTTATGGGTCTTCTTTCTTATGTGTTGCTCAACTTTCTCATTCTTACCAATGTGAGACTTAGACTCACACTTGAATACCTAACACTTGACGATGAGAATGATTAAAAGGATAACCATGTAATTTGTAGCAAGTCTTAGCAGTGTGACCACGACAATCACAATATTGACAAATAAGGGGAGACCCAGGAGAAGAGTTATATGGATGAGAACTAGATGGGTTACCTCGAACAGGAGATGCTCTACTAAGGGACGACATTAGACGTTTGTAACAGCTATGAGAGAAAGATGAACTAGAAACATGGTTAGCAATAACACGGAAGGATGATTGTTGTCGCTCTTACCATTGAAGGAAAATTTCATAGTCAACAAGTTTGTCAAACAACAGCAGAGTGTCATGAGTGTATATTGCTGAACAAAACTCATGATAAGCAGGGCCAAGACCATCTAGGGCCACAATGACAAGATCAAGATCATAAACAGAATGACCAATAAGTGCAAGTTCATCAACTATGGAGCAAATAAAGTGCAAATAGTCACAAACATTAGAATCACTTTTGGTGATGGAGGAAAGACGTTCTTTAAGAGACATGATCCTAGTGCGAGACCGATTGACATAAATCTTGGTCAATCTTCACGTTGTATTAGTGGAGGATGAGGAGGAGGCAACAGAGGACATCACAATCTGTGCCTTAGGACCACAAGTACCAAAAAAGCCAGAAATACATAATTATCCTGATATATATTACAAAAGGATTTGATCCTGAACGATCTTGTAACAGAAAGATACAAAAAGATATGTACATGATGATAAATAATTAAGGGATAACATAAACTAATAAACTATAGCCATGTGTTATGATGCATGTACATTTTTCAATAAATGAAGAGAGACTCTGCCTCTTTTACCTTAATGACACTTTTTTTTAAGAGGCGTGAGACTTGAACATATAGAGATAGGATGAAAATATATAAGAACAAATTGCACCTACACTCGAAGTGATTTCTTCGAAATTTATATGATAATTTTGCCTTTTTAGATTTATATAGTAATCTCTTTCATAGGAGTACTGTAATGTGTTTACTGATATCAGTATCACTACATTATTAATGATTTGTGGTAACATTTTTATAGTTATGTTTTTCTAAAATGTTATTATATCAAGTTTATATTTACAGTAACAGTTTTTTATATAAATGTTACTATAAAGAATATAAATATAATATTATAATATTTTATTAATATTGTTACTGTAAATAATAATAAGTTATTATATAAGTTATTTTTATAAACATGTTACTAAAAAATAATCTTTTAATTAAATAAAGTATAAAATCTAATTTTATATCATTTTATTTAAGAATATTTGGATTACATCATAAAAACTAATCTGAAATAAATTAAAAAGTTTAAATTATCTTTAATGATTTACGAGAAACGTGACTCGTGAATTGAACAGTCTTCTTCACTTCCACATTTCATTTCTTATCTACGTTGCTCTTCTTTCTTCTCAGCGCGTCTCTCCCTTCCGCCCTCTTCTCAGCGTTTCCGTTCTTTTTTTCTGGTGTCTCTCCCTTCCGTTTTAATATCTTACATCCTTCGCAGTAACATCTTAATATCAGCAACATCGGATTCTTCTATTTGATAAACAGCGCATTGCTCCTTTCATCTCAGTAAAGGTGTGATTCTTTTATAACGAGGGTCCGTATATTACCTTTTTTCATCCGTGTAATTTGGAATTTTTCTTTTGGTTAGATTAATTTGTTTGAATTTGGTTTTTATGTGTGATAATTTCTTCCTTCTGCATTTTGATTCAACTTAGTATAATTTTGGTTCTAATTATGCCTGTTTAGGAGTGTAGCCAATTTGACAGGATTAGGTATCACGAGTTCAAAACAAAACCCTATTGATTTTCACATTTTAGGTTTCGATTAGCACGGTTTCGATTTTTACATGGTTCTGTCTTTATCAATACAGCAAAGACACGGTTGCAATTGTTGCTAAGTTTCGAACAGAGGGATTTTAGGTTTGAACCTAACAATCTTATCTTAGAGAGAAGACATATTTAGCATGGAATTGTAGATGTCACCAACTCGCATTTTATAACTAAATGTTGATATACATTAATTCTATGAGATTAAATAAATAAAAATCAAGGATTCTTTAGATTGCATGCCTGTCCATGGAAGCTAATCTTCATCGATAATTATACTGAATCAATTGCATCAGTCTATCACAGGAAGTAGAGAGTTAAAAGAAAATTGAAAATAATTATAATGGAAAGTGAGAAAACTTTTATAAAGGACATTCATGTGCTTAAAATAAATTTGAACAATGCACTATTCCTTTAAGTGGAACTTCACCAAGATATGTGCTATTTCAAGTATTTAAAAGTAGCATTCTCTGATTGGTTATCTTTAATATTAGGTTACTATTTTAAGTAGTTAGAACAGTACATAAATATATGTGCTAGAATTGTGAAGGCACTTCACCAAGAAATCGCAAAGTGATACCTGAGTCCAATTTTCAATTTAATTAGCTATCCAGTGAATTCAATAGTTGCAGTTGCTGGGAAGATCTTCAAGAAAACTAGTTAATATGATCCAAAGTGAGAACTGAGTGCTGTAACATGGCTTCTTGCATGTGTCATGAACTATTAATATACAGAAGTAATACACTATATAATATTTTGGTCTGCCTTCACATAAGGAAGTAATGCAATTTTGATAAATCGTGTTTTGGGCTAGTTATGGTGCCTACACAGCAGAAATGCCCCTACAGTTTTGCTCCACCTATAGTCAAAAACCTCTCGACTTCACCAGCCTTAGGGAAAAAAAAAAAAAAATTAACATCCAAACCTTTATATCTTGTGCACCATTTATGAGAAGTCATGCAGAAATAAAAAAACATTTTCGAAAAATATTTACAAGTATTCTCAGAAGATTACCAAATTAGTATATTGGAGATTTCAAAAGCATTTCAGATTTTTTCCTCAACTCAAGGAAAGCATCCAAATCTCCTTCCTTCATCCTCTTCTCTACCAGAATCTATGTTCACAAACTTCTAAGCAAAAACACCTCTAGTAAACAATCAGAAGGAACCTCAAAAAGTCCAAAAAGACTAATTAAAGGAAGCTAGAGGTCACACCACAATGCGGTAAACTGATTGGAAGTAAGAAAGGTGGGGTCTTTCATCATAATGAAGTTCTTCCTACAATTTTATATACCACGTGTAGTGAAAAACAAATAGCAGAATATGCCTACATCTCCATGTTTTATAAATTTACCTTCTATAATTTTACTTTGCACCACTACCCAATTGATCTTGGGTATATTGTTTTGCTTGTTTGCAAAACTTGCAGATTTTAGTATGTGCCAATGTGGCTTGCTTTCTTGTAGAAATATGTTTTTTTGGTTACTATAGGTGGAGCCTGGTGTCCTGCAATTTTGTGCAATGTTGAGGAATGCATTTACTGATTTTTGAAAAAGGTTTTAGGTGAAAAGTTGGTTTCTAAAAAAGGTGGGGTTCAAAACTTGTTTTGAAGACAAAAACATGGCCTCCAGTTGTCTAAGCTTGTTTTGAAGAGAGCATTTTAGAGACGGAACAAGTTTTGGTTTGCTAGAATTGTTATGACTGTTTGCTTCAAACTATGATAACATTGTATGATCCATGGTTCTTATTTAGTAATATGTTTTCCAGTACCTGCGCTCTAGCTTTATGATAACGCGTTCTGTTCTTATTTTGTTTGCTTGCTTATGGTGATATGGTTATTTTCACTTTTTTGTGCTTAACTTTTATCTTTGTAATGTAATTGGTTTTGGAACTTAATGGGAATTACTGCTGGCCAAACTTGAGTCTTTGGTAAGTTTTTTTTTATTTATGAAAAGTAAAAGGATGTAAGCGGATCAATTGAATTGGATGAAGTATGTAGCAGTTTATATTTCAGTTTGGATGTGGGCGAATTAGTGGTATTGCTCACTGCCAGAGTTTTGCTAAAATGGTCTCAGTAAAGTCAATGTAGATCCAAAAGATCTTAGTGAGACAACTAAAAGTTGATGGGAGGTCATAAGGATTTACTTGCTTGGTATTTTGCATATCTTTTTCTTCTAGTACCTGGCCCAATTATAAATTGCTGGTATTGTGGTGCAATTTTGCTTAATCAAATTCCAAAGCATTTATTTAAAACTAGTATTTATAGGGGATTCTATAAGAAGTTAATACATGATATTTTCCTGTATTTCTTTTAAATCTAAATTATAAATTTTTTTAGAACCGATATTAAATTTGGTTACAGATTTGAAAGCATAACCTGGTTTGGTTTCTATACCGGTTAAAAGAAATCAATATTTATCTTTTAAAATATGATATTATTTGATTTCTAAATCTTCTTGATGGGCAATATTTACAACACCACTATAATTATCTATGAAAGTCTTTATTTCTCTTGGTATAGCCAGAAAACATCTCCTGTATATTTATATTACGTTGGAAGAGGAATAGTTTTTTTTATAAGATTAGAAAAAGTATATTTTTTTTAGTTATATTTTTCTCCTGCTTCTTTTTATATGAGTAAAAGTGTTACTAATAAATCATTTTGTATTTTTTATTAGGTATTTTGTTTATATCTCCAAGACAACACAATCATGGACAAGAATTGGATGGTAGCAAATAGATCATTTACTAAATATTTGAATGGATTGGAATTTTTTCTAAATTTTGCATTTGAAAATAATGCTCAAGGAGATGAGATTTTATGTCCTTGTAAGGAGTGTAATAATTGTTATTGGAGTAACCGAAAGAAAGTGCATAAGCATTTATTGTGTATTGGATTCGATATAAACTATACAAGGTAGGTTTTTCATAGAGAATGTGGCTCTTCAGAAAAGATATGTGGTGACGAACTAAAAAAATTCAGTATACATAATGTTTTGGATAATTTGTTGAAAGAAACCTTCATGATGCCTACGGATTTGGAAGAAAATGAAGATAAAGAAACAACTAGGTTTGTCAAATGAGTATGTTGTGTTACATAACAAATGTTGGATTTGGCTATTGAATACATAAGAGATCTTTATAAACAATTCAAGATAAATAAAAGAATATATATTTACAAATTCAAAAGCAATGCATCATATTGTTATTATTCACTTATTTTTTCATACATGCATATCCTTTGTGATAAATAGACATACGACAAGTGTTTAAGCATGTAAAAGGCATATTCATGGAATGTGAAAAGATGGTATAAATTGGTGCTTTTAACTTCAATGCTGAAGCAAAAAGAAAGATGTTAAGATGCTAGTGTAGGAAAGATGTTAAGATGCTAGTGTAGGATGATATTACCAAAAATAAAAAACTGAAAAATAGATTAGAAACAAGACGAAAAAATAAAAAACTGAAAAATAGATTAGAAACAAGACGAAAAAATAAAAAACTGAAAAATAGATTAGAAACAAGACTGAGAGAGATGTTATTTGAATTGATAGAAATAAAAGATAAAGAGCGAGAGAAAATTATCTTCCTATATATAAAAAAGTAGGGTAAATTGTCTTTACATGTTCAATGATTGATATAAAAATAGAAAGAAATATATAAATGATTGTGTGGAGAATTTTTTATAACAATGATAAAAATTTAAACTTTTATTATACAAATTTTTTCACTATTTTATATTATAGTGTAAAATACTAAAAAATATTACTAAAGATTTTTAGTAATAATTTTAAAATGTTGACTCTCTATTAAAAAAAATTACTAATGACTTTTAGTAATTCTTATACTTTTTATTAAGAAAATATTATTAAAAATATTTAGTAACATTTTTAAAATATTATCTTTCTAATAATAAATGTTATTAAAAGAATTTAGTAACATTTTTAAAATATTATATTTTTTAATAATATTAAAAGAATTTAGTAATATTTAAAAAATATTATCTTTTTATTAAATAAATGTTACCAAATGTATTTAGTAAGATTTTTATAAATGTCTCCGTTGATATTTGAAAATGTTATTAAAAGTTTTTAGTAAATTAGAATATATTTACTATTTGGTAAAATGTTACGAATTAGTAATATTTTATTTGATTTATTAATATTTTTTTGATGTTCCTAATTATTGTATATGCAGTAGTGAAGTAGTGAATATGTAATGTATTTCAAAGTTATTATAGGAGAAAGTGAATATGCAATGTATTTCAAAGTTATTATAGGAGAAAAAAATCGTGTAAACTTCGAAGATATAAGTGTAATTTGTTCAAAAGATAATTATAATAACAATAAATTTCCATTACATAAAACTTGAAAGATGAAAATGGGAAAGTACGCAACAAAATTTCATGAACTTACGGTGGTTATGCATCTTCTGAACTTTTCAGAGAAGACGACATGTGGTGAAATGGGTAGGTCTCTATTTACTTAGATTTTGGGCTGCATGGCAAGAACCTTAGACCAAGCTGGTCTTGCTGTAATATCAGCAACCCATGCAGTAACATGTGGTCGTGCTTCAAACAACTTCTTGCTGGGTGTGTTCATCAAGTAATGAATGGTGGGAAGGTGATGCAGATCTGCTAAGGTGAAGCACTCACCAGCCAAGTATTTGGATTTAGACAATGTTTTGTCGTAGAAATCAAGAATAGTACTTAGCTTCCCTTCTGTCTCTTCTACAGTTGCTGGATCCGTAGGAATCCCATACATAGGCTTCACTGCAAGCTCCCATACAAGTTTTGAAGCTGCTTGATCGTACTTTTGGCTCTCTATTTCCATCCACATCCTCACTATTGCCATCTTCTTGGAGTCGCTGCTTATCAGTGGGGTCCCCTTATCAGCATACTCATGAACAATATACTGAGTTATTGCCCTTGATTCTGTGTTTCAAATTGTTAGTTCCATCTTCCTATCTACTAATGCAGATTTAGACAAAGGTATCACGAAATGCTATACCATACAATATGAACACTTTCTCAATATACTGGAAGTTTTTAAAAATCATAGAATTTGGTCAGTTTCATTTGTGACTGTTTAATTTATTGCAAATTTTAAACCGTAATTTTCTAACAAATGAATCGATGTACACCATCATAATCTATGTGGATTGTTAAACTGATATATATAGCATGGCCATAAGTGGTTTTACTATTCTGGTACAATTTGGTAAAGAAATTGTGATAAAATGCGTATCTAGAAAAATTACAATGTTCATGACTTTGTATGGAAAAATTCGTGTTTACATAACATCATTTTAATTGTGATTTTTTAAATATATAGAAGTTGAACATGATAAAAACGATTTCTAATTTTATTTAATAGAAGTCCTACGTATTAAATATAATTTTAGTTGATTTATTTTTAACTAAAGTTGTGTATAATAAACACAACTTCAATTGTCTTTTTAAGTAAAATTGCGTTTATCATGTATAACTATAGTTCAAAAATAAAACAATTGAAATTGTGTTTTTCATGCATGATTTCAATAAAAAAAATTCAAAATTATATTTGTCATACATGATTTTAATATTTTATCAGAAAATCACTCGAATTAAATTTTTCTTCAACTTATTTTAACTACAGTAAGAAAAAAGAAATAAATTATCTGTCAAGGACAACTTGCCTGTAATAGAATTTAAGTCTTATTTCATAAATACGATCTTTTTTCAATATAAAGAAGTTGTGATCTGGAAACATGATTAAGTTATTGTCGTAACTAGCAATATTTTTATGAAATTACGTCATAACGGTAAAAGAACTGAAGTAGCACCAAAAGAAAAGTTATTTAATATTTGTGCATACCAAAGAGCTTCAAATCTCCATCTTCAAACGCTGGAACTTGCCCAAATGGCTGGATGAGATGGAGGTGAATAGCAGAATTGAAAATTAGCTAAACAAGGCTAAATAGCAGTGGAACAAAAAGAAAACTTTACATAGTAAGTAGCGTTTTGCTGTTAAAAAAAAAAACATAGTAAGTAGCGAGTGTGGTAATGCTTACATTAAGCAAAAGGAAGGGTTCCTTTTTGTGTTCACCGTTTTTCATGTCAACCAGAACAAACTCAAATTCAAGTTCCTTCTCGTACAGGGAAGCAGTAGCTCGCATGGTGGCTGTTGAGAAGGGGTTTCCGTGAAGTTTTATTGTCGCCATGATTGAATCTGAAAAATCAGATTTTGCTTTTTCAGCGATGTGTTGGGGTTTGTGATCAGAGTATATAACATTGATAGAAAGTTACTTTCCAGGAATTTTTCAAAGAAAGAAACATTTGTAGGTCAGACAAACAAGCCAGATAATTAGAGGGAACTATTCTTTCGTCGTTTTGCTTTGAAAAAGACAAGCGACGTGGACAGTACTATTGAAAAGTATTTTTAAAAGATAGAATGGAAATACCAATAATTAAATTTGTAATATGTAAATTAAATATAGTGATTTTCATGATATAATTTGTTATTATATGATTTAATTATTTTTAATGAATTATCCTTTATGTTATTAATTTCATTTGTAAAATAGCTGCAAAATACAGGTATTGTATTCAAAACAATGTTGTTTGTATGAAAGTACGTAAAACTGTTAATTTGTTTATGATTTTTCAACAAATTTAAGGAAATAATCATATTCTTGTCAAAATTATAAAAATTTTTAGTGAATATTTTAATAAAAGAAAAGTATGAAAAATCATAAAAAAATCACATGAAAAATCTAAGAAAAGTTATCTCTTTTTGTACAGGGGCTCTTCGTCAATTCTCATGGTTTATAAAGATATATTTGAAATTTGGATTATGTTTGATCTAACTAGCCGTTATACATCAAAGGGCAGCTAGTATACCTTTATAATCTGTGTGAAAACTTATTCGCAACATTTTTTCAATAGGCTGGGACATTTTTTGCAGTGTTACTACATAAGTATATATCCTTGTTCAATAGAAAGATATATAAAGAAAAATTCAATACTACTATGTAAAAATCGCTATCTTAATTTGGATTCTAAAATTAATTTCAAAATGATTTCTAATTCATTGATGATATCAAAAGATTTATGCTAAGTTTAAGTGACAAAGTGAAAGTCCCTTTGCGGTATGCTAGTGGTACAATAAAGTGTGAAAAAAAAAAATTCATGTTTTCAAGACAAATACAGTTTACTCAAGGCTTGTGGAACATATGTTAAAATAATAATAATAATAATAATAATAATAATAATAAATATATATATATAATATCATAGACGGATAATATTTAAAATTAAACATAACACATTTTTAACATTCAAAATAACATAAAAAAAACAAATATAGTATAATACTTATGTTAACACGAAATAATATTCTTTAATAATAATAAATTTATTGGAAAAAATGAAAAATACTTTATATTCCTTTTAAGGAAAAAAAAGAATAACATTGTATTAAGATTTTTCATTAAAAATACATTTTCTATTTTAAATTAGTTTTATTAGTTTTGATGATGATTCAATAAAACATGAATTTATAGTTGAAATAGATCAAACACTACTACTAATTTTATGTTTAGGGTTTGTTAGTCCAATTTTGAAGCCAATCACTTAATAAAAAACGCGTGTCGTTTTTTGAAATGGTAAGAGTAGACCCTGAGCCATCTTCCTTGGCCCTTAATTGAACGACTGTCGTTTTGTCTTCCTACGTTATAACGCAAGATGCTATGCATAAACGCGCGCGTTGAAACAATTTGAAATTCTCCACAGAACTTTGCATCTTCCTGCAAAAATGGCTTCCCAAAACCCAGCGGAAGAAGAAAACTCAAAGCGAAATTGGTCTCTCCAAGACTTGGAGATCGGTAAACCTCTGGGCAGGGGCAAATTCGGCAGAGTTTATGTTGCCAGAGAAGTCAAGGTTCCTAATTCTCGCTTTATTCCTATATATTCAAATTCAGTCAAGTAATTGAAATCTTAGAATGTTCACATAAGCATAATCTTTAGAAGTGTAGATTTTGTTCTCAGAGTAGCCAATAGAGTTAAGTTTTTGCATTTAATTTAATTTTAATTTGTTTCCAGAGCAAATTTGTTGTGGCGTTGAAGGTTATATTTAAGGAACAAATTGATAAGTACAGAATTCATCACCAATTGAGGAGAGAAATGGAGATACAGACCAGTCTTCGGCACCCTAATATCCTGCGTCTTTATGGTTGGTTTCATGACACCGAACGTGTTTTCTTGATTCTCGAGTATGCTCATAAGGGTGAGCTTTACAAAGAGATGAGAAAAAAGGGTCATTTTACGGAGAAGCAAGCTGCCACGGTAATCTATTTTGTCGAGTTTCATGAGGGATGTTTCTTTTTCCTTCCAGCTTACCAAAATTAATTTGTGTACTTTTGGTTTTTAAAGAAATTAAGAGTTTTTTAAATTTAAGTTTATGATTATTTTTATATAGGAGAGAAATTCAGTTCATTTTACCATCTTATTCTCTTATCCTGTGAGTGTTTTTTGTTGGTTCTTGTCATTTCTTCAATTATTGGGTTTTAATTCTTGAGAAGAGATGAGTATGAGAAAAAAGCAGCTGTAGTTTTTTAGTTTTAGAAATTTGATTTTTGTTTCTGAAGAGGTTGAACAGAATGCAAAGCAGGACTAATCTTTGAGAATTTTTTAAAATTCAAATTGAGTTGTTTATGAACTGCAGCAGTTGAATTAGTTGTAGTGCCCTGCTGTGTGGAATATTGATTTATAGAGAAGTTAATTGTGTAAACTATGTGAAAAGTTTCACAATTAGTGATTATGGAGCCGTTTGTTTGTGTTTTTCTTCAATGTGATTTAAATTAAAAGATATGGACAAAAATTAATTATATTTGTGTATCTTTTGAATGAATTAAAGCAAGAACAAAAAAAATATTTTAGGGATTTTCTCGAGCAAATGGTAATTTTTGCGTAAGTGCTGAAAAATTGTCATAGAATTCCTTTTTTTATAGAATAAATAAATGGCCACTATATTATATTATGGACAAGGCTAAATAAAATACTGTGTCGTTATCTTTTTTTCTCCTTTGTTCAGGTAATTTTTCCTTATTATGTTGACTCTTGACTTTGTCTTGTATTTTGATAATTCTAGTACATTTTGAGCCTCACAAAGGCGTTAGCTTATTGCCACGAGAAGCATGTTATTCATAGGGATATCAAGCCTGAAAATTTGTTGCTGGATCACGAGGTATGCTGAAATATCCTTCCTCTGTCAACTATGTATGTTTCCACACCAGTGTTCACTTATGGTCGTCTTTGGAATTCTCGTGCCTGGAGTTTTAGTGTAGTAGGTGCTCGAATCTGTTTTTGGCTGCAATACTAATAAAAATTGAATTCAAATCTCTGATGTCATTTCCCCATTCCTCATTTAAAAGGGACTAAATGAAAGAAACTTAAGACTGACACAATATTCTTGTTATAGATATAGTATACAGTGACTCCATTCGGTAGATAGTTGGAGCCAATTGATGATATTTGGGGTTTAAGGCACGTGTATGTTCAACTAATAATGACTTTATTGCAGGGTCGTCTTAAGATTGGAGACTTTGGTTGGTCTGTTCAGTCTAAAATCAAAAGATATACCATGTGTGGCACATTGGATTATTTAGCACCAGAAATGGTTGAAAATAAAGCTCATGACTATGCAGTTGATAACTGGACTCTTGGTATCCTTTGTTATGAGTTCCTCTTTGGTGCCCCTCCATTCGAGGCTGAGAGTCAAGCTGATACCTTCAAAAGGTACAGAAATTCGTGGGTTATATGTTTATTTAAAGTAGATGTTGTTCTTTCATTGTGTATGTAATGTATTTAGCTCTGTTTAGGATAATGAAGGTTGACCTAAGCTTCCCTTCCAGCCCTTCTGTTTCTTTAGATGCCAAAAGTCTGATTAGCCGGGTAAGTTAACATCTCAGTATTCATATCTTGGTCAAAGTAAATTCTTTCAGTGAACAAAATAGTGGTCTTTCTGACAGCAATCTATAAATTGATGTAGCTTCTGGTGAAAGACTCCTCAAGAAGGCTCTCGCTTCAGAAGATAATGGAGCATCCTTGGATAATCAAGAATGCAGATTTTACGGGTATCTGCTAGTAGTACCCGCTTAATTACTCATTTAACTGGCCACGAGTGATTAAAACTGAATTCTGTATCCGATGTTGTAAAGTGCAAGCAAAAGACCTTGTGGTTAGGGGCATTAGGATTGTATATCTGCCTATTTGTAATAGTTGTATTGTTGGTGAAATTTCTTAAGTCTCTGCGCATCAAAACCAGGCATGACAAATAACTTCTGCACAGATTTATTCTGTCATGCTCAGTAGTGAATGTGACAACTACAACTCAGATTTAATGATTCCTCTTTGATGAGTGAGTCCCATGCAATTAAAATTTGGATAATAAATATTGATATTTTTTCTTTCATTTTTATCAGTTTTTAAATGGAAAAAAGATTTTATAATATGAATTCAGATGCCAATTTAGGATATTTGCTGTCCATGATGAAATTTGTATTCTAATTCCAACTGAGCTGCTTCAAACGGTGCTGCAATTCTAAGACCAAAAGCAACTTAGTCAAATAATGTGTCCAGGATATTAAATTATTTATTATTATTATTATTATTATTATTATTTAATCAAAGGAATAAAATTTCTTGTGTTGTCTACCTTGTTAATTTCTAGGTAGATGTGAGAAGATCCAAATTTTTAAAATTTTTCAGCATTTTATAATTATTTTACTTATACTATAATTGAGATGATTAACTGTTAATGTGAGTACTTAATAAAAATATGAAAAACGAATGAAATAGAAGTCCGTTGCAGACAACTGAGACTCTGCATAACACACCGATACTTTAGTTGAAATTAGAATCTGGAAGCACCTGCTTGAAAGAGTGGATTTGAGAAGAAAAAGTAGAAAGTTAGGTTTTTGAATGAAAGAATGAATGGTAAGAAAAAAGAGAAATTTGTAGAAAGTTAGGTTTTTGAATGAAAGAATAAATGGTAAGAAAAAAGAGAAATTTATAAAAATTTATGAGTAATGTAACAAGTGTAGTTGATAAAATAATTTTTTAATTGATAAAATTATAATTCAAATTAATTTTAGATTAAATATAATTAATTTATTGGGTATGATTGATAAATTATTATTTTAGTTGATAAAATTATAAAAGGTATCAATTATTAGAAAATAAAAATAAAAAATTATGTTATTATTATTAAAAATAATAATATTTTATAAATTTATTTTGATTATTATTATAACTTTAGTTTTATTTTTATTTTTATTATCATTTTACAATTTTATTATTTTTATTATTATAATTATTACTTATGATTTTTTGTATTTTCTAATATTAATATTATTGATTTTTTTTTGAATTATTTTATTTTTAGTATTAATTTATTATTTCTTATTTTTATTAATATTTTATAGTTTTATTAAATTTATTATTAATATTTTTAGTTTTTAACATTTACTAATATTCTATAATTTTATTATATTTATTTATGTATTTGACATAAAATATATATTAAAAAATATTAAATTTATTTTTATTTTATTAACTATTTTAAAATTCTTATTTTATAATAAATTTAATTATTATATATTTTGTTTAATTATTTATTATTTAGAATAAAAGAATAAATATTTTTGTTATATTTTATTTAATTATAGTCAAATTAGTTTTTTCTAATTAAAAAATACTTTCATTGCAAATCACTCATTCACATAGCGGAAAGTTGAGATGCAATTTTCTTTTTATTTTTTGTGAAATTGAACTTCGTTTTTCCAACTTCATGTGCTTTTTTTTGCTTCAAAGTTTTTGTCATGAAAAACAAACCGGCATTAAATGTCTTTACTCTCATATTCCACAACGACAAATGTAAGGAGAAAAATTTGAATCTCTTCCTACTCTCACCAACAATTGTCCACCATATTTTGTTTTCAAGTGACACTTATCAACATCGATAAAAGGTTTACAACCACCTAAAAATCCTTTCTTGCAACCATCCAAACACATATAAAAGCTTTCAAACCTTGGTTGTAAATTCTGATTAGGTTGGTTGAGTTGAATCTCACAAGTAATTCTTGAACATATCTTTCTTTATTCAACTATATAATCAAATAATATTTTATTATTTTTGTTCATCTCCCTCAAGTATCTTTAATGACTTATGTGTTGTTTTCAAAGCCTTCCATGTAGTGATTCCAATATTGTATGATCTTTTAACATCATCAAGATAATTCCATTAGCCGTCACATTTTCTACATTTCTAAATATTTACTTGAAAATCTTTTGACAACCACTCTTTATTTACATTTCTATTAGCAAACACTACCTCTCATTTATGGGTACCAATAATTGTTTTCACCCTAAATTGAACAAAGCTTTATATGGACTCAAACAAACTCTTAGAGCATGGTATGAGCGTCTAAGCACATTTCTATTAAAAAAATAGATACTATCCTATTTCACAAAGACTATTTTAACTAGTTTATCATTATTCAAATTTAAGTTGATGATAACTAATGAGCTTATGTGTCAAGCATTTTCTAAGCTTATGTATAATGCATTTGAAATGAGTACAATGGGAGAACACATAATTTTCTTAGGTCTATGGATAAAGCAAGTAGATAGTTTAATCTATCACTACTAAAAAAAAAACACATTTCACGACAGGATATCACCACGGTTAACAAGGAATCACATTAAAAAAAAAACACGATGACAATTTTGAAATTAAGCACAACGATACCACCGCGGTTGTCTACAACAACCGCAATCATATTCTCCACGAGGCACACAGCAGGAGATACCACTGCGGTTAATGCGAGAACTGCGGTGGTAAGGCACACAAATATTTAAAAAAAATGTTACAGGAGATACCACCGCAGTTGTTTCCAAAACCACGGTGGTAAACAAAAATAATTTTTAAATATGGATGCAACCCTAGACAGAACTTCGAATCATAAGACAGCCATGGCTGCAGCCCTCGGACAATGTCCCTTCCTTCATCGCCACTCAGCTCAGCCACCTCCTCTCCCACTTCCATCTCACCCTCAAGGCATACTCTTTCTCTTTCCATTTTCTCTCACATTTTTCTTTCTCTTCTTTTCTTTCTCAGGTTGAACACATGTGGTCCGGCGACAAATACAACTCTGGCCCCCTCGATCGCTTCACCCTCCTCATCCCCTACTGCTTAGACTCCATCAAATGTATTTCTTCTTTAATTTTATTTTCACTTTTCTTTTAGTTCGTAATTCAACCAAACCTCTAATTAGGGTTTCTTTCTTGCAGGGAGGTACGGCATGGCGGTGCAACGTTATGGTGGGGTGTTATGGAGGTACATGGTTGGGTATATAGAGGTACATGGAGGGGTTGCATGATGTGCCATGGCTTGCAGTTTTGGTTTGGTTTTTCTTTCGATGAGGGAAGGTGAGTGTTGGAGGTGCAGCGGAGGCGTGGTGGAGGCGTAGCAAGGTGCAATGCGCATGGGAGATCATGGCGTCGATGCGACGAAGGTGTAGGAAGGAGCAGCGACTGTGAAGCGAGAGATAAATAATTCCATAAAATCATATGTAAAACAAGTCATGTTAGTTTATAGTTTATATTTTGTACCAAGAGATAAATAATTTGTTATATCTTTACAAAAGATCTCCTATTAAATAGAAGAGTAATGTTAGGTTGACACTCCCATGTGGCATACTCCTACTTGACACCGCTGATGTGGCGAAAAATAATATTATGTTAAGCCAACGTGGAAAGTTTCAGAATCCTAAACCTTTTGCACTCTCGCTCAGAATATGAAAAGCCTCCTCTCAGTATCCCAAAAGCCTCTCAGTCTTCGGCCTCCTCTCAATCTCCCGCCTTCCGCCTCCTCTCATTTCAAAGCTCTCAGTCTTCCGCCTCCTCTCAGTCTCGCGCTCTCTCAGTCTCAACCTCCTCTGCACTCTCGCTCTCTACACTTTCGCTCTCTCCACTCTCGCTCTCGTTCACTCTCGCTTTCGCTCAGGTCGCTCTCTGCGTTTTTCGTCTAAGCAAAAGGTTAGTTTTTTATTTCGTTTTCGTTTGAAAAGCATGTAAAGGTTGCTCTTTTAAGTGATTGTTCATGCAAAAGGATGTTTTTTTTTTTTGTTTGTTGAATGATTTGCGTGTAAAGTTTTGGTTTTTATGCGATTTTTGATGGAAAAGGAAGTCTTTTTGGTTGTTTCATTGTTCTGTTCTGGATCTGAAAAAGTTTTTGTGTTTAGGGTTTGATTTCTGTTGGTTTTGAAGTAAAGTTTGTTCTTTTATGTCATTTACATGATCGTTCTTGGTTCTTGGTGGAGAAAAGAATGTTTTTGTAAGTGTTTTAAGTGATTTTTCATGAAAAATGATGATTTTGTTTGTTTGTCGTTTGATTTTCATGTAAAGTTTGTGTTTTTATAAGCTTTTTGATAGAAAAGGAAGTCTTTTTGGTGTTCTGTTATTTGTCGTTGCTGGAATATAAAATTTTTTTGCTTTAGGATTTGATTTTCGTTGGTGGTTAAAGTAAAGTTTAGTCCTTTGTGTGATTTACAGTGTTCTTCTTGGTTGTTGATAGAAAAGGAATGATTTTTGTAAGGGTTTTAGGTTTGTAATGTTTGAATCTGTTAGTTTTGGCAAGTGATAAACACATCTGTGCTGAGTCGCCAAAACATGAACTAAGGTGTCCTCTCGTTAAAGAAGGGGTAACCACACGTGTTTTGTCAAACAATAAGTGGTTCCGAGCTTACAAAAAATTAGTGGTTACCCATGTTCTAATGAGGGGATAGCTCAGTACAAGCTTTGGCGACTGACGAACAAAACACAAAAATAACAGTATCCATAATGAACTACGAAACACAAACGGTTTGTGTTACATACAAATTTACACATTTGCATGAATCTGGTGTTGTATTTTGTGTTACATCCATCAAACGGTTCGTGATATATTTTGCTGACATGGTCTTTACAGGTGTATACTGTTCAATCTGGT
>Ga0099824_1002120_pt1 | contig 28817 bp, 13 predicted proteins | sample SiratrowhiteBW_FD_76837 | JGI IMG/M metagenome (GOLD analysis project Ga0099824, IMG submission 76837) | Root nodule microbial communities of legume samples collected from California, USA - Siratro white BW | ecosystem: Host-associated > Plants > Roots > Nodule | place: USA: California... | reverse complement strand
TATATATATATATATTAATTTATATAATATAATAATAAATAATATTTAAAAGTAAAAATATTAAATATTATATAATTTTCAATAAAAAATATTATATAATAATAATATAAAAAAAATAGTTATAATTTAATAAATATAAGTATAAATATTTAAAGTTAATATTTTTTTAAAAAAATTAATTTTACATTTTAAAATATTAATCAGTTTTAATCTATAAATTAATATATTTTATAATAAATAAATTTTATTTTAAAAATAATTACGTAATTTGATTTTTTTATATATTTTTTCAAATATTATTAATTATATTAAATAAATTAATTATAATTTATTTTTAATTATAAAAATAAATTTTTAATTTTGAAATACTATATATTAAAAGATATTAAAATATTTATTATACCCATCATATCATTCACAAACTTTCACAAATTTTGTTTAAAAATCTTATCATCTTTTTCTTAATCCAAACAATCCAATTTTTTACATATTTTCATCTCAAATCAACTCAAATTCATTCTCTCAAATACATTCTTTGATCCAAACACATCCTTAAAAAGTTTATTAGGGTTAATGTCTTGAAACAATCTTTATAAATTTAACATGTTTGATGTTTTAGGCCTTTGATGTCTAAAGTCTTCGACAGAAAGAAATATCTTAAAAGATCACACATTATCTATAAATATGATTAAAATCATTTTTTAAGTGATGTATATTTAAATTTTCAATGATTAAAAAAATAATTATCAAAATAAGGAACAAGTAGTTTTCTCGTTGACATTTTAATATAAAACCTATTTCAAATCTTAATGTCCACCTATTCAAATATTTTTTTATTATTATTATGAATTATTATATATATATATATATATATATATATATATATTATTTGAGATTATGTTGTGATTAATATTTTCATTTATAAATAATCACTTATCTTTTCAAACATATTTTTGAAAATTTTTGAATAGATTTTATTTTGATTTAAGAATTAAAATTGTTAGATATTCAAGTGTGAGTCTAAGTACCACATTGGGTAGGAATGAGAAAGTTGAACAACATATAAGAAAGAAGACCCACAAACCCAACGCCTTATTGAGTTAAATGTGGTGTCATTCTCTTATATGGGTTGTCTCTTGTTTCATTCTTATGAGATCTCCCAGAATGTTTTTCCCCTCGGAGTCTCCCAACAAGTGGTATTAGAGCCGTTGGTTTACGACTTGGGCAAGTATAGTTTGACCCTGTATCGAAAATCTTTCTGATGGAGATTTCAGGCAAGCGTGTCCCGTATAAGTGTGTGAACGGCGGTACAAGTGAGGGGTCATGAGTAATGTACTCAGGTTTGAGAATGCTTCCACTCCATCTAATGCCTTAAGGTTTTTGGTTGAAGGTGGTGTCATTCATCTCCCCGATTTCCCCCTCCCGGATTCTCCCAACAACAAGTGGTATTAGAGCCATTGGTTTGCGGCTTGGGCGAGTACAGTTTGACCCTGTATCGAAAGTCTTCCTGATGAGGTTTCAGGCAAGCGTGTCCCGTATAAGTGTATGAACGGTGGTACAAGTGAGGGGTCATGAATAATGTACTCGGGCATTGAGAATGCTTCCGCTCAAGGGAGAGTGTATCAATGTGGAGGAGGGACTCACACTTAAGGGGGAGACTCTAAGGTATTCAAGTGTGAGTCTAAGTTCCACATTGGGTAGGAATGAGAAAGTTGAGCAACATATAAGAAAAAAGACCCATGAACCTAATGCCTTAAGGTTTTGAGTCGAAGGTGGTGTCATTCCCTTATATGTTGTGTGGCTTAATTCTCATTTTTTGAGATCTCCCCGGTGTTTCTCTCTCGGATTCTCCCAGCAAGTGTTATCAGAGCCGTTGGTTTACGGCTTGGGCGAGTACAATTTGACCTTGTATCGAAAGTCTTCCTGATGGTGATTTCAAGCAAGAAAGTTAAGCAACATATAAGAAAGAATATCCACAAACCCAACTCCTTAAGGTTTTGGGTTGAAGGTGGTGTCATTCCCTTATATGGGTTGGCTCTTATCTCATTCTTATGAGATCTCCCTGGATGTTTTTTCCCTTGAAGTCTCCCAACAAGTGGTATCAGAGCCGTTGGTTTACGGCTTGGGTGAGTATAGTTTGACCCTGTATCGAAAGTCTTTCTTATGGTGATTTCAGGCAAGCGTTTCCCGTATAAGTGTGTGAACGGCGGTACAAGTGAGATGTCATGAGTAATGTACTCGGGTTTGAGAATGCTTCCGCTCGAGAGAGAGTGTATCGTGTCATTCCCTTATATAGGTTTGGCTCAATTCTCATTCTTGTAAGATCTCTCCGATTTCCCCCTCGAATTCTCTCAGAAAAATAGATTATTTTTGTTATTTTACAACCATGCTACTTATGAGTTGATATAAAAGGAATTATCATTAAAGATGTTTTTTTTATTAATGTAAAATATGATTTTTTATTAACTATCAACTAATATTTTTTTCATTGATATTAATAAAAATTATTTATAGATTAAAATATAGGTTGAAATTATTTTTTAATAAGATACTTTAAGATAATATACTTTATCTAAATATGAAACGTAATATATTTAAATTTTCAAAAAAATATTGAAAAACTAAACAATTTAATTAAAATCTAATATATTTAAATTTCACAGAAATTATAAATTTTCTTGTCGTGTGCTAAATTTTAATTAAAAAAAATTAAAAAGGGTGTCGTAGAGTTGCCTATTAAAAAGAAAATTTAAAATCCTGTAAAGGGTATATAAGCTAGGTTTTGAGTTGTGTACTCTGCAAGAGATAGAATCATAGAAGAGAAAGTCGCCACCACTCTCGCCTCCTCTTTCCTTCTATCAATTTCAGGTTTAATATTTTCTTCAATCTTCTCACTCTTTCAACTACTTTGTTGCTTATCAGGTTATTATGTGTTAGTTTGCCCTTATATTTGTTGTTCTCTGTTTTGTCATTGAGATTTTTCTGGCGTTATTATGCGAACCACTTTATGATAGATAAGAACATCATTCTCTGGTCATATTTTGTGAAGCGTTTGCTGGAACAAATTTTTAAATGGCATTTATGATTTGTTCATAGCTTCTGGAATTGTGTTAGGATTTTTTATTTTATTTTTATAAAAAGAATAAATAAATAAGTAAACTTTTTATATGTTTTTACCTTGCAAAGTTAAAAAAAGTCTAATAGTAGAGAAAACATTCATGAGAATTTTTACCAATTAGAAACTCAGTTCATTTTTCTTATTATCTTCTGCTCTAAAAGTGTTCATAGAAAAAATTATAATTGCTATCCTAAAGCATCATTTGAAACTTTGAAAGTTGTTAATTGGGTTGGGGGTGTTGATGCAAATTTATTTTCACATGTAATCATGGAAAAACATTTGATTTCAGTCTAAATGGCTTTTTAGTTATTCATTGATCTGTCCTTTCTTGTTACTCAAACTTTTGGATAAATTGTACTGAATTTTGTATTTGAAGATCTCTAATTTTAGAATTTAATCTCTGTGGCTAATATGTTGTTCCACACTTTTCTGTACAGATGGAATGATTAGCAATATTGTACACAATCTGTATTGTGTTTGACATTAGAAATGTTGTTTGTGTATAAACAGATGGAATCTCAGGTGAAGCATGCCCTTGTTGTGAAAGTTATGGGTCGTACTGGGTCTAGAGGGCAGGTGACTCAGGTTAGAGTGAAGTTTTTGGATGATCAAAACAGGCACATCATGAGGAATGTGAAAGGACCTGTGAGAGAAGGAGACATTCTCACCCTACTTGAGTCCGAAAGAGAAGCAAGAAGGTTGCGTTAGAGGAGCTCCCAATGATTTGGCTCAACACTTAAATTAAACATTCATGTTTGATTCTTTGTGGTAATTAGTGGAAGTGGAGTGTTAATTATCTGAACCTAAATTGTGCACCTATAATGTTTGATGCCCTGTTACTGTGCTTGTGGATGAGTTTTAGATTAATGAATCTTTCACTAATGTTAATTTCAGACTCATTTTTACACTACCTATCCATCATTTTAGTGAGTTTTAATAGATTTACTTGAATATCTCTTTGATTTTTATCTACTAAGAAAACGGGTGTAATTGTAATATTTAAGTGCTGCTGCTAAAAACATAAGAAGAGGTTGTTGGAGAAATAAATTGTTTTGGTTGTGAAAGTCCTACATGATGAAGCTCATGCTTGAGACCTCTTCCTTGCTGATTTGGATATTACGCCTTCAAGAAAGATATCATTACCATTATATTTTTCTACCCTCTGTTAAAAGATCAAAACCCTCCATGGCTTTCTCATTCCATGAATATTTAGTGAAGATAAAGAAATTCAAATTACAATACAACATTACATCCGTAAAATATGCATGAAATCAATATCCTCTATATGACGAATAAAATCTCACTAACTATTTTATATATTTAAAATTTTTTTAATTGTCATCCAATCGTTGTTTTCCTTGTTCTTTCTCATGCGATCCCGAGTTATATGAAAATGTCAACCGCATATGTTAATTCATGTTGTTTACCTGGTGCAATTTTTTTCTATTAATTTAGAGTTAAATCACTGATATATGTCTTCAGTTTAAATATTTTTCATTGTTAATATTTTCTGTTATGTTAATAGAATTGAGTAAATTATGTTAATATTGTTAATATTTTCTGTCTTTTCTATCTCTACGTTTACCTTCTTTGCTTCTTTTTAAAAAAATATTACAGTGACACTTTTTGTATATCATACTGTCTGAGAGATATTAACTTAAATGTTAAAAAAGTTAGGAAATATTTGTATAATATTATGAAACTTCAGAAGTGAGCACTCTCTATTGAGGATAACTATTATAGTACTCATCCTGAATCCACTTCCACTAATTATGTACATATTAGTAATAATAAATTAACAATATAACTAATGTATCATACATGGTTATATATTTCTCTTAACTATCAATCTTATTAATTTAATTTTAGTACTATTTTAATTAATATTTTCGTTATTATGCAATTGATCTATTAATTTACATTAAAGTTTCAAACAAATAATAAATGCCTAATACATATATTAATGTATAAATAAAATACGTGTACAATAAAATACAGAAGGCGCCTGTAGCTCAGTGGATAGAGCGTCTGTTTCCTAAGCAGAAAGTCGTAGGTTCGAACCCTACCTGGCGCGTATTAATTATTTTTTTAATTTTTTTTGGTTAGACTACTTTTTAAACAGACAATAAATGTTGAACTGGTTTACATAAATAATTCTAGATAATACTATGTTATTAAATTTTAAATACAAATTATAACACACTCGATTTGATTACTTCTTTAAATTTTAATATTATGTTGTAAGTTATTACATTATATGATTAAAAATTAAAATCGTATTATTTAATCACAATTTATTATTGGTTAATGGTACAATCATCTATGTAATTTATATATAATACTTTTTATGAACAATAATTTTCATCTCTTCATTGCAATAACCATCTTCGACCTGAATACTAATTAAGCTCGAATACAAGCTTTCGCCTATTGTTAAAAACCAGAGAAAAATAATATATTCTAAACAAGTTGCCGTCATGTGTTGTACTTGGAATGAAATCAAGTTTAATTTTTTAAGCAATGGCTAATGAATATTTCAGAGGTGATTCCAACAAAAGAATCTATTAACTGTTGCATGGATACCACTTACAGACACTATCAGTTACCATATTAAAATTGTGTTAGAAAATATTTTGTTATCGTTCAATACATGAACATTTGGTTTATTTTGTATTGCAATAATTGCTCTCATAACACATCAGTATAAACCTCCAGTTTCTAAATAAGCATAATCATAAAAGCTACTGTTCTATGAGAAAGATCATTTTTTCATAAAACCATATTTGTCAATATAAAATAAAATTCTACTAAACAAGTCATACGTACATGAAGGGATTATCTCAAATATCAAATAATGTAGCCTTCTGTATGCACAACCAGAATTTGTGTTAACCATCTAGTTTGACTGAATTCCTAGGCCCAAACCTATAAAGTAAAAATTCCTACTGCTACGCAAGCCTCGAAAAGTACAAGGAACGGGCACCATCAAATCAATATTTTGGGTGTCCAACGCTGAGATAGACCTTTGCCAGTGCCATTTTCTACATTTCATGGCTTTGTCATAGAGCTGCCCTCATGGCCCCTTTTGCAGCCTCGCGCCTCATTTCTGCAGCCTTGCCACTGCCCCTGAAGTACATGTATACTTGCTGCAAAGATATAAAAAAACGTAAGCAGTAAAGTTAAGAGAATGCAATTGTAAAGCTAGGATTATTGAAAACCTGAATAACCCAAATGCTCAGCAGTGATTCAATGCAGAAAAATCCGAACCCAATGAAGTAAAATATCTGCAATCGAGCACTTTAGCGTCATTTAAACATGGAATATAAATTGCCCCTTCATCATGAAAACATAATAAATATAAGCTATAAAATAATAACACAGTTGGTACGTACCGCAACCATTGGATTGTCATCCAATAACTCAAATGCAGGTAGAATACCTCTGGCCAAACATAACATCACATAACACAACCGTTAATTCAAGTTAAACTGCAACCACAATGCAAAAGGAACACATAGAAATAACATAACTGATAAAGGTGGTATCGTAAATATGCCTTCAATCAACCTCAACAAGTTAAAGAAAAATATGATCACATAATCGTGAAGTCACGTGCAAGAGACAGCGGTCCCCTCCATTAAATAGTTTAGGGATAAATCAATCAGCTTGATGATAAATCAGATAGCCAGAGGTAAAGGCAAGTCAAGGAATTTGTGTTATAAGGGGAGCAACCTATTAATCTTTTCCTAACCTCTAAACATATATCAACTCAGCAAGAGAAAGATTAAAGAAGAACGTTAGGTAAAAGAATGCAGTTTAAGAAAGGAACTGACGTGAGAGATTTCCCTTTGAAGACAACTGGAGGAGCAACTGCAGCAAAAACGCAAAACAGAATGTGCACCTGTTTGTTGGAAGGAATGAAAAATAGATAACGATACTTCATGAAACTAGCGCAAAAGAATGAGAACAAGTAGGAAGTATGTAAACCTTACCGAGTAACACAAGAAAAACCAGCTAAACTTTAGAGCACTGTCCGTCCTGTAACAAAAAATGACACAAAATTACAAAACACAACATTCTAATTCTGAGTTTTAATAATGAAAGAGGGGACAGATAGAGAACCTAAACTACTGATACTAAAATGACTATGATATACATCCTAGGAGGGATTCAGTATTTTAGTTCTATACTTTATATACTATAAATAAATTATTTATTTATTTTTATAGTGATTATACTTATTAAATAATAATAATAATAATGTATTATTATAATAATATTGTTATTATTATTTATTTTTGTTATTTTAATTTAGTTTTGAATTTAATGTGCATTATTTCACACAAAAATATTCATGAAACTTAATCCCAATTTTGGAATCCATGAGCAATTCCAAATCTCTTTCGTTGAGTTCCTCCAATGCTAATGGATTCATCTCTCAAACCACAATCCAGAAAGATTTTGGTTGTTCTAATTAATCCAATCCAAATTTATTTGTTTTCTGTTGGCAATAGTTGTTTCACAATAAATTTGTTGTAATATTTTTATTTATATATATGTGTGTGTTTTAGTATCAATCAATATAACAGAGAGCTTTCATTCATTTTCTTCTCAACTTAAAAATTCTGATTAAGAATTCTGAGTGCATTTTGGTGCGTAAGAAAAATTGAGTTTTTAGTTTAACTCAAACGAATTGGTATCAAGAGTAAGGTTCAAGGAACCTGTAGATACTATCATGGCTTCCGCTTCTAGGAATGTACTGCAGACCTTGCCAATCTTGAATGACAAGAATTACAATCAATGGTTTGTAAGGATGAAAGCCATTATTGGCTACCAGGAAATTTTTGAGATTGTGAAGGAAGGAATTTCAATAGCAGAGAAAGATGTTTCAGCAGCAAAGAATAAAGATTACAAAGGAATGTGTCTTCTCCATCAATGTGTAGAGTTGAGAATTTTTGAGAAAATTTCGAAGACAAAAACTTCAAATGAAGCTTGGGAGATCCCAAAAAAGGCTTAAGGTAAAACTTACAAAACTAAGAAAGTAAGGTTGAAGTTCCTCCGAAGACAATATGAATTGATGACAATGTTTGGACAAGAATCTCTTGAGGAGTATTTCAATAGGATGCAGCTATTAGTGAATGAAATGAAAACTTGTGGAAAAACAATTTCTGATGAGAACGTGTTGTATGTTCTAGGAATGAAATGCAACCTATGAGCATTGCTTAATTGGTCGAGAAAGAATTTTCAATCACAATGAAAGATGATTGCATGGAATTATTTGATCCAGATCAAAGGTTGATTCTTAAATCCCCTCTTGCAAAGAATATAACCTTCCAAAACAACCTAAGGGCTACTGATCTGAGTCAGAAGATATGATTGTGGTCATTTAAGAGTCTATCACAGTTGTCCAGTTGTGATATGATGACTTGACTTCCTAAATTGACTACACCTGAGAAGCAGCATTGGAACTCATTCACGTCCTACTTATCATCTCTGCCTGCACATGATCTAAGCCTAAGACATCGCAACCATGTAAGATAATCGACAATGTCTTGATATCATCTCAGTTTACACATTCTCTCAACCTAAAATATATTGATTATGTAAGGCAATTAATTGGTATCATCTCGACCTATATATAATCTCAGCCTAAGACATTTTGTCCATATAATGTATCTTGTGTTGGCTTGTACATTATCTCAGCTGAATATATCTCAGCTGAATATACCTCAACCATGGAAAGTACACTTCTCCTGACAACGCTTCTATAGGGGTTTGTGGACAAGTAACTCAACGTCACCATCCACCATCCTTCATCCTTCCATGAATATACCTCAAACATGGAAAGTACACTTCTCCTGACAACACTTCTATAGGGGTTTGTGGACAAGTAACTCAACGCCACCATCCACCATCCTTCATCCTTCAATAGTTATGGTTTCACGAAATCCACCAACAGTGAACTTTAAAAGGGAACATTTGAAGCTAATGATGATCGATTTCAAAATTTAAAGATTAGGTTTCGTTAATGTTTTCCCGGTACAACGAGATAAAAACCAAAATGAAGTAATAGTAATAATAATAATAATATTGTAGATATAAAATTCAAGATTTTAATCCAACAAATGTAGTATAAATATATAAAATCCAAAATTAGAATAAGATGCATACGTAATAATATGTGTAACCATAATTATAAGAAATTAAAAGTTACTTAGACATAACACCAAAAGGAATTGCCTCCTAAATAACAGTCTTACTCTATATTCTTTCAAAATGATATTTTGACACCTCTTTTTTGCTGGACAAAATCTAGGTTAAGGTATGTCATTTTTCATAATGTAAACTTTGCATTTTTCATAGAAAACTACCTTGTAGCACGGTAAAGAGGTCGGTACCACATAACATAAGATGCTGGCACACCGGAAATAAAGTATATGATAGCTAGAAACCAGATTGAAAGACCTACAAAAGACAAGACAAGACAAAGTTCGTGTAAACAACAACATTTCCCTACAATGTTTTAATGGTCCAACATCTAGTTGGAAAACAAACCTTCTCCTTTGATCCAAGCTACAGTAACTGCTACAATATTCCATAAAAGAGATGCAACCAAACCTGCAGATAGTTAAAAAGTTCAAAATTAAGATAGGGACATTAAAGGTATATGTTGATTGAAGGATGTTTATACCAGAAACTTCTACGTAAACAGGAAGGTTATATTTCAGAATGCTAATAGACTACGCGTGGAACTTTATAGTGATTCTTTCAAAAGCATGGCTTGTCATATTTCATTTTCACATTTTCGTATTTGAAAAGGCGTATATATATTCATAGAGTAAATGTTCACCAATTACACCTTTAAGCTTCCCATGACATATAAGCCACTAATGTATTTCTTCCTAAAGAGAGTTCACCTCCAATTATAGATACACTGTCGTCCACTCCCCAATCATATGACTTTCAAATTTTAGAAAGAGTATACATTCGAAACAATTTTTCATAAAATTCAAGTTTCCTATGCTTCGAAGGGTAGTTCAGTGAAGTTCTTTCAAATGATTCAGAAAATAAGACTAATAGCAACATATTTTGTTGACACATAATTCATTACTGATTAAATTTATTATAATTATAAGACCAGAAAAAAGTTATTAAAGAAAATACAAAAAATACATTCATACACAGGTCAATACAAAAAAAAAATGTATTTGATGAACAATATACCTATCAATATTAAACTCCTTTTAAAATATATTAGATTTACGTTATCATCTAATTCTAAACTTATGAATCTGTTGAAACTGTCATAATTGGCATAATGGTTAAATTCCAATTTAAAAAACTTGTAAAACATAATAACATCGATTGATAACATGATATCTCCAATATGTATGCATGCATACATAGGGAGTGAGGTGGAAAAGTGTTTGAAGAGAGAAAAGTTAATCTATATATATATATAATAATTTCCTTCAATTCACTCTTTTTTAGTTTGATGTAATTTCATTTTTAATAAAATATGGTTTTTCTATACTCTACATATTGATCTTTTCGTTTTAAAATGACAGTCTTTAAAAAATCTGGCATACTAATTAATAAATACTTAATTAATATAAATTTATTTAAAAATAGTTTAAAATTTTCAATTACTCTTATGCCTATTTTTAATATGAATAATACTACACTAATTAATCTTAATTTATACTGGAATATTGTTGAAAAAAATGTAAAACTATAATAATTGCTATTATTTTAGGAAAAAAGAAAAACTAAAAAGACGTTTTTGAAATTGGAGGACGTAATTTTTATGTAGGATATGTTGTTTCATTATAACACAGCAAAACTCATTTTTAGCACTCAAAAAACAGTGTTCTAAATACCAGAGTTTGGATAAATGCATTTTACTAACATGTAACAGTTATAAAGCAAAGATAGACATACCAAATAAGTAATTTTTTTAATAATTGATAATTTAAGTTATTCTTTTGAGCATATACGGACATCAAAAGAATATGAATTTTGTCCAAAATTTGAATTAATGCTGAAATCTTCGATATAAAGCATATAAATACTATGAAGTATAAATTAAATCATCAAAGGAAGCGAAGCACATACAATTGTGTTAACTATATATATCAGGAAACAAGTAGTTATGACAAAAACATAACCTATAACAGAAAAGTTCTATAGACTTTAACATACCCAACCATGTTGTAAATGCAACGTACTGGATTGATTGAAGATGTAGTGGTATTTCTTTTGCAATGTCGTGATGAATGACGGGGAAAATAGGCGGCCAATTTTTCTCCTCTATAACTATTCCAGCTGCAAACAAAATGAAAGTGTAAGCCACCAAACTGAAGGGCATTGTTCCTTGGGTTCTGCAAGTATAAATGAACTCAAAATACCTCGTGCCATAGCATCTTCCTTTCGTTTTAGCTCCTACAAAACATCATAAGATCACAAGTTAATGGACTAACTCAAAAGATCTTGCAAGTAGCCGAGTTAACTCATTGCCTAAGTCACTGATATGGCATCAAAAGTATGATATGATTGCTTATTAAGGTAACAAACAAAACTCAGATCAAGTATTATTACTGATGTTGTAATAATAATTCGTTATAGATAAAAACAGTCATGGATCAAAGCAATAACAAAAAACTACTATTGATACCAATTGGGACCTTGTTATTAAGACAAAACTGATAGAATCATAATTAATTTCTGGCACCTGTGTAAAATAACAAACTAAACTATTGAATCTAACAAAGTTTCTAACAAGGTAAAATGACTTTAGAAGTTATCAAATAGGAGAGCAGGATAAGTCACCTGTTCCCTTCTTTTCAATTCAGCCTCCCTGGCTTGGAGCTCCTTCTCCTTAGCTCTGAGGTCCTAAAGATAAAAATTTACACAATTATATACTTGGTCAACAACATTGATACAGCATAGTTTTGACATTTCTTTCAAAATTTTCATAATACGGTGTACCTTTGAGGAATCGAGAGGAATGTCAACTGTTGCTGCACGATCATAAGGCTCAGGAGACAGGGGTGAAAGCTTTGAGGCAGAAGTACTTCCTGTGTTCTGATTTAAAAAAATAAAAATAAAAACAAAGGTAATGAATGAACAAGGCAAAAAAAGGGATCAATGTTTTTGCCGTTTTTATTTAGTTTAGTTTTGAAAACCTTAGCAACATAATCTGAAATGAAACCTTTGTCTCGTGGAAACTTAACAAAAATATTTAAATAACGTATAAAATTCTTGAAGCTATAGATATTGAAATAAGCTATGACTATGAAGTATGCCACGCCCTTTTCAATAGTTGAAGCATCCTGTGCTTTTAGTTTGCCAAAATATGATTAATAAGCGTTGAGATAATATAATGGTAGTAATGACATGGAAGGAAGAGCTTACGGTATTATAGAATGCACCACCGCCATGATTTGATCGCCCTGATGCTTTTCCTTTAGCACCATCCTGAGAACATTATTGGAAGTGCATAAATTTTTGGATGGTAAAATTATTATTAGAATATATAAAAATAACTTTTCCTCTACGATTACTTTCTTTATTTCTTCTATATCTTAGGATTGGTTATTACTGACAAAACATTATATTATTTATTTCAGATAATTATAATTTTTTTAGTAAAAGTATGAAACTTAATTAAGGATATTTTAAGAAAAAAATAAATTCATGCAACATTCAACAACAAAGAATTTTATAATAAAGTACAACAATTTTGTTTTCATAAATAAGAAAAGAGAGAGTATTCATAGAGAGAGTATAAATAAAGAATAGCATTATGAATATTATGAATATATCAATATATTGGCATATGTGCTAATGTCAATTCAGTATTTCATTTTCTTTTGTTTTTCTTTTTCTTTTCTGAATATCAATAACAATAACATAAAACAAAACAATACATAAAGGATTCAAAAGGCTTTATGATTGAAAATATCAATTAATGATTTAAATAACTTCTTTCTTATATACTGGTAACATTCTTTTAAAACTTTATTAAATTCATGGACTTCCTGTTATATGTAGTTTCATTCTTTAGTGGCATTAGTTTGAACGAAAATTTCTATCATATGAATAAATTGTTTCCTAGCGGATTGTAATCCTTTTTTCTTTATTTAACGAAAATGAAAATCATTTTTAAAATATACAAGATATTTTCTATATCTTGCATATTATATATTATTTCTTTTATGTCAAAATAATAATATTCTATTAAATAAATATTTGTTTAAGCAACCATACATACAAATTAAATTTAATATTATATATATATATATATATTTATATATATATATATATTATAAAAATAACAGAAATACATACATTTCCGCGTCACATTCTTATTACATTAAAATATATACAATTTTATAATTTTGTTATTTTTGAAGTTTTATTATTTTCACAAAAATTAATTACAAAATAATATAATTATATATATATATATACATTTTAAATAATATTAAAAAGTTATATAGTTATTAATTTAAAAAATAAACTATTTAATTATTTTAAAATAAACACTAAAAAAAGTTATCAAATTTATCTTCATAAGATTTTATATTTATAATTGATGCAATCGATAAATTTTTCCACAATTAAATTTGTTACTTTAAAAAATAACTAAATTAAATACACAGAACTAAAAATCAATTGAATATCATTATGTTAGGTTGGCAACTAGAAAACGGCGCGAATGTGGCGGCCACCGCAACGGAGGTGTTGCCATGGCAACACACACATCCTCAATCTAAAACCTGCTTGCTAGAAACAGAGAATGAATGTGCCACAGAATCATTATATGTGGCGTCATTCGTGACAAACATTTTGTTTTCAGGTTTCCATTCTAAGATCTAATCGCTACACAAACAGAGCCTACATTAACATGGAACAATGTTCCAACAATCGCATCAAATATCATTCCGTATAGCTACATTGTGAACGCCATTCAATTTAGCAATGACACAACAAATCGGATCAGATAATTGAAAGTCCTATTGTTAGGGAGAAGCATAATGTAACAGAAAATGAAGTTATGACAATTAATTAATTGAATGCGGGAAGGAATGGATTAAAAGAGAATAGTTAGGGAAGAAACTTACGGCGAAGGGATTAACCTCGTCTTCGGCGAAGGGATTCGTATCGTAGTTACTCATGACAAAAACGGAGATCTAGACACGGAGAGAGATTTCTGTAATAAAACTGAAGAGAGAAAAGTTAGAAGAAAATGGATACGGGATTCGATGAGGAGGAGAATGAGAATGGAGACGAAAAATGAGGGAATGAAGATATTTGTTGGTAGCCAAGGGATTAAAAATGAATGGCTTTTCTTTGCTCTGCGATGTGGTTTGTTTGTTGAGGCCAAAGGAGAAAGAAAACTGAAGAGGATGGAGCGAAACTAGTTGGCGCGATACCAACACAATAATGTGATACAAAAAATTACCAATGGAGGGAGCAAAATATTCATGCATCCTTCTGTCTTCTACCTGCGTAACTTCATCAGGTTTTCCTTTTCCTTTTTTGCCCCTTTGTTGTCTGAGTAGACCGTAACCACCTGTTAATATGATTAATATTTTTAAATAATATTACCTTACTCCTTTACAAAGTATTAGTTCCTGTTATGAAAGATAATTATTACACATATAAAAAAATTCATTTCAATTTAAACTAAAATTAAAATACCTTCAATTTTAGTTATACAATCTATAAAGTAAAAAACAATCCAGTCCAAAATATTAGTTCTACAGTTTTTTAAATTATCTTTTTTTAATTCTTGTATATATTATTTTAAATTTCATTTAATACCTCTAAACTTAAATAGTAAAGACTAAAAAAAGTTAATTGTATTTAGAATAATAAATCTTATATAATTAGCTTTTAGTTTAAGGATAAAAAGGTAAAAAATATATAATATTATTGAGACTAAATGAGTAATTACATTGATAAATGTATATGAGATCTCATCTTTCAATTTATTCTATTGCTATATGTATGTTGATTACTACTATATTCATGTTGAATAATAATGAAAAAATATTTTTATTCTCTTTCACAAGTGTTTTTATTCATCATGTATTTTTTTTTTCATGTGCTCTTTTTGTTAATAGGAGAAGAAGAGCTTAACTCCTTTAAGGACTTATACTTTTCCATCTTTTTTTTTTTTTTTTTTTTGTAATATGGTTTTAACTTTGTTTTTTTAGTTTTTTTTTAATTATTTTTTTTTTTTCTTTTTTTTTTTTTTTTTTTTCTTGAACTATGGATTCAACTTTGGTATTGTAGCTTATTTTTAACCATATTTTTTTACTATTCTTATTTTTTAAATTTGATAAGAGATTCTCATCGGACAATAACAAGCTCATGTTATGATTAAAAGTCTCAAGTTTCATCACTTTTTTTTAAAATGATTTCCCTCCTTCAAGATTTAGGACTGTCTTAGACAATTCCAACAACATTGTTAATCGAGACTTTCTTAATTATGAACAATAAGATAGTCTTTTTATGACTTGGTTTCTTGTATCTATTCTAACACACATTATGGTTCTCAATACAACAAATCAAATTTGAAAGAAGTTACACATGTACTTGCTAGCTACACAAGAAAAAAGATAAAAAAGTTGAAAATTCACTTGCTAGCCACACAAGAAGAAAGATAAAAAAGCTGAAAATTCAGCTTCACACAGTAGGACAAGATCATCACTGCTTATCTTTAAGATATTAAGAAGATTGTTGATTCTCTTTCTACTGTTATTCTCCTATGTTTAAACATCATCACATAGAAATTATTCTTGACAACCTATCCAAAGATTTTGATAGGTTCATCATTTCAATCACCACGAGTGTTGATCCATATAAAATTAAAAGTATTAAAGACTTTCTCATAGCTTAAGAAGAAAGGTTTGAAAAACATAGATGTCTTAAATATGATGGTGTGCTTGTAAATACTTTTAGTGTCCTTCATCCAATTTCAGTGTTTTTCAATTGTAGAAGAAACAACACTCAAAATGGACATGGTTACTAGAGGAACAACAGAATATCAAGAAAAAGTAATTCTTCTAATCCAAGAATTCAAAGAACTAATATAATGGTTCTTACTTATCTCAAATACACAACACAAGAATTCAATGCCAAATTTGCAATAAAATTGGCCATGTTGCCAAAGTTTGTTGGCATCGTATTGGTATGAATTTCCAAGTAATATTCAAGCTAATAAATCTAAAGTCATTTCTCAAGATTTAACTTAAGGTGAAACTACAATCGTGTCTATACCATCCATGCTTCTCGCCCCTCTTTTGGTATCTTAATATCAAGACACCACATTACCTATAATACCAATCACCTCGATTCATCAACCTTTTACACTGGTACTAATAAAGTCACCAGGTAATGGCCAAGGTTTGTCTATACAAAGTATTGAGCATACTCATTTTCCTATGCTTAATTTAGACAAATATGTTTCTCTGAAGAAGCTACTATATGTTCATAACATAACAAAAATTTAAGTGTATCACAATTTCCTAAATATTACAATGTTTTCTTTCAGTTATTTTCTAACTATTGTACTGTCAAATACCTAGACACCTAAGAAGTCATCCTCTAACGCAAACTTAAGGATGACATCTATGTTTTCTCTTCATTATCTGATAAATCTAATGTATTTCTCACACTACTACTGCTACAATACTACCTATATGTATCTGTTATAATTATACAGATTTGGCACTCCTGTTTTTGGCATGCTTGGCCTAAAATTGTTAAATATGTAATGAATCTTTGCAATGTTCCGTATAGCTCAAATAATAACTTTTGTGAATATTTTGTTTTCGGAAAATTACACCAATTTATATACATTGATTCTGTAATTGAATATAATAAGCTTCTTGATCTCTTTTGTTTTGGGCAAATCATATCAACTTCTAAAGGAAGCTCAAAGACACAAGACACTCTTAGTTGTCAAAGGTTTTCATCAAATTGAAGGTTTCGACTATCAAAATGTTTAGTCTTGTTATCAAACTCATAACATTACAAATTATTCTTACTCTCGCCCTTACTACAAATGGATAATGTGAATAACACCTTTCTTCACGGGACCTTGAGGAAACTTTTTACATGGTAAACCCTTCTGGTTTCAGCTCTTTCAACAAAGATCAAAGTGTGTTGTGTCAATTTGGTAACTCGATGTAAGTATTAATTTGTCCTAGTAATCAACGAAGACGGACAACCATATAAAATTACAGAGCTTGAATGTGTGCATGGGTACAAGGATTGCCAAATTTTCATCATCAAGGACTAACGCAAAATCGCCAGGATGCACAATGAATAATATTTCTATATCAACAACATGGAAGGTATCAAACAAATGGGTTTAATTTAATTTCTAGGGCCCTGCAACATAGTATGGTTTAGTGAACCATTAAATAATAATAAGAATAATAATAATAAATTGTGAACTACACATGAGTGCGAGGAGTGACATGACATGGATACAATTCTCTGAAGCTGATTGGACAAAACCTCCTTGCATGCGAATGTTGGAAGGGTTAGCACTTTGAATAATATGGAGGAATCTAATTGCGCCCTCCTTGGTGACATGCAATCATGCATGAAATTCTTAGTAGATGAAATCATCTTCAAATATCACTTCAATATCACTTCCATTTCCATTATTATTTATTCATTTGATTCACTTTGCTGAGATTCCTTCCTGATCATATTTATTAAGTACAAGACAACTTCTGACATTGCTGGCCTAAATTCTGGCTCCGACTGCATAAGACACACATATAAGTTCAAGAATCCAATTCCATGACAAAGAGATTGGTAAGCTAAGCGAAACTTCTAAGTTCAGAGAAAGAAGCTTACCTGAACGCATCTAGAAATAATGTCTGCAAAATTTGACAATGATTTGGCAGGGTAATCTCCTTCTAGAGAAGGATCAACCATCTTTGATAATGCATCAATGTCATGCAGTTGTGGAATAGCCCACCTCACCAGAAACTGCTCCCCTCGAGCACGTGTTCTGTCCAAGATTTTCAGAATAGATGAAGTAACTCATAAATAGATGAAAAATAGAGGCTCAAGTACTTCAGTTATTGGCTCTCACCTGTCATAGGACTGACGGCCTGTCAAAAGTTCTAACATAACCACTCCAAAGCTGTAAACATCACTCTGGTATGTGTAAATTCCTGACTCAAACTCTGGAGCTCCATAGCCATAAGCTGCTAGCAGTTGTCCTGAGAGCTGAAAATGCTTGAAATGTTATGTAATGCAAATTACGATATTTTTTTTTTTTACGAAATGCTAATCACCATTGATATAATCTAGTTGCACAATACTTCAGAAGAAACAGGCAAATAGAAGTTTACATTTCACAGGAAGCATGTTCATTTAGGACGATTTTGAAGTTTTCTTTTTGAGTGAAAATAATGGTTAATCTTTTGGCTACGAGTTATCAGTATTCATATGCCTATGCTAATAATTCAAATTCAGAGTTATTGCCTAGCAATGATGGAGAGGAGGGACCTTAAACATATCATGAAATTACAATAATCTGCAATGACTACTAGGTTAGTCCACATGAAGTGTTTATTCGTTTACCAGTGCCTCATAATGCAGAGGCATATTTTTTACATTATGCAATAATTTCTTACCTGACTTACAGCACCTTTAGTTATTAATGGAGCCAAACCACAATCAGATAGACGAACAGAAACATCATCATCAAGGAGAATGTTAGCAGACTTGAAATTTCTGTGTACAACAGGTGGCGAACACTGCTCATGCAAGTACCTTGTCAGAAAACAACATTACAGTGTTAGATTCAGAAAGTAGCACATCAAGACGCATTATCGTGTATGGACAACTATTATAATGCTTTAGCAACTTAAACCTCAAATTGTTCTACCATCTAATACTGAATTGATCCCAAGTTTCTAGTAAAAAAATTCCAGCATTAAATTAATCTACTGAGAAATACTTTAAAATCCAGGCAGGAGAAATTAAATATGAGAACGGAAACATTCAAGTGACTATATACAAAACATTGACAGCTAGGGGCAAATATTTTCCCCTATTGTCTACACTTGATAGTTAATTGACTTACTCTAAGGCTCTAGCTGCACCGAGTGCTATCCGAATGCGAGCATTCCATGACAGTCTTGTTTTGAATTCATCATCTGAATGGAGTGCATCCTGCAGCGAACCATTACTACAGTACTCATAAATAAGAAGCCTTTGACCATGCTCTGCACAGTATCCAATAAGCTCAACAACATTTGCATGCCGGATTCTGTCAATGTTGTTTACCAAATCAAGAAACTCATCATCTGTTTGGTGATCAGTAACTCTCTTGTCTAGTTTCTTCACAGCAAGCATCTAACAATTCATATAATGAGAGTGAATGTCAAATTTGAGTCCCAATCACCATAAATATGTAATTTACAACTGTTTGGGCAAAGGAAACACGAATGAAGAAACTGGAATCAAATGCATTCAAACATGTCAGTACTTAAACATGCGCTAAAATAAATATCATCTATCCAGATAAGAGAACATCCAAGATATTACAGAAACAAATAATATTAATGTAATCATTATTAGCAACCAAATGGTGATTAAAGTTTAGGAAAATAAATCATAAACCATAACAACGAAGTAGACAGGTTAAACACACAAAAAGCCAGTGTCTACGAGTTTTCATCATTCCACATACATCAATGCAATTGAGATGAAAAAATACCTTTCCATCAGGAAGCTCTGCCTTATACACAGTCCCCAGCATTCCTAAACCTATAAGATTTTCTTGAGAAAAGCTATTTGTATACTGCTGAAGGGATGCAATGGTGAAAGTTTTTGCAAAAGTGGGAGGAACTGGACTTTTTTTGGGAGGATTGAAGTTAGCCCCTTTGCGGAATGAGGTTGGTTCAACAATCACACTCTCAGTAGTAAGTGGTGGAGGTGGAGGAGGTGGTGGTGAAGGCATTGAATATACATCAAGTGAACTCATATCTATCTCATGATCCAACAGCTTTGGGAGTGTTCCCGTTCTTTGTTCATCCTTCTCTTGCTCGCCTTGTAGCTTTGGAATTGCCCTCACTCTCCTTGCCTCCTCTTGATTATCCCCTTTCGGCCTCACAACAGCACCTTTTGGTACTGTTAAGTTAAACAAAAAAATGATTAGAAAATGCAATGCTTATATTAGTGAAATCCTAACAACGAAAATTAAATATCAGAAACAAAATCAAGAGAGACCAAAAGTTATATTTATTTGCCTTTCTCAGTTTGACTAGGTGGTTGGACAAAATCCTCATATTCTCTAGGATTCTGTCTTTCGCCTCCATATTTGCCAACTTGATGTTGCTTGGAACTTTTGTTAACCTGTTCTCTTCTGCTACATCTTGGAACAAAGAGAAGAAGTCCCAGTACTACAATAACAAACATCAATATACCAGAAATAGATATCCAAACCACCCTTTTGGTGTTCTTTTTCGATTTCACAGAATTTGATTGATTTGCTGCAGTTGGTCCATTTGTAGGTTTAGTAGGTAAACGTCCAGATGATGGAGTCCCAGAAACCACGGTTCCTAGTGGCGATACCGTCACTGGAGAATGAGGAGGACGTGCTGGGGCTATAGTAGCATTGGCATTAAGATTAAACCGGTTTCCATCATTTCTGCATAACAAAATCACCATCGGTTATTGAAGATCCAAAATTACATATGTATAATACTTTTTCGACACACTATCACTCAAATTACTGATGTGACAGAACTCAGCAAAGGAACAGAGAATAAAGAAAATTTTGATTAATACTTTTGTTGTCAAAAACACACCCACAATTGCACATCTAAAATTGTATGTCTCAAAAACCTTCACTTGAGACTATCTCTTTATCGTAAATTATGTGTAGTTTCAATTGTCTGACTGTATAAGTGGAGGCAGCGCAACACCCAATTGGTTGCTTTTATGAATACTTACAACACTGCACCTCTTGGTAGTTAACAGGATCACAAATATTTCCATGAAAATGAACTACAATTCACACAAGTCTATGTCCATCTTCGCATTTTTCTAACACGGGAAGTATCTTAATTATGCATAAAGAAGCAATACTTTTTAAGGTTTTCACCTGAACTTAGGGATGCTTAACAGCTTCGGGGGTATTGGTCCAACAAACTGGTTGTTCTCAACGTTCCTGTTCAAATAGGGCAGAGTAGTCACAAATTTAAAAGAGAATAAATGTGATTAAAAAGTTAAGGCCATCAAATTCTATATACAATTCAAATGGTTCAAAATCTTTACAACCCTTATCAACAACAGTTCTTTCAATTAGCTGGTCAAAAAAAATAATTAAACACTACATTTTCACCAAATTTATTTTCAGTTCCCATAATTTCTTTTTCATAATATTGGTTTCGGTTATTTATGTAATTTGGATTTTGGTCCTTGCCATTAAAAATAAGATATTTGTCTAATATTTTTCATTTGCTTAGATTTTAATCATTGTCACTTTTACTTATTAAGGTTATTTTGTGAAGAAATGATCTTTAAACTTTCCCATTATTGAAGCACTGGTCTCTGGGGACCAAAATCTTATTGGAGGATACTGTAGCAACTGATTTTTATTTTAACCAAACAAATATCATGCAAAATTTATAAGAAGCGTGTTAAGAGAAGTACAAATCTTGCAGTGGAAGGTCTTGTAAAACATCCAGGGTCCCAGATAGGTTATTGTTTTGTAAATGTCTGCAAATACAGAAGAAGTTAGATTGATTGACAGAGAACAGAGAAATACGTTAAAAAAGTAATCTTATTAAGGCAAGATACTCACACGCTAGTCAGAGCTGACAAGTTCTCCATAGATGGAGGCAATTCCCCACTCAAATTATTACTAGATAAATCTCTGCACATCAGTTGACGGTTCACCAAATAAGTTTTATATGTAATGAAGCTAAAATCATCTCCATTCAAAGTTATATGTATGTAATTGAAGAATAATTCAATTAATCCCTACAGATTGATCAATTTAGTAAGAGACTGAAATGCATCTGGTATTTCTCCTGTTAAAAGATTGTCGTTAAGAGACCTGAAAGGGGATAATTCAATCTCATTTAGATAAACTTGCATATCTATCAATAGAATTTGATAAAGAGACAGAAAATGAGATAAACTCACATGTCACTCAATTCAGTCAACGTAGATAAAGAAGCTGGAATACTACCAGTGAACTGGTTATCTGAAAGAAAGCTGCAAAAGTACAAACCATGAATTTATTTTGCACGGTGTGTTGGAAGAAATAGTATCACAGAGTTTGTTACCACATACAAGTGTTGCAAAGTGACTGGCAAACTGGATGGAATACTTCCCCCAATGTGATTGTTGCTTAGAACTCTGCCCCAGAAACATGAAAGAAGCAGTAAAGGTAATGCAGAATAAAAAGCGAGGAAGAACGACCATGAAATTCATGAACCGAGGAAATGCACTACAGATGCAGACATACATTAACAAATGGACTTGTTCATGCCATGCACATGCCTGAGGACAGATGATGAAAAGCAAGCCAGAAAGAGGGGAGCAAAGAGAGAGAGAGAGAGAGAGAGAGAGGTATTTACATTGATCTGATAGAAACAAAACTTCCTAAGCCGTCACCCAGTTCTCCTCCCAAGTTTGCACCATTCAGAGTTCTGTCATGAATGACAAAGAGCAACTGGTTATCTATTTTGTGACATTTCAATGAATGTGAAGTAGAAGCAAGAGAAAGCGGTTACATACATTGCTTGAATGACTGAACCATTACATTGAACACCTTGCCACGCTTGTCCACACGGGTCACCTCCACTAGGAACCCAGCCAGGAAGAACAGGGTTGCCCAATGCAGTATATAAGTTATTTATCGCTGCAACTGCTCCAATTACAAAACTTTAACACTCTTAGGACGCACCACAGATGGATGAAAACAATCAATAATGTGTTAAGAGTAACAGAACAAACATCACAATTCCAACCCATGCCACATTTTTAGTAGCCATTGCACATTGGCCAAACTAAAAGCATGATACTTCAAAAAATTTAGTCATGAGAAGCTGAGGCAGAAGCAGAACCACAAGGTTATGTAATTTTGATTTAAACGAGAAACACTGACACATAACAGAAGAGGCACAGGACAATTATCAACCCAAATCATCACTCTAGAGGAAAATAGGTGAGGACAAAACTGAGATAGAATCATTACCATCAGAGGGATTAGTGTCTGCATGTGAAAACTGGACTATGCAGATCAACAAAAATCCAAATAGAACTTCGCCATGGATCTTCACTCTCTTGTACTGTGAACCAGATCTCTCCTCACCCATTCTTCCAAGCTCAATGTTAATCTTCTGCTCACTACTTTCCCTTGAAAGCAATCGCCGTACCATCCTCTTCTGAAAATTCAATCCCCCCAAGAAACTAAAACAAAACCATTATTCCACAAGCATAAAAAATCATAAAAAGATAAAGTTCTGAGTAGAGTATTATAAAACATGAACATGAGGGATTAATCTGAGAACTTACGTAAGAGAGAAACCGAACAAGGTTGGGAAGTAATGCTGAAAATCTCGATATCAAAACCATAAGCTAACGGAAAAAATGAGGTTTAGTTTTATAGAGTCTGTAAACAAACTTAACGTCTAAGATTCAGAGCTTATTTAGTAGTTTGAGTGGTGAACGTAAGCACAGAAGCTTTTGGCACATAGAATATAATAATTATTATCGTATAATTATAATAATGAAAGTGATTGAAAATTGTGGCAAAAATCCGAAGCTTTAGAAAAAGCTGGAAACAAGAGGAAAAGCTGCTCTGAGGGAAATTCTATAATGAAAAACAACCAATCAATTCTCTCTCTAAAAACTAGAGAGAAGTGGAAGACGGTGTGAGTGAGTGAGTGTGGTTCTGCTGTTTGAAGAGTGTCTTATTATTGGAATGGAGAAATTAGCGTTGCCACGCTCCCTGGTGAGCGCGTAAGGTTACTCTACCACGACATGCTGCCCATGTTTGATGTTTAATAATGGAGTGTTTATTATGTGTATTTGTGCCTTGTCTTGTCCACTTGTTACAACCAGTGTCAAATAGCAAATGTTCTTCCAGGAACCACATCCATGTGTTTATGCTGTTTAGTGAGAATAAAATTGGATTTGTAACTGAAACGCTCCTCATTAAATTGAAAAATAAATTATAATACCCAATTTAAATAAATAAATATATTATATGTTTCTCAATTAATAATTTGTAAATATTTTTTTATGACTAGCTTGTACTCTTATTAATTAACGTTAATTCTTTTTATATCGTTATGATGTGGGGCTGCTCATGTTAACGTTTGCACAGTGATGGAGAGTGCAATCACGTGTCGTGGCTCCGCGTGACCTTGATGTGTTGGTCCACTGCTACAAATTTCTTAATTTTTTTTTTTTCTGAATACTCTTGATAATTTTGAACTTACACAATTATTTTGTTATTAGAAAAACTTTAACTTCTTATTAAAAAATGTAACAATTTACCTTGGGAGTCTAAATCAGACTCGCCGATGTATCAGTCCAAATAACCCTAACACAAATGGATCATGTAAAAATTTTTAATCTAAATTGAATTACATTATTTTTTATTTCACCTGTTTAGTTTAAACAAGTAAAATGGATTTTTTAAATCGGATCATTTTTTAATAATAATTATTGATTAATAAGTAGAAGTGGTATTGTTTTATTAAAGCATATATATAATAATTTACATATTAAATTGTTGTCTAAAAATTAAAATAACTTCATTGATTTATTTATTTTGTTTTTACTGTTCCCAATTTCAAATTATTTTTAATCTTTTTTATTATTTTAAAAGTCCATTAATCTAATGTAGAGTCAGACAGAACTTAAAAAGTTCATTTAGAGTGTACCTGGAACCGTCCATTCAATTGTCAGGGAATGAAATAAAAAACGGTTTACTTTATTGCACTGCATACGATTTTAGTCGTATAGGTTAGCACCGATTCAGCTTAAGTATTTTTGGTAATAAATAAATGTTAATACTTTCTATTAGTTATTTTTGAGAAAAAAAAAGTTTTTTTTATCTATGTACTGATCAAACTTATATTTAGTTTACTTTAAAAAAAAAACATATTTTAGTGTTTGTCTTTCAAATTGAAGATAATAGATTTTCAACTCTTGAAAATAAGTGGTTTTTATTTTTTTATTAATTTTATTAGTGAGATTATCACATATTATTATATCATAATTCTTTTGAAAAATACAGAAACTAAAATCAATTTTAGTTAGAAGTACCGTACCCTTTTTATGAAATCAAAAGCACGTGAATAAAAACACGTTTTAAGAATGTACACGAATAAATAGAAATTACACGCTTAAGTATCTAAATCATTGTAGTTTCATTTTTAAATGTTTACACTTAACAAATTATAGGGAGAATTATGTTTACATGGTATGTAAGTACGTAGAAAACTTTCATTTTTATATGTGGAAAATTTTATGTACGATGTAGAAAACTATTCAAAAGGCTAAGTAGTATGTTTAAAATGAAATATAAATATTTTATAATTACAGTGTAAAGCTTATAAATAATCAAAGTTAATTCTTAAAATTTCATTTCAGAAGAATCATTATTTTTTAAAGTTTTTTATTTTATTTTTTTCTTTGCTTTTTAAAATAAAATTAACAAATTTGTTTCTTTTGTTTAAGATCGAAGTCTGCTATAAGATTTTTATGGAAAATAAAATAAATCTATTTGATCAAAATTTTTTTAGAATAAGTTTCTCTTTATCTTTTTTTCTTAAGTCAGTTTTGAAAAAAAAAATATGCATGTTTAGAAGGAACTTGGATGCATGTGGAATTTATAAAATCAAAATGAGTATATGTTAGATATATTCATATTATTGGTCATGACTTCTTATCTATAAATTTAGTCTTGTCGTAAGTTTGCTGTTGTTAGAGTTTGATTTTGTATTCAACAATCTAAATAGAAAAGGGAAGTTAATTTAGTTTTAAATAACATCTTGGGATAAATAATTAGGATGTGAAGGTGTCGTATTCACATTGTTTTGAAGCTTTTGCGATAATTTGTATTGATTGAATTGTGATTGAAATGAAATTCTATCATTCTTTGAATGTTTTGAAATTTGGTTCTAAGTTAAGATTTTTTTAAGTATAATATTCTATATTTAGTGTTTGACTCTTAGCAGTTGAACAATACCCATGACCATTAGACTTGAAGAACTTTACTGTCTTATTACACTTATTATTATACTTATTAATTCGATAAAAATTATTGTAATATTGTGGTGCGTGGGTCTGACCGACGCTACTTGCAATTAATTAATTGCAAATAATATTATGTTGTGTGGGTCTAGCTCCCGCTAGTTTTATTTTTATGTTTTTAATTTTCTGTTGCATTTTGTGTGGGTCTAGTTCACGTTGCTTGAAATTAATTAATTGTAAATAATAATGTGATATGTGGGTCTGTCCCCCGCTTGATTTTATTTTTATTTTTTTGAATTTTCTTTTGCGTTTTGCGTGACGCTGCTGGCCCCCGTTTGATTTTAATTTCTTTTTTAAATTTTCTTTTACGTTTTGTGTAGGTCTATCCCACGCAGCTTGCAATTAATTAATTGTAAATAATATTGTGTTGTGTGGGTCTAGCCCCCGCTTAGCTTTATTTTGTTTTCAAATTTTTTTATTCAGATTGTGTGGGCTATGACATTTTAAAGTGGGTTTGGCCCACGCTTCTTGCTTGAGTCATTAACCCACGCATATCTTTGGTAGCTATTTATCTGTTTTCTTGTAGTGAAATGAATTGAAAAATTATAGTGAATCAAGTAGGACACATCCATTATCCTTTATATTTTATAGTTTTATGTAGATTTAATAGGTGAGTCAAGAGCTCATTAGACAAAATTAATTTAATTAAAACCCCAAGAGCTTTAGTCTTTGGACGGGCCAAATTTGCTAAGCAACTTATTTAAATAAAAACTTTTAGTGATTTGGTTGCTTGAGACAATTTTTGCTATAAAAAAATCATTTGATTAAAATTTTTAGAGTTTTGGTTATTGGGTAAGAGGTCTTTATGAAAAACTTTTAGTGGTGTAGTTGTTGGGTAACTTAAAAGTTATTGGATTTTTGATACCTTTGCGTGGATGAGCATAATGGTGATTGGAGATATATCTAATTTACTGTGCAAGCAAAATATTAGCCCAATGAGATGAAGTTTTCTAAACTTTGAAGAAACATGTTTTAAATATTTTTGAATGCTAAAGTGTGTTTATATCTTCCATTGTATTATTTTGACAATTTTTATAATATAATGAATGATGAATTCTCCATATGTATATATATAAATGAAAATTTATGATGGTTGGTTGTGATATAACTGTGTGGTATATTATGAACATAGTTGTAATTATTTATAGAGAGTGAATATTATGTTGAGATGTTTAAGTTCTGAATTAATTTTGAGACTTTAAAAGAGATGATATTGACTATATTAATATTAGACTTACATAGAGGACAAATATTAGGTGGTGAGAGTCAAATAGAGTTTCACCAAACATGCACTGTGATAAAAGAAAGAAAGTGTTTGACATGTCATAATGAATTTATTCTTTTCTATGAGTGAACTAATTCCTATTATGTAGTTTTGTAGTGACAACTTAGTAAATATAATATGACAAGTACAAATTTTTGAATCTAATTCAGTTCATGAATACTTTTAAAATAGAATTAAGTGTTTGTGATATTGATATATTTGAGTTATGACATCAAAAATAGGCAATTGAATTGAGATTTAGACATTAGATAATGATAATGGTTAATGTTTGAAATTAAAATCGTATCTATTAGAGATGAGATGCGATTAATATATGTCTAAATAATTGAATTTATACCTATATAAGTTTCTATTTTAAGACTTTAACTTAATTTGTTTTGTGTTTTATTTATCAACTCAACTATAATTATCACGTGTAACCTAAAAACATTGGATATCTTAGAAGATTAGTTTCAATAAAAATAGATTAAAGAGTATTTTATTATATTTTATGTAGTTGTCTTTTATTCGGTTATGTTTGTGCACATATGCATTTTGATTTTCTATGAAGAAAAATGCTCATGTCTAAAAATTTTAGAACGATGGATGTAAATATATGTAAAATAAGTGCAAGGAGTAGAATGAATAAACGTTAGTTAGATTATATAATAGTAATAAAGGGATGATAAACCACTAAAAATATTTGTAAATGAAATTTAAGAAAAAATATAAATATATTCCTTTCAAATATTTGAATATTCTCATAAGTGAAAAATAATAATAATATTGTTTAATCATTCTTCTAAATAGGTGAAATTTATGCGAGGATTGAGATTTTATGCATCGGTCACAATTCTATTTGTAGATTTTTTTCCGTTTAAAAAATAGTTATATTAATAAATTCCACTAGTAGTAACTGTTAAGAGAAAGTTTATTAAAACAAACGTTATACGCGCGTATAACGTATTTTGAAAAAGTTATTTAGGTCAGAGCCGCCAGTTTTTATGCTCTTCACGTGTTGAACTCAATGATTGTGATAGGCTTCATGTCAGTAATCTAATAATACCCACTCAATTTTATACGAATTTCTATATATATATATATATATATATA
>Ga0099824_1002119_pt1 | contig 28825 bp, 22 predicted proteins | sample SiratrowhiteBW_FD_76837 | JGI IMG/M metagenome (GOLD analysis project Ga0099824, IMG submission 76837) | Root nodule microbial communities of legume samples collected from California, USA - Siratro white BW | ecosystem: Host-associated > Plants > Roots > Nodule | place: USA: California... | reverse complement strand
TACATGCCACTTTTTTTTTTTTTTTTTTTTTTTTCTCTTCTTCAACTCTTTTTTTTTTTTTTTTTTTTTAACCCCCACAAAGAGAAATTAAACAATGGGTGAGGGTACATAACAGATTTTAAAAAAAAAAAAGAAAAAAGAAAAGAAAAAAAAAAAAAAAAAAAAAAAAAGTGGCATGTAGACTTTATGGTGATCTCAGAACCGCGGTTGTAGCATTGTGATCACAATCAAAATAATGAGTGTGGACCAATATCAGTTCAATTTTAAGAACACCGAGGCAATTGTTTTAGTAACGGCAGCCAGATACCAATAAAGGAGAAAGAGTGCTACATTTATTTTATCCAAATACATGTGATCTAAGATGGAAAGTACAAGAATTCCCATTATTTTAGTCCCCAAGAACAGAGACACATAGAGCAGTACACACAAACATTCTTAGAGTGATGACCATAACTAAACAGAAACAAATTGAATACTAGAGCCTATCTATCTAATTTTAATCTGTTCCTGGGATCTCGAAGTGCTTTGTTCTTCCTAATTAAGCTGCACCATGGTGTCATATGTTGCTCCGGCCGTCCAATCACTAGAGATAGCATTCCTGGACTGAACCCAATAAACCCCTGCACTGTCACTAACTTGGAACCTCAAGTAGATTTCACCACTGGGTGGGTTGCTATAGTCAAACATTGCCCCAAAGGCCCTCCGCAATGGCTTCCATTCTTGGCAGTCTTGCTGCAAAATTAACATCAAATATCTCAGACACCAATGTTCATTAAAAACACAATAAAATAATAATTTATACGATCAAAATATATGTATGTACCTGAAACAACTGAACAGCAGTGACATCGTATGTTCCATCTACATAGAGAACCACGACAGCAAAGTAGTCAGGGTTTCTGCTGTGTTCATGGACCTTAAACACGACATTGTAGCCAGAATAACTACATGGGACCCTTCTGTATTCAATATCCACTACACCGTATTTGAACAACTCTGCAGATGCATCTGCGTTGCGTCCCAATCTCGAGAAGGCGCGTGGGCTCATGATGAAGTCTGTTCTGTCTCCCTCACCATAATCTGTCGCTACCACGAATGCTCCATTTTCATCGCAGTATTGGGGTATCTTGCACCTTGCCTGAATCATCATTTTTCACATTAGCTCAAATAAAGAAGTTTTTTTTTTTTTTTACTAAGGACCATTAAGATTACCTGATAGCATGCTCCACAGCCGCTTCCATTCCTCCACAGCCTAGACACTCCTGCCACACTTCCATCATTCACCGTTCTTCCATACTCGCCAAAGCCACAAGCTCCCTCTGTAAACAATGATGAATTTGTGATTTTCTTCCAACTTCCATAGAAGTGTGCTTGACACACAAGCCTAAAATACTAAGTCCTATGTTCATCTTTAACTGTCGTGTTGGTTTGGAGAAATCAAGAAATTAAATATTTTTATTAAAATACAAATTTTATTTTATTATGTATATAAACTAATTAAATATTAGATGATAAATATAATGTTGAAATAACGACCTATAGTGTAGTGTCACACTACCACAGTGCACATTTTACTTCTGAAAAGCATCCCAACCGAAGGGATGAATTTTGGTTTCAAAAGTATAGATCATTATTGAAACATGCAAAGAAATGGATTGGTACAAACAATTTGTATGTACTATAATAAGGAGGTAGCTAAGCGGAAGAAGGTCATACTTGGATTCCCATAGCAATCAGGGCTACCATAATATGTTGCTCTGGAGCACGTAAAAGTGTCCTGTGACATACACAGTGCAGGTAGAAATAGTATGAGAGAAAGAAGGGGAAGTTGGTGGTTAAAAGTAAGTTCCATATCGAAATGAGAAATGAGGAGGGTGAGGTAAAGGGAGGATTGAAAAGAAGTGATGATATAGGAAGCAAAGATATGGGGTGATATTTATAGTAATGGCCAAAGGTGGTGGTAGTCCATTTTTCCCACTTGGGGACTATGGATTGGGATGAGGTGTATATTTACATAGCAATATTGAATCAGCTGGGTCCTTCCTGTAACATTTCAACTAATTTATTCAGACATATGATATTACAATGCTGAAATGCCGAACTTGATTCTATCGTAACAGTACTCTGGGAAGATCATGCACTTCCAATCTCCGAAACAGGACAAAAATATGATCAAAGGCGCCAGCCGGAGACATTACTTTTTGATAAACCATAATTTGGGCCTTCATAACTCAGAGTGAGAGTGGAAAGTCTACGTGTTGTGTATTTTGTTTCATATTTAACTTAGTATTGTTATTTAAGACTTTGAAACTGACAAACTTTAACCTCAAAGTTCTAGAAGAGAAAAAATTTTACGAGTCAAAATTAACTTATAAACAAGTTTAAGAAAATAGATAAATCATATTTATAAACTTTTGTACATTAGTTTATGCATAAATTAGTTTCATTTTTTGGAGAAATTAGTCTCAATTTTTACTTCTTATTTTTCTTTCTTAAAAGTTCTTCTCAAGAAATTTATCCACGTATATTCTTAATTTTTCTTTATCTTTTGGCATGGTCTTGTATCAATTTCTGCTAAACTCTTGTTTTAAAATAGAGATACATCTCTTGTATCTTTTATAAAATAAAACTTTGATATAGTTTTTAAATACATATTTATCTTTTTTCCTTTTATAAATAACATTCATCTCATATATGTTTTTAATGAAGTGACATTGGTCAACCTTATTTTATTTAAAAAGTAATATATTGATAACTATTTTAGTTATGAAAATAAATATAAAAGTTTTAATTTTCGTAATTTTATTTAAGTTTTAATTAATATGATATTTCAAAATAAAATAAGGAAAGTGAGTCGCCTTTATTAAAATACAATGGAGGTAAAGTCTAATTAAAAATTAGAGGAGATATGAGTGCTATTTTATTAAAAAAAGAAAATGTCTATTTCAAAAATAAAGGAGGGTGTGAGTGTCATTTAACATAACTTCAGTAAATACAACTTTTCCTTTTTATTGTTAGGAATATTTATATTGAAGAAGGTCTTTTTGAATTTTCTTTTACCCATTTTTGTATTCTTCTTTTCTTTTGTGAGTTTCTATATTAGTCTTATCTAATAAACTTATTAGTTTTGTTACTCTAAACTAATACTTAAAGAATTTATTATATCTTGGAAGATCTGTTTACTAGTGTCAACATTTTTGTGAGTGTCCCGATTAATATAGTATAATTAATAAATTAAATCATGCCCACATATATTTGCGCATTCTTTTAGATAAGCAATCTTTTAAATAAGTTTTTGCACTTACCAATAATAAATAATTAAATATTTAAGAATTTTGAATTGAAGATTGATATAGATAAACTAACTATAACCTTAGCATCAAAACAAGCAAGGTAAATAAATTATTATAGTTATTCCAAAGAAACTTGAAAGCATTTTAGGTTTAGGATTTTATAATAATATAAAGAGATTGAAGCTTGATTTTATGAACTCACTTCAGTGGCCATTAATACTTCATGTCACGAATATCAAAAACCAAATAGTATAACTAATATGAAATTTCTTGGTTGTTGAATCTTAGGTTTATAGATTTTAAAATATTTTTCAATACAATGGAACTTAAACAAAAATAGATTTATCAAACTCAAATAATATGAAACATAAAATAGAAAACAGCAGCATAAAATGAAATATATATTTAAATACAAAGAAAGTCACATATAGTCAAAGTTTGCTAAACCATAAACTTCAAAAAATACAAGGTTGATTACTTCAAGACATTTGTAGAAAGAAAAAACAAACAAATGTAAAACTTGATGTTAGGAAGTCCAGTCCACATCCAAACTTATGCAAAGAGCTCAAAACAATATTTAAAGTTTTTCCCCTCAGTATCAAAAATCTTCCCTTTATCTTACGTGTATAAAGTGAATTTTTGTTTGATAATAGTGATATCTCAGAGCGAAAATGATATGGTAAGTTTAGAGGTTTTTCAAGGTTTTTATTCAACAACATCATTATCTTGCTAAATATCATTGTCTCGCTAAAAAAATTCAGAAGTTAAATTTATCTTCTTCATATGTCTCTTGGTGGCTTAGTGAGCCTCTTCTTAAATTTTCAAACTTCTATTTTTCTTAAAAGATGTAAAAAGTAAGAAAAATTTTTAAAAAAATGTAAATTAAGAGAATTCTAAAAATATGATAGTCTAAGTAATTACCACATTTATCAACTAGACATATAAATTCTTAAAACATTTTTAAATTTCATACTAATTTTATTTGCCATCTACTTAATCTAAAAAGATTTTGGTTAATACATGATCATAATTATAGGTTTGTATACACACATCCTTGAAAATAAGAAGGAATTGAGAAAAAAAAAAGAGTAAAAAATATATAACATGATGCAATAAAAATGATAAAAATAATTATTTTTTATATATGTACTTTATGTTATAGACCTTTTTCTTTTATTTTTTTACATAGCATATTATATTTATCATATTTCTAAATCTCTTTTCACTTCTCTCCTTTTTCTTAAAACTGGCATTAAAAAATAATAAAACATAAAGACACTCTCAATACAATCAATAACTTACAATCGCCAATGCATATACTTACCTAAAGAATTAATTTACAGATTCAAACCACAAACAATAGCTAACCACTTGTACCAATTTGTATTAGTTAATAAGTTATACATCCTGAGATAAAATAAACTTTATCCTTACTTTCAATCGATAATCTCTCCTCCACCCCACGCCAATTTTTCTATTTTAAGTATATTATATTTATTCTTCCAGTTCTTTGAATGTTTGCTAATTCTGAATGCTAAATATTTACTTGAATTGTATTTTTCAACCATTTTTTTGGGTTGATGAATAATTTAAAAATTAAGACATGTTTTTAATTGGATCTAACTTTGATTGAACACTATACTTTTACTTCACCATTTATTTTCTAAGTTCCCATTTGTTACTCCCCTAGGGGTTTGGAAAAATATGAGATTGATTTTGATGCTTATCTTACACACGATGTGGTTAAAGCTGGTAGAGTAACTATCAAACAAAGCTTGTTTATAAATCATAGTCAACTTAAACCCATTTATATTTACGATTTATTTATACCCGTCACGCCCTCATATCTTATAATTTAATAAGATGAGTGCTCACATCTATTTATCTACAGTTCTTCGTAACAACTTTCACTATTAGTCTTTTCACTACATGTTAATGGAAATAATTATTTAAATATCTACATAAAAGTTTACACTTGTCAATTAAAATAGAAATCGTTTTATATGAGTTCTGTCCGCATAAAAAATTAAAATTAATTAAACTAAAAACACCTCATATATAATCTTTTCATATATAATAATTTATAATAATTTCATCTGGGTTAAATTAAATTTTGATAAAAAATGTCGTTTGCATTTAGCAAAATAAATTTGTAATTGTTTTTACTTTATTTTAATAAGTTATTCATAGCATTTCAAAACAATTTATCCAAATAAAATTTGTATTTTATTATTTTATTTTTGAAATAATAATAAAAAATCGTAATGTTCAACTGGCTTTTTTATTATTATATTTTCTATTATTGACTTAATGATACATTTGTTTATTATTACTTTAATTATTTTTATTCTTTATTTTATTATAATGAAGAATAAAATTTTGCACATATATTACTTGAAATTTAATTTATATATAAAACTAAAAGTATAAAACATAAAAAATGTAAATTTATAATTATGAAAAATATATTGTTAAAAATATACATCGGCTTCGAAATCAAACTCGTGTGATGTTTATCCTAATAGCACTAGATTTTTAAACCATGTTATTAGCGGAGTTTTATAGATAAAAAGCATTATTAAAACGAAAGATTTTATTAGAAAAAGTAAGATAACAGATGCTTTATTTGGTCCGAAAAAAATAGCAGACATCAAGCAAATAAAAATAGTTATAATATTATCATATAAATAGATAGATGGAAATTTTGACACCAAAAAATGAAAAAAAAAATTGTAAACAAATAGATAAAGAAACTTAGAAACAAGTAGAGCTATCATTGTTGAGTATTCCACCCAACTTAAATGTATAGCAGCCGCGTTGGCTGTAACGCACTCACCCACAAATTCATTATTTGGCATACTATCATTCCACAAATTATTCTAATTGCATTACTAGGGGCTCGTTTAGGTCAAAACAAATCATCTAAAATGGTATAAAAATGGTTAAGAAAGATAATAATAATAGGTGCCTTGTTTTGTGCCTGCCGCCAAGTTATTAGTGATTGTATTGGTGCCAAGTAGAAGCAGAACTGCAAAAGAAGAGAGTAGTAGTGTGTTAATCTGAGTTGGCCCTTTCCTCAACTTAAATTAGACGCAATGTGTACTTCCACATTCTATATTTCTGCATATTTCTTGCATGTTATTTATCCTTTCAACACCATCTTTTGAATACGTTAGTCTCCTGTCAATTCTGCAATATTACTTGGCAAACATTATGTTCAATAGTTTTATTAAAGAAAATTAGCACAGTGATGGAATTGTAATTTCTTAAAAAAAAAAAAAGTTATCAACAATAAGTAAATTGTAAACAAATTACAAAGTTGTAGTAAGCAAGCACTACTTGAACTTAAAGAAGTTGAGTTTTATAACTAAAATTTCAATACTACTTTTACTTCTTTTATTATTCTTTTAAGGAAAATTACCACTGTGATTTAATTCATGTTTTCTTCTTGTCCAGACCTGGAATCATCATAGTTGTTGGAGTGTTTCAAAATCAAAACATTGTTAATCCCGTATTAATAAACAAATCCCAAAATTCAGGTAATCACATCACAAAGTTTCACCCTCCTTCGAGAAAATAATATTTCTAAAGATCACTATTATTTTTCTTTTCCTTCGCTTTTATAGTGTTTTGTTGAAGTGGTAAGGAGATAATTTTCTAGAAAACAGAGTTACGAAAAGAGTGGCACAGTATAAAGAGACCTAAATTATGAATGAGGCATAGGGAAGTATTGGAGGAGTAGGTGGTTCTCAAGTGTAGCCATCCATGTGGTTACTCCTTCCTTCTTACACGAAGCTCCCAAGAAACATCAACTTCTATTATAGTGCTTTCAATAATTCAACCTTTTTTTTTGTTACACTCCTTTCCTTTGTTATACCAATTGTTTCAACAATATAACTCTATTTTTTATTATTTTACTCTATAATGTTTATTTCTTTTCATTTTCATTTTTCAATTCAATGAAATCTAAAAAATATTTAAATGTTATTCGTTTCATCCAAGTTAATAATTTTAACCATTTACTGCCATTTTAATATCTAAATATATGCTACAACTATTATTTAAATCACACTTTGTATATAATTTTGGATTAAATCAACCGAATGGATAGAGCTTCGGATTTTTCTAAAAAAATCATTAGATCTAACTAAAACTAGAGTGACAATAAATTATTCTAAATTGAAAGTTTACTCTTTTTTTCTTCTTTTTCTTTTACATGTTAAGTACCCACGGGGCAAAAAATTACTTTCGGGGATTTCAGGAAACTGGAAAAAAAATGAAAAATACGTTATGTTTAAATAATCAAATAAGAAAACTGTAATATTTATATAAATCGTTGTTCCCGTGCACGATTAATAAAAGCAATTCTAATGCAAAAGTAAATATAAACAGACAAACTAGAGAAATACGAGACAAGGTCATGATTTTATTATTTTTTTTATTATCTTCTTACTCTACAACTTTTTTTCTCTTTCGGTTTACAAAATTTAACAACATAGGAACTGTTTTGTTAAATTTTCTGGAAAAACATATAAGAGTGAAAATAAATTTGAATATTATCTATATAGAAGACGTAAACTAATCATCTTGAATCACATGAGCGGAGAAAAAATGAAACAAAGACAATAGGGGTGAGAGAGTGTGATGGGATAAAGATAAGAATTGATAGCTAGATAAAAGAAGTGTCTCGTCAGGAAGAACAGAATAGAGATGAGAGGGATAAAGCTGAGAAGGGGATAAAATAAAAAAATTTAAAAATAAAAGAGAAACTTGGAGAATAGTAAAAGAAAAAGGGATACGAAAAAACATGAATTGAGAAAAAAAAAAAAAAAGATAAATAAGGAGAGACGTTGATACTATTATTCTACAATTTATAATATGTCAATATAAGTAATAATTATTTGTATCTCTTAATCAATAGTTAAAATTTCAACTATATCATTTTAGATATTGAATAAATCATATTAGAAAAAGAAATATTTATCACAATGTTTCTCATGTTAGTTACTTTATTATGTATACTTAATCTTTCTTACCAAATCATTCCACTTTCAATTTGCCAGAAATTGCTATTAACTGTAATCGAGATTCGTTGTGCTGGTACTGACAGACAAAATTATTTTGAATTAGAATGAACTAGAATACAAACATGTGTACAACCTACTAGAAAACAAGTAGTGGTACAGCATTCTTCAGCCTATTGTTGGAGGAGGGAAATATGGTCTATGGTATTAACAACTGAGACTACAACATCGGCTACTTGCTTGGCATGGTTGCCCAATTTCACTGCTGATCTTCTTCCATTTCAGCTGATCTACTTCTATTTTTACAAGAAACAATTTATTAAGTATAGAAAGCACCATATGCAAGAAAATAAGGAATCCGCAAGAAGTATACCAATTCCACACACAAATTGCTTTAGTCAGGAAAGTTTCATCAGAAATATGTCAGATCACGCAGAAACTGTCTTTGATTGGAATAAAAGGAAAACAATCACCATTTTTGCTACATATTTACTTTTTACACCCTGAAAAATCAATGCCGAAAAAGGAAACAAATGGATCATGTTTTAAAAAGCAAAAAGGTAGAATCTCTATAATGGCCATCAATTTTGACAACACACTTCATCAAAGGGACAGGCCACTTAAATTAGATAATGCAAAATAATACATAACTAAGACTAACGGACCAGCAAACGTGCGAGTGGCGTATTCCTATGTCTCCCTTACAAGTCTTCAACGCGTGTTGTGAAGCAAGCCAACTAACAAGATGAAACTAAATCCGGCCAAATACAAAAGTGCCTATTCACCAATTCAATTATAGTCTTGAATCTTGATTCTAGTGGCAATTAATGAAATATTTGTTGCAATGCAAATGCGCGATATAAACATGTATACCAAACCCCCCAAGCAGAAACCTTAGCATGACCATACATGTCCCTTCTCCTAGGATTAGGATTCTCTAAAGTGCAGAAGTAACTGAACCGTCAGGCAGTTCAAATCCGACAGATCATATATTATGTTTCATATTTTTTTATTCATTTGTAAAATAAAGCATTTTCATGGCTTATATTTATTCAGAGTTATTCTTTTAATATAGAGGATCTTCATCCCTTCCCAATATATTTCTTTATAATTTGGGGGAAGGAAGTGGGGAAAACATTTTGGACAGGCGTATACATGAAAAAGTAATCGCTCACTTAATTTTATGCTTGCACTCAGTAGTGGAATAGAATAGAATAGAAACTACAGAGGTTGTGGATGTCGCTGTCAATCAAAGCTTATATTTAGCTCATTACAAGTGAAAAGTTAATTGAGGGCATTATATTACCAAAAAGGTTCAAACAAAAGGCTTTGGGGCTCCTTTCCTTTATACACAAAACATGAAACACTAACTCGTGGTCGGTGCAATCATTAGACAACGCTAGACCATTACCTGTTTTACGGTGCGAGCATTTAATTTCTGAGCATATCAAACAACCCAGCAAAATAATAGCAAAGAACCATAAGATTCAAAAAGAGTTGCTACTAAAAAGGGTGCAGTTATCTTCTTATAAGATAACATTAACTTAAATCAATTCTGAAGCAGCAACAACTGTTTAATACAATAATGACTTGAGATGTGCTTTACCTGAACTCCAAGAAAATAGCAATTTAAATCCCAACTGTCAAATAAGTCGTGCCTTTTTAAGATCAGAAACAACTCCACGATCCTCAGACCCCCTATCATTGTATATAACCTGCAAAAAAGGCAGTTAATTTTATTTTCAAGTACAATAAATGACAAAACGAAAATTTCTAATGGCAAGTACCTTGTCTATGATACCATACTCAACAGCTTCACTAGGGCTAAAATACTTTGGACGCTGAATATCAGCTTCAATCTGCTCAGGTGTTTTTTCCATATGCTTTGCATACAATTTAACCTTTAAAAATCAAACATCATGCATGAATTGCTACAATAATCTTTCAGTCAGCCTTTCTTAAAGATCAGTAATGCATACATTCTTAAGATTCCATATTAAATCATATCATGCAAAAGTCTGTTGAAATGCCCAAATACAAAACAGTTCACAATCTCATGCTTTATAGTCGAAGGGAACCAACAAATGTTTGGCTACTGCTCAACAAACCGACATTTCAGTATTTTAAAGGGACTAAAAATACAAAATTATGCACTGGTCCAAAAATCTTCACAGATAGTAATTTTCAGTTACAACTAAAAGCTTAGCTATATAAAATTAGATTGAAGTACATACCAATTCTGTCTTCACATTATTTACTTCTCTTCTTGCAAGGTTAACATCAGTTGCTTGACCTTGAAACCTTGCAATTGGCTGCAAATTGAAAAGGCATACAGTTCGGATGTTAGAATAAAAGATCCCCAAAAGACATACAATAAACTAAGTAATTAAAGTGAGCACACCAACAATTTAAGCTTTGGGGATAGCTAGGGGTTGTTTCTGTAAGAAAATGTATATATTTTCATTTTTAATTTCACTTTTAATTACTAAACACAACTTAATTTAAGTTTATTTCAAGTTTTGAAATCTTTGGTATAGAAAACAGAGGAAAGTGAAAAACAACTATTTATGTTTTCTGTTTCAACAGTTTCGAACATGAAATTATGAACTTTTTAAAATAGGCAACAGAAAATGAGAACAGGAAATGTTTTCTTAAACCAAAAAGTCTCTTCATTTTTAATAGTGACAAATGGTCGAGCACAAACCTGTCTTATCATTATTGTTGATGATGGCAAAGCAGAGCGGTTTCCCTTAGCACCTGAAGCCAAAAGCAATGCTGCTTCTCCCCAAGCATTACCAACACAAAGAGTGAAAATAGGAGGCTTGACATACCTGTAGCACAACAATTAAGCTAGATTTATGAATATAAACACAACCATTATATGGGGAATTCTTCAAGTTGGGGAAAAGCTATAGAATAAAAAGAAATATGTCTCCTCTTCAGGTATAGGGTTGTATAGGAAAAGTAAACATGTGTTATTGTTGAAAGGATTAGTGACAAAACAGGACACTAAAGATGGTGTTGCTCTGAAACTAAGAAAGAATATAATGAATTTCGTGTTATGGGTACACACATGAATATTCTCATTTTTAACGAAGAGATAGAATAATAATAAACAAAATCAATATCTAACAATGAAAAATATTTGGTAAAACATTTCGTTATCAAATAATATCATATCTTCCTATTCAATATAATCAAATCATATCTCCAACATTCCTCCAGAGCAATGGACCATATGTATCATATGAAACAAACTTGTTACAAATGTCATCAACATAAATCATTTGAGAGACAAAGTAGGTTGTCGAAGCTGACAAAGTAAATAATAACAGAGCTAGTAGATATTCCCTGGACATGGCTTTCTCTCTGTCAAGGTGCCATCAATCTTCAATATGTTTCGTTCTTTCAAATCATGTTGAAGAGGGAAATGGCATACATTTATGCAATATGGTATTTCAATTAGCACAGTAGAGGAACGTATATACATATAAAGCATTACATAGGAATTTCCCTCAAGGTGGAACATATGTATCACATGAGTCAAGCTTGTTAAAATGGACAAAGGCCTCGGGCTGTGGGAGAGCAAAACTGGGTAGAGGACACGGCAACTCAGAAACAAAAAAAAAAAAAAATTGCTCTGAGTACACGAGGGTTGTCAGAAAGCAAAAAATAATCAAAGGACATGGTAGTTGTGCGAAAGCAAAAATACTCGGAGAGTCCAACAATGGCGGAGAAGCAAGAATGCTCAGAGGAAATAGTGACTGTCAGAGGGCAAAAATGGTCATCGCACAACAAGCTAATGCTGGTGGTGGCAGTCACTAGCGGGAAAAATAATGCCAGCGGTGAACTGTGATGGCAGCAGTGAACAATGTATCCAGCGTGAAAGGTGGCACACAGAGAAAAGGAAAACAAACAGAAACTAAAATGATTTCTAAACTATGTATACACCTATGAGCAGTGAGCCCACAAGAAAACCACAGACTAGGAAAATAGTTAATTTAGAAATCTGAGAGTCAATTGAAAACCTTGACACAATTTATAGAGAATCACTTTCCATGGAAAAACACTTCGGTAAGGATGCTTATTGTAGGTACTATTGCCACCCAGATTACTACCCACAGAGGGACTCACGGATTCCTAATTATAAAAATCTGAACACGGTGCCTATATATGCACTGCCAACTAAAGGACTTCTCCACCTAACAACCCATAACTTGCAATGCAAGGTGGGAGCAGAGAAATGAAGAAAGACGACAGTTAATTTTTTTTCTCATTAAGAGCCTAAAATAAGTGAGATAAGGAAAATAAATAACATGATCACAGAAATCATAGTTATAATAACCTCATCACGTCATAAATTGCAAAGGCCTCAGTCTCATAACCCAACTTCTCACCTCCCTGAAAGAACAAAACAAAATTCTATTAAGAAAATGAATATTTTCATGGAGATTGTGGCACCATATTTTAGAATCTTATGAACATCATTTGCAGTTCTTTAGTAGTCAGAAATGAAAGCATTCAACAGTTCAGATAGATTCATGCAGCCTCCTCCTAGTAGGATAAGACTAGGTTCTTGATGTAGTATATGATATTCTCATAAAACTGAGCAGCTTCCTGCTAATTGTACAGAAAGAAATAAAATTTATTGATTTTATTAATTTCATTAGCTAAGCCGTATACAATAATTATTAAATTATCTGTCTTAGGCAGATCTAGCATCAAGACATCTCCATAAAAGCATTAAACCAAAACCCAAAAGGTATTATGATTAGTAATGGTTTCTCAAAGTTTCAAAACTCATCCTTATTATTCTTTAATTTCTATGAAAACTAGATTGACAAGTGTAGTCATGGCCTCACCCTATATGATAACATTAGATACGCTTATTAAGTAGGATAGTGACTTCAATTACGGTGATTAGGGGATTGATTGTGTACAGTTTTAATTTGTGATTTGCTTCCTTATTTCTTTAATTCGGGTACCTCATTATTAGGACATATATATTTATATCAATTTTCTACATTTTAGAAAACAGAATAATTCAGTCTTTCCTCTTCTCTCTTTTAAAGTACATGCATGTATCAAGATGATAGTTTCAACATGTTAGCGATTCAATATTAGTCCCCTTTACTCAAATTCCTGGCTCCAACACTTTTGGTTGTCATAAAAGGCCCTTAAGCCATGGTGTATAAAAATGTGAGCTCGGTAGATCAGTAGGCTTTAGATATCTTCCATTCTCACAGGATTGGACCTAGACTTAACCCAGCCCAGAACCCCCACCTCCATCCCAATGATTGTAACCTGGTTAGGCTAGTTTGGACTTAGCTCTCGGGCTACATTTTCCACACACTATATCGCAATGTAGTGAGAAGATGGACTACACACTCATCAACACATCTATTCACCATAACTGCTAGTAAAGCAATTGCCATCAACATTGTGCTTATCAAAATTTAAATTGGTGTGTTTCAGATTAATAAGCAAACATAACATTTGAGCAAATCTGGCAATTTCTTAGCATCCAAAAGGGAACCCCCAAAAACATGACTTTTATCAAGGTGTGCAACACCAGCGAATAATATCCATAATAGTTTCTAAAAAATTCTTGCATTTACACAATGAACCCAATTATATTTCTAATGATGTTGCATGATTTGATCTGGTTCATCTACCTCACTATCACTCCTCTAATGCACACATCCTTAGTCCCCTCCCTCCCCGTATCAACCCTCTTACACGACATGATTCTAAATCAAGCAAGCCCTGCTATATGCACCTTCGTAATAAGGAAAATGCTTTAAAATTAAATGAATCAGATATCAACACACATCAGACTATAAGAAAGTATTTTTCAAGGAGAAAACAGGCTGAATACAAAATAGAGAAATATCACCTACCTTAGTTGTCCCAGTGGAGTTTATGTATAGGTAAATTGGCTTATCATCATCTTCATATTGAAGGTAAAGAAATTCTGCTAGAATCAACTCAGTGACAGAAGGAACAAGAGACATGCCCAAATAAACAATTCGGTTTTTGTACAAGTAAGAAGCCAAGTCCGGTGGAGGTTGTTCCCATGCACTTCCCCTTGAATATGGAATAACCTATCCAAATGCAAAAAGAGAACAAGAAACCTGCATAAAGATGGCATATATTGTGCGGCAATGTGCTATAAAATATTGTACATTACAAGTTATACTATTTATTCACATAATACATAAATCACACAAACAACTTTACACTTTAAGGAACTGTGTAAGTTAAGGAATGTTTGTTTCACACACAGCACAGCAATGACCATATATCTCTTTTCAACAAAAGAAAAACAGAAACAATTACAGCTCGAAAAAAAATAATAAAATCTCCCCGTCCTCTCCACATACGTATCAAAAAGACTCTGAAGAAACTGATGGACTACCAAAGAGAATCCACTAAAAAGAACCCTATCCCTTACCAAGTAGATCAATATAAGGAGAAATTGACAAAGAAATCTAAAAGTGGCATGCAATGCAAGATGATATAAGGGATCAGTGCCTCTTCGCAACCTCGGAATGCCTTTTATAGTTCAGGCAGAAAAATTCTCCAGTAGTCCATCCATCTAACATGTTACCTACTGTGATAAATGGGGGCAAACTAAGAAGAAAGTGAAAAGAATTACTGGTTGTCAAATATTTGGGATTCATAGCATCGAGTTAGGGTTTTCCATTTTTGAAAATTGAAAATCATCTTTGACTTTTAATATGAACATTGTGCTTGCAGAATGAGCAGTTTATTTATATAGAAAGTCGATGGAAAGAAAAAAGTCAAATATCTTACTGTTTTGTTTTTATAATCTTAACAATTTTCTTCGGTAAGGTGCGTTGTGCTTTTATGGACTTCAATAGCTTCAGGGATTAAGGTGGCATCTTTGTAAACAGACTAGAACAAGATAGAACATAACATGAGTTCTATTCTACATTTGGTTTCAAAAATGAAATAGAGCATGTGGTTAAAAAATGATTGGTGACGTTGATAAATATTTTCTTCTGATTCCGAGAGAAGGCTATTTTTAACAAAGTGAGACTTCTCTGCCAGCAACTTTGTTTTGTTGGGCGTTTGCGATAGCGGTAGTGATGACCACAAGGACTCATTGATATATTTCAAATCCCTGATTTCTTACCTGAAAACTCTGTTCTAAAACGACCTTACTCACCATAAATACTACTACTTCTAAATTTCCGTAAAGTCAAATTCCACACCTCTATACCCAACTCAAGTTCAAAACCGCGTTTGTTTAAGCAAAACCAAAACTATAAACCCTACGACCTCATACGCTGATTACAAACTAAACCCTTAATCCTATAAAGTCACACCCAAAATTATCACAGTACGAACAGACAAACGGTGAGTATTCGCGCCAAATCAGAATACAAATTATTTCAGCGTTCACTTCAAATCGCCAATCTCTTATCCAATTCGAAACCAACACCGGAAACGGATGAAAAAAGGTGGGAAATGGTACCATAGTAACGACGCCTCGTTTGGCGTTGGAGCCACCAAATGAGGCCGGGTTGAGGGAGGAGGGTCGGAGCTTGTGGCCGGCGAAATGGCTAGAGGCGCTGCTGATTCCGGAACAAGGAGCAACGAAATTGGTGGACAGAGAGGTCCTGACGGAGGTGGAGGAGCTCGTGGCTCTGATAGGGGTTACGGTTCGAGACGAAGACGGCAATGCCATAATTGGCTTGTTGAGTGCGAAGCTAGAAGCAGCTGTGGCAACCTCCATGGTGAGTGAGCCACTGCGTGAGAGAAGAAAAAAATGGAAATTCAAGGGAGTCGCGGCTTTTAAATGGATGTCCTTGGGCTGAGCTTATTGGTTTTCGGCCTGGACAATTTTTTATTGGGGATGTACGTGGGCAATCTCTTCCTGCACCCCATGTTTTCGATCTTCATACCTATATATTTATAATGCCGTCATTGTCCTTGCAAACTTTATTGGAAGCTAAGGCTACACCTCCCTTGTCGGTGGAACGTTATGGTCGCTTGTTGATGCTGGTACCATGACGTATGGTGGTTGGCTATAAATTACAGAATACATCGGTTCATGATATTGTGGAGGTAAGTGTTGTCTTAAATGGCCTCGAAAGATTTGTTAGAGATTGTTCATGATTGAGGAATACATGCCATCGTGATAAAGTCATGATAGCTGCCGTCTATTCTAATTAGAAGTTCTTTTCTTCAACTATTTTTTATTTATATATTTTAATTAAAGATGACGTAGGTTGTGAAAGTAAGATTGAAGTTAAAACATGTTTTGGTTTGATATGGTATGAATAAGATGATTTAGAATGAGATGAGATTTGATTAATACAATTAGTATTTAGTATAGGGTGAGGTCAATATTATTAGAAGTCTATGATAAAATTAAGAAGACTACCTTAAAAGATAATTTAGAAACAAATATGAAGAGTTATTTAGACAGTATTTTATTATTAATTTTAAATAAAAATACAAAAATATAATATTCTTATTTATAATATTTATAGACATTTAATTTGTATGAGAACTTTAAAATATTCTTAATTAGAAATTTCAAAGAAACCTGTAGGCCACTATTTTGTGATACAAATTAGGTTATTTATTCTTGGAGCCCAATCTTAATCTTTTAGATGTTATAGGATTGTATATCTCCATAAAATATTGTATTTCCAAAAGATCTTAATGAAAAAGACTTAAGTGTCCTTTGGTAAATGGGTGTGGTATTATAATGATTTATAGATTAGTGCAATCCGGAATAGAGAAATATATTCTGAATTAGTTCAATCCAAAATAGAAAAATGTATTCCGAATTATACTTCCAAAATTTCAATTCGGAAGCTAGTTTTGTATTCTAAAATAGAGTAATTTGAAAATAATTTTATATTTTAGAATAACCTAATCCAAAAGTTAAAATAAAACATATTTTGAATTATCTGAAAGGTGTTTTTAATCTAGAAATGACTTTCAAAATTTGGAAATAGTTTATGGATTCTACAATCTAAAAAGCTATTTTCGGATCTTTTCAAATCAGATTTTTTCAAATCTTGTAAACTCTTTTTAGATCTGGAAATAACTTTCAGATTGTATAATTAAAGAATGTACTTTTATAAAAATCACTTTTCAAAGTATGGGGTGAAATGATTGAGGATATTACATTTACTATATTTATTTAAAGGCATTTCAATCTTTTCATATTTTCTATAAACATATAGGAATAAACAGTTTTTTTTTTTTTTTCAAAACTGAGCTTAGACCCGAAAGACTAAAGAATAATTAAAGATTCAAAAATTTTAAATAAGTTAAAATTCCAAAAAAGACTCTTAATAATCAAATATCCGTAACCTCTTTATCCTCATTTCTAATATTTTATATAGATTTATATCATCTTGTTGTTGTGTATTTTTTTTTCTTCATTACTTTTATTTTATCGTTGATCTTTATGAATCGTGATTTTCAAATCAATAATAAAAATAGTTTTTCAAAATAAAAAAGTGAATCTTAATTCTCATATTTTAAATAAAATTGTTATTATATGAGAAACTAATGTTCTTACATATCCAATTCTGCATTAACTGTTTTTTTAGGAGTTCAAAAAAGAAAGAAGTATCCAATAAATGAATATTAATGTATTTAATTGATTCCTCAATAGTTAAATTATAAATTCTATTACAAAACATCAATACTTTGACAATTTAATAAAATAATTTGTTTTAAAATTCACAATGTAGAATAATGATGAAGAAAATTTTTAACCCTAGATTTTAGATGGATTTCATATCTAAAAGAAAACTATGTTTCTGAAAACTTAAGCAAATTTGAATCATTACCATGAAATAGAAAAGAAAAATCAAATGAATCAAATCCAATATATAATAATTGGTTGATTACAAAATCTTAATAAAAACATAACTTAGTTACTCTATAGTAAAAGGAAACAAAGCAAACTCTAGAGACATACTTGGTGAAGATTCCTCTTTCCAAGTTCATTAAATAAATACCTAAAGGAAAAATACTTACTCCTTATTTGTTTTCAAGCTTTTTTTCTTGCTAAGAACTCCCAAAAAGAAAGTCATTTTGAATGTTTCCCAAGATTCTAAAAAAAGAACTCTGATTTGGTAAAAATTCACTTAAAAAGATTAAGTTCATGAAATGAATTCTCAAAACTACTTTACCCAAAATCCCCTATCCAAGATTTGCGCAGACAATAAACCAAATTCTTTCAACCTCAAATTGGTTGAACAATTTGGATTCATGGTAGGGAAAATAAGGTAGTAAATTTATTTTCCTATTAACTTCAAAAGTGCTGAGTTTTGTTGAGGTCTGTTTTGTTTTTATTTCCAAATTTTCTTTAAAGTTGTAACTAAACGTAACTTAAATATATAACAAACTAAACTATTTTCTTATAACATTAGTAACTTTTAAGAAATGACAAAACTTAAAATTAGAAAAAGTAATTAAGAATGTCGTACAACAATGATTTATAAAGTAAATTGGACATTCAACAATAATTGATATCTTAATTCTCATAAAAATATCATGTTACTAAACTACTTCATTATTTACATGATTGTTATTTGTCACATCCATTTGTCCAAATCTACAATCAAAATTTATAGAAACATATTTTTTTTAATGGTAACATTATTTTGTAATAATAATCATAATATTAAATACACATTTTAATTGATCTTTAGATATGATTAGTAGTAAGAAAAGTACAACATAATTTACTTCCTCTTAAAATTAACTTAAATATTGTAATAATTACATGAATATTCAATTGTAACATAACTCTAAATTTTAAAACATACAATATCTTAAATCTAAATTTTAAAACAAGCAATATCTTAAATGTAATTGATTGACTGTAATGATATTATACAAACTCTCTCACCATAGCCACATTCTTATTTACTTTATTGACATATTTACCAATCAATTAACTAAATCAACTTAAATTCTATGACTAATCAATCTCAACTCAAGGGAAGTCTCATAATTTTTCTTAAGCTTCAATAAGATTTATTTCATAAAATTCTAAACATACTGACAAAAATCTATGAATATTTACTCACCTAAAATCTTTACTCTTCTCAAATCCAAGTCAAATTTAGTTTTGACAGAACATAGGTTAATTAGAAATTAGAAATGAGAGAGGAGCATTCCTATGACAAACTCTATATGGACTGAAGAAAAGAAGCAGTTGATGGGCCATTTTGTGAGTTGAAAGATGGTGTAATCCATAGGTTTTGCATAGTAAGAGATGATTGGATAAGGAGTTGATGAGAATGAACAAAGGACAAAGGAGTTGCGAGGCCTGCACAATCTACCTTTTTCCTTTTTCCTTTTTCTTTTTTCACTTCACTACTTCCCCCGTGTCACTTGTGTCTTGTGCTGTGCCCATACTTTCTAAGGCTGAGGATAGCCCCAGCCGGAAATAGAAACTCAAACCCACCCTCTCATCAACTCCCTCAACCACCATGTGCTGATATTTCCTCCACCACACATACAAATTCACACTCACATACCAACCAAATTAATGCAGATGCAAACCATGTCAACCACCATGGCTTCCTTTTCCCCTCCCACCCATCTCTCAGCCACTTCCTCCTCACACTCCAAACCCCGTCTCTTCCACAAGACCAACTTTTTATTCTCTTTCAGGTCCACAACCCTTGCGCTCTCTCCGTTGAAAGCCACTGCTGAGAACGGCGTCGGGACTGCCGTCGAGCCGCCGCCGGAGCCTTCTTCCCCGCCGCTTGAGAACAGCTCTGTTGGGACCAATGGGGCGGCTGCTGCTGTTGCGGTTCAGAGTGAGGAGGTGAAAGTTGAAAGTGGTTTCGTGGATCCGAAGTGGGTTTCAGGAACATGGGACTTGAAGCAGTTTCAGAAAAATGGCTCCACCGATTGGGATGCTGTCATTGATGCTGGTAATGTTATCCCTTCCTCACTGTGCTGTATCGGTTTCTTAAATTTTTAATTTTTAATTGAAATCGGCCATTTCGCTCTCTTTAACTTCGGCTTCGAATTGAAGTTGGGATTTTTTTATTTTTTTTTAAATTAAGTTTTGGTGGGTGCTGTAGCCTTTATAGATTCATACATGGCTGTTTCTTCTTCCGGGTCTGTCTGAAATTTCAGCTCTTACTTAACTTAAAGTAACCATTTTGCACAATTTTGCACAACCAATGATTGCTCATTGCTACAATCTGGATTGATGTAGATTGTGATTTCGTTATGTTTGGCATAAGGCTTTCTCTTGAACATTTCCTCTTGTTGACAAGAAAAAGATGTACCTTTCGGCGGATTTTAGATTTTAGATGTGTTCCATTATCATGTAACTTGTAATCACATAGAAGTGCATGCTCCATTCATTTGTTGACCTCTTCCATGCCTTAAATGTGGTATGAAGTTTGGGTTGGTTTTGTGTTTATTTGATGGAGGGGTAAAACACAGGTGGTGTTGTGTTAGATTCATATCTTGTTGGTTTCATTTTTTTTTCCCTTTAAAAATATACATAAACCTTTACTTCATCCAAGAATGTGATTATTTTCAGAGGCTAGAAGGAGGAAATGGCTTGAGGATAACCCGGAATCATCCAGCAATGAAAATCCTGTAGTGTTTGACACCTCCATCGTACCCTGGTGGGCATGGATGAAAAGGTTCCATCTCCCTGAAGCTGAACTACTCAATGGTCAGTTTTGATTTGCATTCCAGAATGAAATTAAAGAATAGTTTCTTATGTCAATAAGAGACAAGTAAAAACTAAGAAAAGTTGTTTTGAGTATCTTGCAGGTCGTGCCGCCATGATTGGATTCTTTATGGCATATCTGGTTGATAGCTTGACGGGAGTAGGCCTAGTTGATCAAATGGGAAACTTCTTTTGCAAAACCCTGCTTTTCGTAGCAGTGGTGGGAGTTCTTCTGATTCGAAAGAATGAGGACCTTGAAAACCTTAAGAAGCTATTGGATGAGACTACATTATATGACAAGCAATGGCAAGCAACTTGGCAGGACGAAAATTCAAGCACTTCCAAGAAGAATGAGTAGTGGAATTGCTGTTCTGTAGTTCTCCCTCTATCTGTCTCTTAATACAGTTCTCTATGAATCTTTCTAGTAAAAAAAAAAGAAAAAGACATGGATATGACTTAGATAGTTTGTGTTTGTTTGCAATGCGGGAATCGTCTTTTTCTTATTTTAATTAAGATCCCTCAACTTCCAAAATTAGTACACCTTTGAAGCGATTCTATTTTTTTTTATCATTTTTTCAGTTTCATTTTTGTTACAATCCCGATTGTGATAACTAATATGAAATTGCCAGCTCATCATTCCCCAGTAATGATACGTATACAAAGGCTTAGACCTGACCTTTGAATTGCCATCAATGGCATAAACTCGTTCAAGGGGTGGATTGATTGATAGTAGAATTACGCATTGCCAAACAAACATCTAAAATTGAAACTAAGTGTTGTTTGTTTTCTGGTTCTCGGAGACACTTGTCATAATTCAAGGAATTGAAGCAGGAGATAGAGATCAATGTATGTTTCATTGTTTTCAACGTGAGAGTGAGTGGTCCTCCGCCATATTGAAGCTCGAGAAGAGATCACTGTATCATTGTTTTTAACATGAGAGTGGTCCTCCTAGAGGTGATCTTCCTTTAATGGATGTCACTTTCATTGGAGATGACAATTAACATCTCTAATTGGATTTGTTTTAAAATAAAAATATTACTTAAAAACTTTCCAAAGTTTCCTCCATACTTCCGTACAGATACCAGACTGTCTTGACAAGAAAGTTGTGGCATATAAGGAAGACGAGCAGCTGTGGATGCAACTATAACCCCTGTTCTTAATTGTACGAAATGGACTATGCTAATAGTTTTGCTTTGTTATTTTATCAACGATGAGTAGGAAGAGTAGGAAGCAATACTAGGTACTTTCCCACTGTACCCCACTTGGTCTTGTGGAGGTTATTTATTAGTTTTTTGTTTTTTTAATGAAGATTAATTTTTAATAAGAGAAGGTGAGGCCAAGACTAAGATTATAAAATAAAAAAGCAATGGCATCAAAAACTACAATCCACATAATATTTTAAACTAGAACATTTCAAATAAATATGGCTGCAACTTTATCTCATTATCAAGACTAAATGACAAGAACCATACTCTAAAAGCTACTGAAAGACAGAACCATACTCTAAACACTACTGAAAGACAGAACCATACTCTAAACGCTAATGAAAGACAGACCAAATGACGAGATAATGTTTTATTGGCAAGTCTCTAATGCCCTTTTTCTGACTGACTAACACTAGATCTAACAGAAAGAAATCTAAGATAAAGAAGTCACAGCCATATAAAATCCTACTCTTGCGGTGACAGGACCTAAGCTTCCCAACCTCTGAGAAGGGTAGCACGAGCAACACGGTTCACTCCAAGAGTGAAGGCTCCCATTCGCAAGTCACAGTTATGAATCTTACACATTGTCTTGATGTCTCTGAAAGCTCTAGTCATGTATTTCTTCAACTCATGATTCACCTTTTCTTCATCCCACATGAAACCCTGAATATTCTGCAAGCAGCATAGAACCACAAGAAGTTTAACATTAGAATAGATACATAGTCAACACTGTCAAAATAAACTTGGCTGATTCTATCTACCTGAACCCATTCAAAGTAACTCACGGTCACTCCACCAGCATTGGCATAGATATCAGGTAATATGATGACTCCTTTCTTAGACAAAATCTGCAAAGAAAAAATATCACTCATTATATCCTTGCATTGTACCATATATATATATATATATATATATAGCCTGAGGGCAATCAACTTACCTCATCCGCTTCAGGGTCAGTGGGATGATTCGCTGCTTCTATTATAAATTTTGCCTTCACGTTAGAAGCATTCTCCCTGAAAAAATAATATACCAAAATTAAGTTGTTGTAAAAAAACAGTAATAAAGAAAGAACTAAATAAGAGAATTTTAGTCAGTAGGATCAAGAGAATAAGTAAAATCTCCCATTTGAAATGGATTATAGTTAAACCTACTGAGTCATGTTAGATGGATTAGCGTCACACCCCGTTGTGTCATGAACTTACATTGGAAAGTGGGAATTGGCAGAACACACTCTTCAATGTGTTACTGTTCTTCAGTACTGACAATTTGTATTTTAGTTGGCAAACACAAGAATACAAACATAGAAATTCATACCTATTTAGAACGCCACCCAATGCACAAGGGATAAGCACATCACATTCATGAACAAGCAACTCATTTGGATCCATCACTTCTGCATCTGGAAAGTCCTTCAGGGTTCCGTTGCCCTCATCCTTGTATTTCAAAAGAGCAGGGATGTCGATTCCATTTGAGTTTTTGATGGCACCACTGATATCACTGATAGCAATCACCTTTCCACCTCTCTCATAAATAGACTTTGCAGCCCATGTGCCCACATTTCCAAAGCCCTGGTGTCATTAAAATCAAATAGATGTTGAAACTGTGATTGATATGTACACACTATACCACATTACCGCGTCAGTGGAAATTATTACCTGGATAACAAATGTGTGATCAGAAATGGACTTCCCATATTCAGCAAACAAAGCTTCAGTTGCAAAAACTACTCCAAGACCTGTGGCAGCTTCCCTTCCCAACGACCCTCCAAGATCCTATAGAAAAAAGACATGAACAGTCAAAACAAATTTCCTAATAACTCTAAACTCAAATTTATTAACAGTTCCTAAGGTATGTGCATTTGAGACTTACAATAGGCTTCCCGGTCACAACTGCAGGTGAATGACCATGAAACTTTGAATACTCATCAAGAATCCATGCCATGGTCTGTTTCAGAGAAATAATCAGAGATATGTGAAACCATAAAGTACAATCACTAATAAAAGTGTTATTATTAGTACCTGGGCATTAGTTCCCATATCTGGAGCAGGAACATCCCTTTGAACACCAATGAGATCATGAATCTTTTGAGTGAAAACCCGAGTAAGACGTTCTAACTCACTAATGCTCAGATCTCTAGGGTTGCAGCCGATCCCACCCTTTGCTCCTCCGTAGGGAATGTCTGCTACAGCTGTCTTCCATGTCATCAGCTGAGCTAGGGCATTCACTTCATCAGGGTCAACCTGGCATCAAAATGTAAAAATGATTATCAAAAAAACTCTGTAGATCAGCCATCTCTTTTAGGCAAACAAAGTGTAAATCAAAACTATGATACAATAAACCAATCAAAGTTGAAGCACTATAAACCAACATAGCATGGTTTGTACCCGAATTTATTTAACGTTTATAAAATTTTGTTGTGCTGAGAGGAAAAACCATCTCAAATACAACTATAATATCAAACTACATCTACATTACTCAAGGAAGTAACAAAATGAAAAAGAAGATGCAACCTGTATCTCATGATTGAATTCAGGAGATCAGATAGGGAGGTAAAATTTTTGAAAGGCATTCATGCAATTTCATGATGAGCTAAGGACAACTGAAGAAGCATGCAGATCTGGGAACATAATATCAGCACACAGAACAAAACCATTTTATTACAAAAAGTAAAAGGCCAAGGTTTTGAATTGAAATTGCTAGTGGTTCAGTCAGGTTGAGAAATGAAGCATGTATTTTGTGATTGGATTCAGCAGATCTACATGGGAAAGGTAACATTTAAAACTCAAATTTGTTGCCTGCATCTTATGATTGAATTCAACATGGATCTCATGATTCGGTTAAGTGAAAGGAAGGTAACATTTATTTTTGGAATTTCATTACAAAAGTTACTGTAACAGAAGATGGATACTGGTACAAAAATTATTATTTATGCATCAAATAAATCATCAACACCAAATAACGGGAAACATCATAAAACTTCAATAATGACAACAGTTCACAATTGTACATCATCACTTTCACAAAATAATAATAAATAATCACATCTTTTACATGTTGACAGACTCAACTGAAATAATTCTTTTCAAATTGCACACTTGAAAGTTAAATCATAATATCAAATATGAAGAGTTCAATTAAACATAAAAACAAATTCAAAATCGACCAGTACTGATGAGAAAACAAAACAAATAAAAGGACTGCTGACAAGAAAAACAAAACAAAACACAAACAATATAACCTCTGGATGATAACGAATCCCTCCTTTCATAGGACCACGAGCATTGTCATGTTGGATCCTGAATCCCACGTACGAAACCAGAGTTCCATCATCTTTCGGGATCGTGCATTCTACCTGCGAAAATCAGACACAAACAACATATAAATCTTTTCAACACATCCCACAAACAATAAAATGTAAAGATCATCACTTTTTTTATGAGGGTGAGTGAGAAAAATAAGCCATGCAAACAAAAGGAGTGAAACATATTGAAACCCATAAAAGGGGTCATCTGAAGGTTGAATACCTTGATTTCTCTGAAAGGTATCAGAAGACTCTTCTCAAGCTTGGAATCCAAGCCGAGAATGCGAGCTGCACGCTGAAAGTTGCGGTTGGTGGCGGCTAGAGCATTCATAGCTGCAAAGAGAAAGATACAAGAGAGAAGTGGGTGACGACTGAACGAGTCAAGTGTCACTGAACTAAAATGAAGAGAATGGTATGGTTACGCAGCATTACCGTGGTATGTATATAGGATGAGAAGAGAGAGAAAGTAGGCATTCAATACTTTTTTTTTGGTTTTTATTTTTTTAACGCTCAAACTGAAAAATTATACATGATATATTTTATGATATCTTTTCTCAGTATTTTAGCGTTTACTTGTTTAATTATCTCATTAACTAGGCATTGGTATATTTTTATCTGAATCACACTCTCATCTACGTCGTTATTCTTATCTATAGAATGATTATTTTAATATCATTCTTATCTATAAAGTATATTTTTTTTTCTTTTCTTTACATTCCTAACTGTTATAATATATTTTTAAAGTAATTTCTATAAACTAATAGTTTATTGTATTAATAATGCAACCAAAATTTGAAATCATTTATAGTGTCTATTTATATTCAATTATTATGCTAATATGCATTGAATGATTTTACATTATAATTTATTAGTAATAATTTATACCTTCATTCAGCTTATGCATCACTTTAATAAAGAATTTATGCAGCTGTATTGAATAATTGTATTACTAATACTATAATTACAATTATTATTCCATTGTATTAAAAATAAAATCCTCATTATTTATTGCTTCTGACAGTAATTCATTTTATGCACTTAAATACCAGTTTTTATTTTGAGAAAAAAAATATTCATTTTTTATTAAAAATTATTTCAACTTAATTAATTAATTTTTTTAATCTTTTATTTTCTAAATTTTATTTCTTAAATTTAACTTCAATTGAATTTTTATTTATAAAATTGTCCGCCTCAAAAAAAATATCCATTAAATCAATGTCTAACTCAATCTATTAATATCGAATGATTACATTTTGTTTATACATCATCTCAACATAAATATGTATTTTAATTTAAATAGTGCAGTTTCATATTTTTTTCTCAATTATAATTTTTTTTAAAACAATTTTGTTGGAAGTGTTTCAAAAATTTAATTGTGGATACTTTTCCATTAGAAAAAAAAATTATTTACTAAAATAAATATTTTTTATAAATTATTAACTATAAAATATTTATATTTTTATATTTAAAAAATTGTATTTAATTTTAAATATTTGTACAATGTAATTTTTTTTTTCAAAGAAGCATTTTATTGAACATATCATGAACATGATTGTTTGTACGGTTAAAATGAATTTTGCATTTAATTACAGTCTGGAATGCATGTCAATAAAACAGCTTGATATACACACAAGACCTTTATTTTTAAAATAATAAAAATTATTTTTATAAATAAAAATTCATCAACTTTCATATATTCTCAAAAGTAAGTGATAGATTAAGAGGTGTTTTTCCTAATATTAATGAATGAAGCATTAGCGACACAGTGGAACTAGATTTACTAATAAAATTATTAAATATTTTTTTATAACTAAATTACTGTATAAACTCAAATTATAAAGATATTTATATAATTACAACTACCACAATACTTAACTAGTCTAGTCCCCATGATACATATGTTAAAAGAATACTTTCAAATATTGTTCAAATATTGTCCGAAGCAGAATTTTCATTTAATTACATAAAAACATCATGGTTTTAGAAAAGTTACCATATAAAATTATTTCACATTAACAAAATTCAGAAAAAAAATTCTTTACCCTTATCCAAAATCCAAAACAAAGCTGTTGTGAGATTGGAAGTGGAAATTACAGAGGCTGAATTATTTTCGAGTGGTATGAGGATAATATTTAGCTCTCAGTTGAGTTGAAGATGAAGATGTGTGATTCATGAATAACCTGAACCACAACATAAATTTCAAAACATTGAAGGGTGTGCGAACATGTTGGGCAGTGTGTTCACCTTAAAGATGTATTGGGTTGCAGACTGATGATGCAACTATAGGTTCATCTGCTCAGCGTATTTTGGCCGAGAACCTATCCGACACATATGGTATATTTAAGATACGTATGTATTATGTATTTGTAAAGTATCATACAGTTAGTAAATTTTTGAAATAGTGTACGCATGAATAGTGTTTAGAAGTTGATTATTGGTTGTGTCATGAAGCATCCTTGTCTTTTTGATCAAACCTTAATACAACATAGCGAAGACTTTTTAAGTTAGGCCCACAAATTTTTATTTCCCGTGATGAATACGACGAACACCTCCCAAGAATCCAACAATTCAAATAATGTTTAAAGTTTTAGAAAAAAAAATATTAATAATAATTTTAAATAATTAAATTATAAAATTTGAATTTAATTTATTCAATGTTAGCTATTCTTACTTCTAATAAACTATTTATAGCAATAGTTAAAAAAAGCGTGAAATATAAAACAGTTACATCACTTTATTAAACAATTCAATTTTCTTATTAAATCAATTTTAAAAAATATTTAAATTATAAAAATTGATTAACATGTTTTTCTCATTGATCAAATTTAACTCGTTTATATTGATTTGTTTGACCTCGACTAACTACTAAGCACAATTAGTTAAAACTCATCTAACAAACACATCATCATTACCATAATTAGGAAGACAGACTATATATAAAATTTGTTACTCTTGTAATTGACACCAATATATATTTTAACAAATAAAAGTGCTTTGTTTGTGTGAGATGGATAATTTCAATTCTGTGTAGCTATTCTTTTAATATTTTTAAAAAATTATTTATTTAACTAAAAAATAAGAGTAATTTTTTATTTTAAATAAATTTTGAAAAAATCTTATATACATAATATAACACCATGAATTTCTATATATTTATATATATATATATATATATATATATATATATATAATTAATAATTATATTTATTTAAATATATAAAAAAAATATATAGATATTTATTATATATAAAAATATTATATTAAAGTATTTATTTTTATATATTTAATAATATTTATAT
>Ga0099824_1002116_pt1 | contig 28845 bp, 11 predicted proteins | sample SiratrowhiteBW_FD_76837 | JGI IMG/M metagenome (GOLD analysis project Ga0099824, IMG submission 76837) | Root nodule microbial communities of legume samples collected from California, USA - Siratro white BW | ecosystem: Host-associated > Plants > Roots > Nodule | place: USA: California... | reverse complement strand
TTTTGTATGTGAACAAATGAAATAAAAAAAAATTGTATGTGATCACACACTACATCAGAACATACTACATAAAATCTAGACTTATGTTTATGTAAAGTTGATTTGGGTTATCCAAATTTCGAGTAATTAAAATAAATGTATAGGTTAATCACAGCATTTCTACCCACTTTTGTCAAAAATGATCTATTCTTTTTTTTTTTTTGCCTAGATATAACTTAAGCCAATTTTGACAAATAAATGAAAAATTGATTACCACACAATTGGACATTACATCTAAGAGCTTCTATGTGAAAATCTGTCCCATCACACCCTTATCTTTGATTATTACAAAAGAGAGTTAACCTTTCATGTTCCATTCGGCTCCAAACCACAAATGAATTTGCGGGTAGAATAAGAGAGATTGTGGCTTCTCTCGATCCAACGTAACAATCCAAAAATAATTCCCAACTTAGCTAAAAATAAGATTTAAACCATTATCTGGTTTTCTTTCTCAAAGTATATTTTTTCTTCTGAAATTTCTTTCAATTTGACATTAATTCACTCCTTACGGTGAGTAAATCAACAGTTGAAACAAATTAAAAAAAGAATATGCAAATTGATTCACGAAGTGGAAACAATAAGATGAAAGTAATAAAATTTTATTCTATATGAAAAATAAAAATAATTTAATTCTTAATAGAACAACTTTTTAATTAAGACTTAATTCAAAATACAAATATAAAGTTCTTAAAACTTAATTAAATCTGAAAAAACTATTAAGAAGTAAAATTTAAGTCTAACTCATATTATAAAATCGACTTGTAAGGTGAAGTTTGCGTCCACTTATAAATTATTGAAAGACTTAATCTCTAGTTGATGTGGGATCTCCAACACACCTCCCTCACGTCGAGACTCCTCAACTCGAACCTAAAATTTATATGTAAGGGTGGTACAATAGCGGATGGCCCGATAGGCGCAACAACCTTGCTAGGATAGACTTTTATACCATATTAAGAAAATAAAGAGATGAACAAAAATGAAAAAAGAATATGAGAATGAAAATATTCTCAAAATATTCTCTCTGTTTTCTTATTTTTATCAAAAGTAGAGGACTGAATATATATATAAGTAATGTATCCATTCTGAGTATAGTTAAATAAAGAAAACAAATAAAAATATTATAAAAATATTACAATCTAATAATGTCATAAAGATAAATAAACAGAATTGATTATAATTTGATTTTGTCATAAAGACAAAATCATAGGATTCAGATTAGTTTCTTTATAGAAGCCTTGTATTTATATCCTCTAAAATCTCCTACAAGATGGGGATTAAATATTGATGAGATCTAGCTTGGAACAAATATTCTTAAAAGACATATTGATGTATAGGACTTAAGGCTTTGATATAAATGTCTGCTTTGTGGTGGAAATGAGAAGCAAATGGATGAGACATTTTTTTTTTTTAATTTTTCTCTAACAATGTGACAATCTATTTCTATATGTTTGGTATGCTTATGAAACACTGGATTTGCTGCAATGTATCTTGCTAAGTCATTGTCACAATACAAAAGAAATGGTTGCTCCGAAGGAACTTTGAAATCTTGAAGAAGATATACTAGCCATTGAATTTCACATGTAACAGTGACCATTGTCCTATATTCAGTTTCACAGAAACTCTTTGATATTGTTCTTTGCTTCTTTGATTTCCAATATATAAGGAAATTTCCAAGATCACACTAAAACCAGTCATTGATTGTCTTGAATCACTGTATGTGTCCCAATAACTATCACAAAAGGCTTTTAGATGACCTGAACTGCTAAAAGAGAAAAATAAGCTAAGACTTGAAGCTCTTTTAATATATCTGAGAATTCCAATTGTTGCATTATAGTGAGCAATTGTAGGCTTATCAAGAAATTGAGAAAGTTGTTGAACAGAAAAGGTTATGCCAAGTTGGGTATTGGTGAGATACATAAGTCTTCCAATCATCCTTCTATAAGCATGAACATCTGTGATAGACACACTTCCAGTAGAGGATAATTTAAAAGATTATTCATAGGAGTGATTGCAGGTTTGCAAACTAAAAGACATGCATCTTTTAACAATTTCAATGCATATTTCTTTTTATTCATCATTATCTCTTTCTTACTTCTTGCTACTTCAAGACCAAGAAAATATCTTAAATCTCCAAGATCCTTGATCTTGAATGTTTTATCCAAAGCTTGTTTGATTCGATCAATCTCTTCTTTATAATTCCTGCCAATATTATATCATCCACATACACCAATATTATTGTAAAAGATCATTCAAAAGAATTAATGAACAAGAAATGATCATTCATAGATTGAGTATATCCCACATAAATAAAAAATTGATAATTTAGCAAATCACTCCCTGCTAGCTTACTCTGAGTCATATAAAGTCTTTTCTAATTTACAAACTTGTCTTGGTTGAATAGAAATCAAACCAGAAGGAGCAACCATGTATACATTTTTTTTCAACTCTTTATGCAAGAAGGCATTATTTATATCCAAATGTTTCAATTTCCAGTTATAAATATAGGCTAGAGAAAGAAGCAACCTTATAGTTGTCATTTTTGCTACTGGAGAGAAAGTTTCAAGATAGTCAATGGCCTCTGTTTGTGTGTATCCCTTTGTCACTAACCTTGCTTTGTACCTCTCAATAGTTCCATCAGCCTTATACTTTATTTTGAATACCCATTTGCAACTTGTGACAGTTTTGTCCTTAGGCAGAAGAGTAGTCTCCCATGTTTGATTTGATTCCAAAGCATATATATCACATTGTATAGCGTCTCTCTAACAATCATGTTTCACAACTTCAAAATAAATGTTTGACTCAACATGTGAAGAAATAAACATAACAAAAAATGTGTAAGAAGGTGATAATTTATTATAAGACAAAACCGAATTCAAAAGATATTTAACTTTTGAAGATGTATTGGAAACATTGAGATTACAATGATAATCCTTTAGATACTCAGGTGGTCTTTTTGTTCGGGTACTCGTTTAAATTGACTGTATTGTTTCATGAGCTTCATTAAGGTTTTGGTCTCTATGGGAACAAATTTCTTCTGAAACCTCAATGTCTAATTCATGGTCGTTATTACTATTGTTTTCTACATTATCACAAGGTGCAATGGGTACAAAAGTGGCTTGTGTTGGTTGATTTAAAATCGGTTGTTCTTCCATAAAAGGATTTTGATAAAAAATGCTAGGACTGTCAGTTTTATTGCTAGTAACTTCAACATTTTGGTATGGAAAAATATGTTCATAAAAGACAACATCCCAATATACAAAAATTTCTCTTGATTGAATATTCAACAAAACATATCCTTTGGTTCCTCTTTTAAAACCAATAAAAATACATTTTGATGTCTTTGGATAAATTTTTTTCTATTTGTTGGCAAGTGCTAGAATAGCATAAAGATCCAAACATCTTTAATTGATTAAAATCTGCTGCAGTTTTGTAAAACATCTCATGAGGAGAAAAATAATTTAAAACAAGTGTGGGAAGCATGATTATAATATGCGCAACATGTATGTCAGAATATGAATTTTGGGTAAATGAGATTGTATCATGAGAGCTCTTGGTATATTTAATATATGACCATGTTTCCTTTCAACTATTCCATTTTGTTGTGGAGTATTAACACAAGACACTAGATGTATTATTCCTTTGTTGGCAAAAAAATTAGTCATAAAAAATTCAGTCTCATTATCACTTATTATTATTTTTATTATTGTTTCAACTTGCGTTTGAACAAAAAATGACAAAATTTTCCAAAATCTTGACAACTTTAGATTTTTGTTTTAAAAGAAAAATCCATATGTACCTCGAATAACCATAATCTATTGTCAAGAAATATTTATGACTGTGAATTGATGGTATTGATTATGGTCTACATAGATCAACATGAATTAAATTAAAACACTTTTTAGATTTAGATGTACTAAAAGAAAAAGAAAGTCTTTTTTGTTTTGAAAAATGCAAACATCGAACACAAAAGATTTTTTATATTTAACAAAAGGAAAATTATTTTGGATAACATCAATACATTTATTTGAAACATGTCCTAATCAAAAATGCCAAAAAGGTATCAAGATCACTAGGAGTAAAATTGACAATATGAGTAGATTGGATATGTTTGATTTGAAGTTTTTGATATGAAGGGACCCTGAGTATATAAAGCCTATCTTACAATCATACAATATAAACTATCAATTAACTTTGCTACTGAGAGAAGATTAAAAGTGAAGTTAGGTATATACAAAACATTATCTAGGACATGATCTTGATTGATAAAAACACTTTAGAATAAATTACAATTACTTGATTTCCATTTGGTAATTTGATGGAGATAAAATTAATTTGATGATATGAAGTGAAATGAGTTAAGGATGAACAAATATGATCAGCAACACTACTATCAAGAATTATTACCCTGAACTAAAGAAAGAGAGAAATTTATTACCCTTGTGTATGTTGTTGTGTTGGAAGGAATAACAAAGATTTGATTGGATACATTGTCATTGGATTTAGACTGTAGTAGAAGGGCTAACAATGTCTGATATTGCTCAGGAGTAAAACCAATTTGCTAAGAATGTGTTTCTGACCTTGAACCTTCATAATTTTGCTAGTTATTATTACAATATGCTTTCTGATTTTTAAAGTTGAACTGAGGTAGAAAATCATGTTCTCTATAACATGTATCAATCATATGCCCTGTCTTTCCACAATGACTGCAGACTTTAGAAGTATATCGTCTTTCATAACTTTTTCTGTCAGTATGAATCATTGCCTTGGACTAACCACCAAAAATTGATCTCTCGTGTTGTGTACCGAGAGAACAAATCATTTGTTGATGGGAACTAACATGGTAAGATGAACTAAAGTCTTGTGAGGGATCAACAATTTCAACCATGATAAATGTAGCAACCAAAGCTCTCAAACTTATAAACTATTAAAAGGCCTCATCTTTAGTCGGTATGAGATTTCCAACAAAAATACTCTAAAAATAATGTATTTATATTATATATATATATTTCAAATACATCATTTATATACTAAACATGAAATAGTGAGTCTAACCTTGCATTGAATATGCATTAGAAAGTTGAGCAATATATAAAAAAGAAGACTCACAAACTCAATGTCTTAAGGTTTTGGGTTGAAGGTAGTATTATTTCTTTATATGGGTCAAACTTTTGTCTCATTCTTGTGTTTCCCTTCTCGATTTTCCTATCAAGTGATATCAGACTCAGGGTTCCTCAGAGCCAAGGTTTCTTTTTGTGACTAATTCAAACGAGTGCAATTTGATCCCTGTATCGAAAGTCTTCTTGACCGAATTTACTCGTTTTTAAAATTGAGCAACATATAAAAAGAAGACTCACAAACCTAATACCTTAAGGTTTTGGGTTGAAAGTGATGTCATACTCTTATTTCATTCTTATATATATATATATATATATATATATATATATATAATAATAAATTTATGTATATAATATTTTATATATATATTATTTATTTTATGTAATGTAACATGTAAAAAAAGAAATAAAGGAAATTAATAAACACCATCCATATACTCATATTTTCGTAGACAATGAGTCATGAAAAATAGTTTTAAAATATTGCTATAGTTATCTACGACGAGGGATGAATTACAAAATTTTCTGCACTCTACTTCTAATCAGAAAATATTCAATTCATCCATAATAATTAAACATTGGAATTTGGTTGCATCATTCTTTAAAGGATATTTATTGATATTTTAAAAGATTTAGAGGAGGAATATATAATTGAATCTTCTTGTTTTCTCTCAATTTGTTTCCCTAATATAATTTTTTTCAATGTGCTTTGAAATGTTTTTTTTCTTTATTCTCCTATTCTAATTATGGAGATAAAAGACCTCCCCTCTACATCTCTTATTTTCTAAAGCTAGTTATACTTTGACAACCACAGGTGGCACACACTCACTTTACAACCTTATGTGGCGTTAATGTGGCCAAGATAAATGACTTGTAAAAAACATTCCAGCGTGGCACTGAGAGTCATTTTTAGGGTTTACATACTTGGGGTTTTATCTAAAAAGATGTCCAGCATATTCCATCAAGGGGTTGAGAAGTAGTGAGTTTGAATCTCAAATAATCTCACCACTGTTGTCGCCGCTACTGCAGTCGTATCCGCTGCTGTCACCGCTGTCGATTCTTGACCACCGTCGATGGTCTCCCACCGTCACTCGCCACCAGAACCACTCTCACACGAAATCTCCCTTATACAAATGGGTGCACTGGACTTCTATCACGTTTCAAATCTTAAATTTAGATACTTAAAATCTAATTATGCCCTTTCATAACAAAATACCCTAAATGTCCTTCAAAAAGAAAAGTCTTGTTTTATCCTTATCCACGTGTATAATTAAACCCACGTCAGCAGTTGATGACATCTGGTTGTATGCCAGATGTTGTTGTCAAAGCAAAGTTTTCCTTTTCTAAATCCTCCTTTTTTTATGTAGTGCATAGAATAATTTAATAAAAAGTTTACGACAACAATTTTTTTAATAAACAGATTATAATAAAGTCATATAAAATTTATTAAATAACATCTTATTAAAATTACATAGAAAATAATATGTTTAATTCAACTTTATGAAATTTGCTTAAAAATAAAATTAATATTTCACTTGATTTGATTATATGTTTAAAAGATGATTACGAGTCTCATCTTCTATTTATTTGAGTAAAAATCACTTTGATCAAAGAAATAAAAGATATGAACAAGTTTAAAGCATAGTTTGATGATTTTATGTATTCTTTTATCAAAGTTCTAAGTTGAAACATGATTAAAAATTATATGTGTAACATTTATAAAAATAAAAAAGTTAAGAACTATGTATGTATAACACGATAAATATTGTTACTGCGAAGTGAAATTTATGTTATTCAAGTATGAGTCTAAGTTTCATATTGGGTAGGAATAAGAAAGTTGAGCAACATATAAGAAAGAAGACCAACAAACCCAACGTCTTAAAGTTTTGGGTTGAAGGTGGTGTCATTCCTTTATATGGGTTTGGCTCAGCTCTCATTGTTAGAGATCTCCCCGGATGCTTTTTCTCTCGGATTCTCTCAGCAAGTGGTATTAGAGCCGATGGTTTTCGGCTTGGGGTGAGTACAGTTTTGACCCTGTATCAAATAAGACCCACAAACCTAATGTCTTAAGGTTTTTGGTTGAAGGTGGTGTATTTTCTTATATGTTAGCTCATGTCTCATTGTTTGAGATCTTCCCAGTATTTTTCTCTCGGATTCTCCGACCAGTTTGTATGTTACTAGATAGAAGATTTTTAGGAAGATTGTACCTTAGTTTCTAGATTTTATTTTTGTCCATAATAATCAAGGTTTGTGGGTTGAACAAAGAAACAGCTTGCGTACACTAAAAAATTTTGTAGTAAAACAAATTTTCGACATTAATTCATGAATAGTAACAAAATAAAAAAGATCAAGTAAAAAATTAATGAACCAAATCTTACAGGATAGGAACAAACCAGTTATCATTATTCCAAACAAAACCATAATGACCATTTGTTTCAATCAAAAACAATTATCATCCAAGTCAAATCCAAGAAAAAGAATTCTCAATCTCTGATAAATTTACTTCATACTTCATTATTGTATAAATTACTGACCGCGCGATGAATCAAAGTTGAAATCTATTAAATTTTTCTGTAACAACAATATTTTATAATCAAAATCCTTGTTTCCAACAAAATCCTGAAACCAAATTTGAACTTTGGTTGAATACTAGCAATATTTTGAAATCAAAAGATCATTCTTAAAATAAAAGAAACACAAGCAAACTTCAAATACATTAGATGAGGAGCAAAGGTAAGAAGCATAACTAACCCTTTATTTATTATGTTTCAAAAAATTTATATTTTATAAGAAAAAAAATAAAAAATAACATTTATTTATAAGCAATCAAAGGTCATAAAAACCTATTATAAAACATAAATAAAAATCTATATTTATTTATAAGTAATTAATACGTATTTACATTAGTAATAACTTATATTTGGGTTAACTTTGAATCAGGATTATGTCTTCATCCCTCAACTCTTTTCTCTCAACTCTTTTAAAACAATTTTTAACCACATCAGAATTCCAAACTTTAGAGTAGAGGATAGCTCAAATTAAGTAATAAACCTTAAAATTATTATTTTAACAAACTTGAAGTTAAAACATATATTATTAAATTATTAATGTTCATGTTTCTTAATTTAGTTGCAGAAGAATATTGTCAATTTCATGAATAAATTACCCTTTCTTATCAAACCTTTGCAAGTTGATTCCTAATTTGACTACAAACGATATTAACAAACACCTTGATGAAAATTCTTCCTAACATAGAAGATCATGGAGCATCACATTTTATCTATTTATTAGAAATTAATAATTTAGAAAATGGAAATAAAGTTAAGATAACTATAACATTAGGTTAAAGAATAACAAATTAGAAAAAGGAAAAACACCTCTTGATGACAGTAGTTTTCTATATCTACAAGATTTGATTCGTGAGGAACAATTCGGAAAGATCCATTCAAAAGAAAAAAATGATACAATGTTATAATCTGTATAACTTTATTCATTAAAAAAATATAGAAAAAAGACTTCGGAATCAAATCTCCTCAAAATCTCTACCTCTATTTGCAAAGTCAATTTTCTGAAAATTATATAATAATTGAACTCCTTAAAATTCAAATCAAATATTTTTTTTTGAAAGAACAGTTTTCTCAATGTTTCAAGTGTAGTCAAGCTTCAAGAACCAATTTGTAAAAAAATTATTTAAAGTTAAGTTTAAATCAACAAAGAATAGAAATTTTATAAATAAAGTATAAATTTTATATTTTGTCTTCATTTATAATTCTATATTCTTGAAATTCCGTTTTTTTTTTTTTAACTCTTTCTAAGTTTAGAAAATAACTAATACATGGTTGTTCTATCATATCACATTGTGGAGGATAGTGAGATAGGGATCAAAGTGAACCAAATCAAAGAGAGTGTTTTAGATAAATAGTTCAATCTTTATTACATATTGTATTATATATATATTTTATAAATGAGAGATGTTGTTAGTATAGTATTTGACACTTAGGTGATTTATCTAAAGTCCAGTTAGATTTTTGGAAGTGTTTAAGGAAGATTTTACTTGTAAAATGTTATAGTTAAATTTATATATATATTATATGTATGTATATTTTTGATTATGATGTTGTAATAAGACCAAGTGTATATGATACTAATAGTTCATATGAAGTTAATTTTCATTGTAGTTGATAGTTTGAATGTATTTGTGTTTGTTTAGGGTGTTATTTTCATTGTTGAGTTTCATATATTTTGAAAGACGTTAATTTTCGAATAAAATATCGCTCAAAGTGGTCGCTCACCATTTAAGTAATATTCAAGACAAAATCTAAATATATTATTTTACCAATGATATTTTTGATGATTATGCATTAGATTTAAATTAATTAGGTTGATGTGTGATATCTATGAGATATGTATATATAATGATATTTGTGTGATATGTGTCTTTTAAGAATGTGACCTCTCATGAGTGTGTTATCCTTACGAGTGTGTCGCAAGTGATAATTAAAATGGTATTGGTTTCGAGAGTCAAGATATTGAGTCTAAAACTATCCAAATACTTCATTAATAAAATCATGTAAATTACACTGAAAGAAATTTGTGTATTAAGTTTGAATGAGTAAGTAAATGAATTATCTTAACATAAGAAATTGAAGTTAATTTACCAATGATGTTTTTGACCTATGAGATGTTAATTTTTGTTGGAATATTCTTAATATGTGTCTTTTAAAAAGTGTCCAATGACAAATTACATTTTTTATTGAAAATGTAAGAATTATACATCTTGGTAACAATGATGTAATTGTAGATTTTGTATGTTGTTGTGTATTATTTATTAAGAATGTGATGGATGATTTCTACATTTTAAAGACAATAATTTCCTTTTAATTTAGCAATTAAACTATCTAACAGTGATGTTTTGTTTGAAGAATAATATATTATTCTTTTGAAAACTCATAAAAAGTTTGTATATATTTTATACATAGATAAAAGTGGATGTATATTTATATTATTATATATTGGTTAATATATAAGTACTATTAGTCCAGATGTTATATAAGAGGCTGACTCAACCCAAACACAAGTGTATACTATCATGGTATTTGCTAGCGAAAATTCTAAAATTGGTCGACGTTAGATCAATATTTGACATGAGTGGAGAAAGTTAATGTTCAAAGCTACAATAAAAATGAGATGGAATTAGAATAATGTTGGCAGAATTTGGAAAGCATGTTAAAATATGGATAGATATATAATTTAAAAGATACCAAGATTCTAGTACAATGGAATAATTATAAGAAAGTAAATTCTTGAAATTTAAAAGTTGTCATGAATTTAACCTATGTTAAATCTCAAAAAATATGTAAGACAAGAATATGTGTTCATTAAAAAGAAGAACGCGTTATAAAATATAATATAAGTGAATTACCATAAACATCTTGTTGAACTCTTTAACATCACCACGAGGGGTCATGTTTTCATGACAATTCTATAAGAAAACTCAAAACAACTACGTTACATGAGCATTTAGTTTTTCTTTTTCAAAACTGGGTTAGAAATGATGTTTCAATCTAATCAATTTCTTTTGTAAAAATAAATAACTAATATTATTTTAATAAGATCTCACATGAATTAGAGATGAGGTCTTTCAATAGTTTATAAAGTGATTATAAACCTCACTTTACAAATCAGTTTTATAAGGTTTAGTTAGGTTTAAAGTCCACTTCTAATATGGTATCAAAGTCTATCGTTGGAGATCCCACGTGAACTAAAGATGAGACCTTTCTATAGTTTATGATATCATAATTATTTATTAAATTATCATAATTGATTTTATTTAATATATCTTTTCTTAATAGAAAATAAAAATAATATATTTAATCTTGGTTGATACATTATCGATTTTAAATAAGATTTTATAATTTAAGTTTTGAAAAATTCTTTTCAGCTTAAAGGAATGATACTGGAATTGTTAACATGATTTTATATATTATATACGTATTTAAAAAAAATCTTTTTATATAATTAAGAATGTCAATTAATTTATCATTTTCCAATTCTAAATAAATATAATCATCAAGATCTAGTTTTTGCTACCTTGTATTTTCTTTTTTATTTAAAGAACACTCACTTGTATTTTTTAATTTTTTTTTAACTTTTATAAATTTATTCATAGTTTTTTTCCTGTGATTTCAACAAAAAGCTCAACTCTTCTCCTATTTTGAAGTTTTGAATTGTCTGATTCATATATTCTAGTTGACACATTTTTATACTTTTATATAGAATTAAAAATTATAATATTTAAAAAAATAAAACCTAATTGCCAAAAAAATGAACTTAATCGGTATTTTGTCTTAAAGTCTCAAGTCTCCTTATACATTCCAATCTTGTCCTTTTGTAAGTGTTCAAATTTAAGTTATAAATTCTAATTTATAAAATATAATTTTCTAATATTTTTCTTGAATATTCACTAATTATTTTTAGATTAATTAAACAATAATAAATAATAAAATGATTTTGAGATAATTTATAAATCGAATATTGATGTTTACTTGATATTGATGCACTGAAAAGAAACAAAAGCCAACACAACCTAATTCTTCAATCTACAACTCCAAACTTCTAAATAAGAACACATCCATGAATGCATTATATAAAATAATAAACAAAGTTGGAATTGGACAATAACGATAATAATATAAAAGAACCAGAAAAAAATTTAAAGAAAGAAAATAAACAAGTAATAGAGTTAGAGAGAGCAAACATATAGAAATAGATGGTACTAATGAAATAACTAACAAAAAGAGATATAAAATTAGAAAACTTTAACCTTTAGAATTCTTTAATCATTTAATATATTTTGAAAAATTAAAAATATTATGAATTTATTAGAAAAAAAATTTAAAATTGTTATTCATCTAATAATATTTATAGTATTCATACAAATTTAACAATAAGTTAAAATATTTTAAATTTTTTAATTAAAAATTACTTTTAAGTTTAACTCTAAAAGAGATTAGAGATTTATTATTCACCCTCCTTTATGTAAAAATGTATTATTTACATATATTATATGTATGTGCAAGTTGTATTTTAAAATACTATATTTTTTATATAATTAAATGTTTTGCACATATCTGTGAGAACGTTTAAAGTATAATTTTCTTCCCTATAGCATATTACCATATTATATATAAGAGTTGATGGAGTAGTTATTTTTCCATAGAAATAAAATGACATTTCGTCATGCATTTGTCTTATTCAAATAAATAATTAATATAGTTTGATAAAAATACGATATAATATAATAAAATAAAATAAATGTAAGTTATTACCATTAAGATGTTAATAAATAATTCATTTCATGTATAGTTATTATTTTAATTAATGCCTATAATGGATTTCTTTTACACATGTTACTTCTCATTTATATATGTAAAACCACTTAATTTAATTTATTTTGTTTTATATTCATCCAAATAAACCTAAAATTTATTCTCTATTAGTTATCACATCTTGTTTATTTTTATAACTAAGTTTTCTACTCTTTATCATCTTATTTATTCTATCTCAAAGTGACGAATTCAAATTTCTTTGACATTAAATTCAAATCTCTCAAACAATATCTCAACTCTAAACAAAACAACATATATAAATAAATTAATTAAAAAATATATTAAATTAAAAATTAATATACACATTAATAAATAAAATAATAACAATTATTATAACAAATAAACTTTAACTCTATAAAATAAAATAGTAGATGTAACATCACATAAAATATATTGACCAGAACATGCACTATTCTAATAATATTATAAATGAAAATTTTAATAATACTATTTGCTCAAGTATAAAAAATTTGATCTTAAGATGCTTTACTCAGGGTTAAAAAAAGATTATTCTTAAACGTAATTAATTTAATCAAATCATTTGAAACTAAACATCTGAAAATAAAATTCAACAATAAGAAAATTTTATATCTATTTAGGATTATTATTAAAACTTGCAACATTATCTATTCATATTCTAAATATAACTACTAATCACACATCGAACAATTAAAATAATGACACAAAGGATGAACTAACTAAATTAAATACATCTACAATTGAATAATAAAATATAATTATATTTATTTGTTTTGTTGTATAACCTAGATGGTCAAAATTCTTAGACAATCCTTAGACTCTATCTAAGCGGGTAAATTGTTTATAAAAATAAATATGAACAAAATCTTTTATCTTGTGAAACATGTGTATCTTTCATCGTGGGAAGTTATCTATCTTGTAGAGTTCTTATTATATCTTCTTTAAGATTTATTCTTGTCACCATGTATTATATGTTGTAAGTCAAGAGTGATATATAAAAAGAATACTCAAATTCTTAGTTAAGAAAGAGATTGAGAATGCACAACCAATAATAGTTTCTACTTGACTTATAATCAATTTTTTATTAATAGAACCATTTGTAGTGTTTTTTAAAGGAAAACTATTTATAGGCTAAGAGTTGAAGGTGGATCAATATAAACAATTGCATTGTTATTGTTTGTTAGAAGGTCTATTTGTTTGCTAAAGGAGTTTCAAGCTCTATTATAGTTAGCATTTAACTTTGTTATTATGGTGTGCTCGAACACATTCCATCTTGCATCAAGTAGTCTCATCCATCCAAGCACTATAATAAATTTATAGACATAACGTAGAATACTAAAAAGATTCAACATCTAATATTTTTTTTTATGATTGGTATTAAGTATGTATATCAATGCCTGACTCAATTTAAGACTTAGATCATCATTAAATTTTAAGAATCTAAGATAATGTGTGAGTTAAGTAAAACCAACATCTATACACCACAATAAATTTTGATTGTGCATTGAAAATCCTTCTTAGTTTGTCATTATATCACCTAGTGTCACTAGTAGAAAAAAGACACTTAATCGCGGTTATATAAGGTTTACAAGTGCGGTTTCGAAACCGCGATAAATTCAACCGCGATAAAAAGTACTGAAGATACAAATGCGGTTATACAACCGCGATGACAAGTATAAGATATCACCTGCGGTTCTCTAACAACCGCGTTAAGAAATTCTCATATTGCACATACCAGCGTGGTTTTCTCTACAACCGCGCTGGTATGTGCAATTTTTTTTAAAATGGCAGCAACTATTCGCTGTTGCCCACCAAAATTCAACAGTTACAAAAACTCAACGAAGTTTTTCGTTGTGACAAATGTAATGATAAATATAAAAAAAAATAAAATAGGCGTTATTATCAAATTTAAATCTCCAATCTCTCGAACAATACGGAAGGAGAAGCAAATGTCCGGAAAATACAAAGCGTACACATACACCAGCGAACCAATCGGACGAAAACGAAAAAAATGTCGGTAGAAAACATAGAGTGCATACAGATCGGTAAATCGGTGAAGCAAAACGCAAATAATAGACACAAACAACAAAGACACGGTTGAGATGTAGATGAAAAGAAAAGAGCGAAAACAGATCGCGATTGAGCGAGCGAGTATAAAAAAAAATGGAGAGATTAAGGTTTAGAAATGAGACCTGAATGTTGTGTTCGAGGCAATAGAGCTCCCAACAGGCGTTTCCGACTTGAATGCCAGCCTGGCTGATGTGGATTGAGATGCACTCTCTCATTGTGGCGAGCGAAGAAGGAAGATCGAAAAGAAGAGAGGGAAAGGTTTCAGAGATGAGTGTTTATTAAGAAGTCTCTCTGGTTCTTTGATTTGTGTTGCAATGAGAGAAGTCATGTGACATGGCGCGACGCTTGGTTTCGGTGTATTTATGGAAGCGGAGGATAAGCAAAACCCTAAAACAGGGGATACAAAGGCGGTTGTTTAAACAACCGCCCTTGTATAAGAGATATAAGAGTGGTTGTTTAAACAACCATCCTTGTATAGGAGATACAAGAGTGGTTGTTTAAACAACCGTCCTTATATCTCCCTGCAAAATAATTTTTAAATTATTTTGCAGATACTAGCGTGGTTGTCTAAACAACTGCGTTGGTATCTCCCTGCATGTGTCTTACCATTGCGGTTATCGCTCCAACTGTGGTGATATAGTTGCATTTAATTTAAAAAATGTCACCGCATTATTTTTAACTGCGGTTCCTTTTTAATCACGATGATATCCTACCTTAAAATGTGTTTTTTCTACTAATATGTCTTAATCTAATGTACATATTAATGAAGTTAAGATCTTTATTATGGTAAGTTCTTTACTTACTACTCAATAATGCAGATGAGGTCAACACATTATCGTGGTGTATATAACTTAACATAATACCAAGTTGTTATTTTAGTCAAATGAGTCATTTAAATTTCTCTAATGTGAACCATTACTACTCAACAACATGCATTATTTACATATATACACAATTAATCCAAATTATAAAATCCTTTAACTTACTAAAAAATTGAATAAATAAATAATATATAACTTTAAAATTGTCACTTAAGCAAATATTCTTACTTAAAATAATAAAAAAATTTATTGAAACATTTTTTTTCATGTTCAAACTTTAGTGAAGAAACGTCGCTTAACCAACGAAAAATTCACTTTAGCGTTAATTTTCTCGCTTGAAAAAAACAAAAAACGAGTTTGAGTTCACTAGTGCAAAATCGAGTTGAGAGGATAGATTAATTTTGCTTTCATTTCTCACTCAAGAAAAATAGTTCACTTGAACAAAAATACTAAAAATAAAAAAAAAATCAAGTAAAATAAAACCTGCACTATCATACAATGTAATCAAACTGAAAAAGGTCTTAACCAACATAATTTCAATTCCCGTATATACCCAATTTTACATGGATACATAATTTCTATTTCCAATTGATCTTCTAAAACTTAAGTTAAAAAAAAAACATATTACATCATATATGCCTTTACCGATTTCCTAATTCAATTAACTTCTAATTCGAGCTTCGATATCAAACAAACACCCAAGACTCATCCGTTTGATTCCAAACTAATTATTTCAACCAATCCAATATAATTTCGACTTCTATATACATTCGTTTTACATGACATTATATGAATACATAATTTTTATTTGCAATTGATCATTCCAAAATTCAAGTTCAAATATTACATCATATATATTTTTACCAATTTTCTAACTCAATTAACTTCTAATCGAAACTTCAGTATTAAAATTAACATAACCTATTCATTTGATTCTAAACTAATTTTCTCAATTTCAACATCGAATTATCCACTTTATAAGTCGAAACAATTTAATCACATAAATCATTTCAACATTATAATTTGCAATAAGTTTCATTTTTAACCACTAACAATATAATATATTGTCATATTCTCAAATCCTACAACAAATTCCAGCTCCACTGGAAGGAAGTAAATTAAATTAACTCTCCTTATCTTGAATCTGCTTTAAATCCAAAAAAGACAAAACATCTTAAAACTTCAAGAACCTAAAACACCTACTGGCTTCTAACTTGAACAATTAAAATACCAATAGAAAAGAATTTGAGAAATTAAAAGAAATTATAGAACAAAAACAAAATTACTCATTTTCAAAAATAAAAGAAAACATGGATGTATTCCTAAACTTTCTAAGGTCTACAAGGTAGAATTTGATAAAAAAAATCCAAGAATTGGGTTATGATAGTTTGACATCATAATACGGTGTGTCAATCATTTGACAATTTGACTTGGTGGTCATGATGTTGAGTCAACAAGAATAATATTATTTAATTAAAATATAGTTGAAAAAAAATTTGAAAATTAAAATAGGTTTTGAGAAAAGTTGTGAATTGTCAATCTTTATGTATTGTTTAATCTTTGTGGTTTTTAAGTATGTCTGACATTCACCTTCTCCATCCATCGTTATTGTTTGCGGTGAGAGTCTCTCTTTTTCATTGGTTCATTATCGTTTGCAATAAAAATGTCTACCTTTTATCTTTTTCATTGGTGCGAGCTTTTTCCTTTTTTCTTAATCCCATAATACAATCTCACTTCATTCTTTCGTTTTTTTTCAAGATGAAAACCCTTAAATCTTATCATAGTTAATCTCATCTATTCTCTTTTAGGATAATAGTGAGTTTTATCCCAATAATAATGAGTTTTACTCTAATAGCTTACTTAATAAATTTTTCTTTGTCCCTTCAAAAATCACTTTGGTTTTTCTTTAAAATTAATTTAAAGCATTATATGATAATACAATTTTATCCTTTATCATATAAGCAAAGATTGTGAGATCAAAATTATTAAAAAATAGTATTATTTGAACTGTTTTCAAATAATAACTTCCCATAAGAATTAATTAGAGTCAGAATTGATGAGTTATAGAAAAGGGAGAAACATGCATGCAGAGCTTTTGTTTTATGCAAAAGAGACAAAAAGAAGAAGAAAGGATAAAGACAAAGACAATCGAGCCTTCCACCCAAGTTGTCGTAATATGAAATAAAGGTAAACACGCATACACGTTTTAAATACATACAAACAAAACTAGTGGTTTATCCCTGCATCTGGAATATAGTGCTCATATTTTTAGTTTTTTTTTCAATATATAAAAACTTAAATTAAAAGTAATTAATTTGACAACTAAAAACTAATTTAAAATTATACATTTAATTATATTTAAGATTAAAGAAAAATTACTTCTATATTAGTATTTAAATAAATAAATAAATATATTATGATGTCAAATTTATAATTAGAGTCCAGACATTTCTATACCTTTATTCTGAAAATGTATTTATATTTATTATTATAATCTTTTATAGTAAAAAAATTGTTGAGTAGCTCTTTAAAAAAAATGATTGTGAACGAATCATCTTTATTATCACTAGTACAAAAAATATATTTTATGACAGGATAATACGTCAGTTAAATAGAGCTTATATAAATAAAAATACGGTGGTATTTTTGTAAATATTTGAAGAAAGATTATGTTGGTTAGCTCAAACCCTATATAATATACCATATACTACATCAGTTAACTCTTATAACCGATGTAGAAAAGACTGAAAAAAAATCAAAATTTGAAAACTCAGATATGGCAAGAAAGATATAACGTCAGTTACATCCCACCAACCGACGTAATATATAGCGTATATTACGTCGGTTTAGCCCCTCAACCGACGTTATATCTTCACTGTGGTTCAGAGTAAAAAATTTGGGAAAAATTATTGAATCTGGTATTGATATTACGTCGATTGGAACTTCAGAACTGACGTTATATTTGTTCTTGAGAGAGTTTGGAGAAAAAGTTGAGTAAATTAGGCTTAGATACTATGTCAGTTATTGAGTTGTACCGACATAATATCCCCTATTTTAACATTTCAACCACTATTTTTATCTTATACTTTGCCTCTTTTGTTTTCACTTTCGAGGGTTCTACTAGTTTTTTTCTTTCGCTTTGTCATTTTTGTGCTCCAAGTTGTTTCACGTGCCTTCATTGACTTCATTCACTTCACTTTCTCCATTGCATTCACGGTTTCCCGTTTGGGGTTCATTTTGTGTGGTGCCACTTTTTCTTCTCATTGGTTTTTATTTGCATTTCGCTTGGTCTCGCTTTCTCTTCTCATTGGTTTGCATCTTTGTGTTCACTGGTTTTGTTAGGGTTCATTTGGCGTGCGCAAGCTCTGCGGTTGTCTCGGTTGAGTTTTGTCACTTGATGCGTGAGCCTTTCTCCGTTGTTGTGAATGCTTGGTTCGACATCCCTTGTCGCTTCTCTTTGCAAGAGGTTAGTAGTTTTGTAAAATTTATTAAAAATAATAAAAAAATTATTTTTGACCCAAATTTTTATCAACAACTTGATTTAGTGTATATTTGATGGTAGAGTTCTTACATTGTGTAGATTTATTATAAATTTAGTCAAAAAATTAAGACGAAAAAGCTTCAAATGACCATAACTTTTGATAGAGAGCTTGGATTGAGACGCTCCAAAAATGAAAGTTGCTCGAAACGAGGTAATAAAGCTTGTAGGCAAACCCCAAAGGGGATTTGAAATCCAAAGTTTTTCCAAAATTTCATCGTTTATTATTTATTATTTATTTTTTAGTATTTTTTAAATATTTTTTTTATTTCACCTATTTATACTTGTCAAAAAAATTTCGTAAATTGTTGTGGTGTTTTCTTGTATGTATTAGAGATTTATCTCAGAATTCTGAAAAATTCTGGATTTTATTTTTCAGAAGATAGAGATATTACATCAGTTGTGGACAACCGACGTAATATGGTAGATACTACGACAATTGAGAGCCCGTAGTATCTCCTCTTGAGCGCTATTAGGATTTGTATTTTACGTCGGTGGTTTATTTATCAACCGATGTAATATATGCACATACTACGTCGGTTATAGAATCAACGTAAAAAGTCCAAGACTTTTTATGTTGCTTACGTCTATGTCGGTTCTGGAACCGATGTAGAATGTCTTCCAAAACCGATGTAGAAAACTTTTGTTCTACTAGTATATAATTAACTATGATGAGAAGCATGGGTTCATTTTATCTCATATTTAAAACAAGAGACAAAATGAACAAAGAGAAAATGAGAAGCATGGATGCTTATTTTATTTGTACATAAAATAAGATATTATGAAGCAAAGATAAACAATTGTTACATCAAATTTTATTATAGTTTCATGTTAAACTCTCCAGTTAAATTTCTATGTACACATTAGGGTTTCAAAAATTTAGATGGGTATGTAGTCAATCATACATAATGCCTAACAGTGATTGTTTCTCAGTTAAAGTATCAAAATAAAAACTAAAAAGCTTTTTTGTGATAGAGAACTACATATTATTAAGAAACGAGAAGTATGACGGATTCATGTATAACATACTTTATGTACAAATAAAAAAACCCCCTCAAAGCATGAGTGAACAACTAAAATTGATATAAGTTGCTACATTTGAGAACTTATTTATAAATAAGTAGTTCACGTAATTTTCAAATTACTACTAAGCTCCCAAAATGTATCACACATTTACAATAGAAATATATAGTGATAATAAAGTATAACAAAAATGCTATAAATCCATATATACCAATGTATAATATAATATTGATACATATGATAAGTTAATGTATTAAAAATAATTACCCAATGTACTGTAGATTGATGAGAGAGCCTATACAAAACTTATAGTAATTAAAAAATATAACTTAAATATTATATATACAAATACAAATATTACAAAAGGAGAGTAAAATAATTTCTATTTTTTCGAGATGTTGTTTCTGCACTTATACCTATATGTATATAGTATAATTATTGGAGCTCACAATATAAATATTTTTGTAAATGCAAAAATAAATATTAATTTGTATATTTAATTAATTTATGATTTTATTAAATGAGTTATGTTGTATGAAAATATTTATTAAAAATGATAAAAGTTGTATTAATTTGAAATGACAAATATGGAATGATATATAGAACATTGTTTAATTTGTGTATTAAGTACTGATGCATATGTTGATAGTCTAAGCATATTGACCAAGATATCATGTGGTGAGAAACTGAAAAATGAGTTTTTGTATACGGTAACCTGTGTAGATGGATGACTATGGTTGTATTAAACTTACATTGATTCGTTACTCTTGAATCCGATTAAAATCTTGGATTAAATTAAATATTAATATCTGGTTAGACATACTTAATATAGGTGTTTCATACGGTGTTAGTTGGTTGTCCCCTTGTTGAATATTTTGATGTATAGATTTATGTGTTATGGTCTATATGATTATTATACGTTGGTATTTGAATAAAATTAAATTGTTAGTGATTTGTTAATTAAAATTTCTTCTTTGTATACTTTTTTAATGTTAAAAATGTATTTCAATAATTTACCTTCATCATGTATTATTTGTTTTGGTACAAGATACTTAAAAGGATGAAGATTACTGTGATCACAATGTTGTAAATTTGTTTATGATAAAAGTGATTGATATATGTGAGAAAATTATTTAAAAGCTTGCATAAATGTTTGTCCATTATATGTTTTATCAATGGGATTGATATATGCATGGGAAATTATGTGAAAGTTGGTGAACTATTATCGATAATATGTGTTAAAATTTGATTCTAATATGCCTGATTAATTGATTTTATATTTTGGCCAATGCTTACATGATTCTAATGTTATTTACTCAATTACTTGGTTATTTTTTCTAATGTATGTTTCATTTTGTTGCATGAAGTTATTTTACTCGATCGAATATGATTTTAATGGTGAGAGGAGACTCACCCTTACAATTAACTTTTTCAAGCAAATTATATGATTATACCCGAGAGACACTGATATTCTAGAAAAAAATTAATTGTAAGATATTCCTACTTCATCTATAGCTTTTCTTCAATTATATGTTTTAGTTAAATTATAAGGTGTAAGTGTACATATTGTTTTTTTAATAGGTTCTGCAACTATGGTACAATTTTATACCCATGTTTAAACATTTATGAATGATGCTTAAATTAAATTAAAAATATAGAGATAATAGTAACTTCATGCAATGCCATGAGGAGCATATAGTAGTATTCACTACATACCTTATAATATTAACACTCGAGTGTTAGATTTTTTTTTTTAATGCTAGTGTAAGACGATTAAATACTATAATAAAAGGAATAACAATTAAAGAACTAGGAGTTCTTTTAACATTTGGAGTTAAAAGTTTCATAATATAAGGTATATTTTGAAACTTGTCGTGTTTAGGAAAGTAAGAGAAGAGTGATATGGTAAACAATATTTAGCCATAGATTTGATTCATCTGAACAATCATTGTAAACCCTTATAGTTAGTTAAATACTACTTGAAGTCTTATTGTTGTGTATTAATTATAGATACTTTTCATCGCTATTATTTATCATTGAAACTTTTTTCTATCTTTGTCAATAATCAATACTTTTCTACAATGAAACATCTGTTGACAAATTATATGATTTAGAATGCTTTCCCCCATATTTTTGCATTTGAACAGGATGAAGGTTTTTAAGGAAGAAATGAGTCATGATAGAGTTGTGAAAATGCATACTCAGAACTTATTCAGGATGATTTTCTCTCGTCGTATTATGTTGTGATTTGAAGTAGAAGAAAAAGAATACCCGGAATATTAATAACGACGATATTTTGATTTGAGACGAAGAGACACTATTTTTTATGGAACAAGATTTGAATCATTCATCAATCATAAAAGCATGAAATAACACTCTAGTGAGGTGAATATGTTGTAACGAATGCGTTGAGCAGAAATTCAGCATGAAGGTGAAGAAATGACAATGGATATAAGAGTTTAGAAATTTAAATTTAACAGTGGAAGTGCGGTCTAAGATCTTATACTGGGAAACCTTGGAGATTAACAATTATTTTCTTGTATAAGCTAGAAAGAAAAGAAAAATACCAATATTTACAAGATACATTGTGGTAAGAAGAAGGTAAAGATACGGAATTTCGTCTTGACGCAACTAGGATTCATCAAGTTTAGAGAGAAATAAGCATTCCTCAAGCAAAAGAATATAAGTAATATTAAAGAGAACACATAAAAATAAGTTAAGTTTTCATGTAGGACTCGCAAAAGGTACCAAATCTTCAAAAGAATTTTGGGTGGTATGGGATGAAGACAAATATGGGAACATGAAAACAAAATAAGAGACGCGTACTCACTTCTTGTCCACTGCTACCAAATTTCGGAGACAAAATTTATAAAAGGATGAGAGTAGCAACATGTATTTTGGGTATAATTAAATTAATGATGACTAAAATAGTAATATATGAGTATAATATTAATTGTTTGAAAGTGTGAAACAAACTAACATCCGCCTTGTTTTAGAATTTAAGGGTTTCTCATTCATATTTTTAGAAAATTTAAAATATTTTATAATAAAATAGGTTGTTTGGGTAATTGGATTATTTAAAATTAAATAATTTTAAATTTCATCTAAAAATTAAGAATTTAAATTTTTTTATATTTTCAAACTCACATTATGGTTATTGTAATTTGAGTTGACCTCGATGTGGACTAATTCAACTCAACGTGACTTTGAGTAGATTCATTTCAATCTGACGTACAATTGATCCAGTGTAGTTTGAGGTAGTCTTAACCCAATGTCTCAGACAACACGGACCAAATCAACTTCACCAAACCTAACCCTTTGTCTCGCTCTCATATAGTCCAACCCAACCTGGACTTAACTCGAGCTAGACCAAACCGAACTTGACTCAACATAGGTGTAGTCCAACTTAGGTGAACATGATTCCACTTCCGACTTGGCTTAACTTGGTGGTCGATCTGAGCCCTAGCCAACTTAGCTTATCCAGGATAGGGCTGACTCAATTTGACTTGAACTTGACTTGAAATAATCTTTATTGAACTAGGACCCATCTAGACCTAGCCCATCTTGGTTGAACGTAGGTTGGCCTCGGCTCAGATGAACATGGACTTGTTCCAATTCGAGTGAATGCGAGCTTATCCTGACTTAGCTCAACCTGCGCCTGGATCGACCCAACTCAACCTTGGCCCGGGATAACTCAACTCAACCTTAATCAGGTCGACTTGGTTCAACTCAACTTGCTCGGGCTTACTTAACTAACCCTAGGTTAATAGACCCAACTTGGTCGGGGTCGAGTTAGCTCAACCTTGTTTGGGCCACCTCAACTCACTTGAACGGACTCAACTCGATCGAGCCTGGACCAACTCAACTCCACCGGGTCCGAGCCAACTAGACTTAACCAAGCCTAGACAAACTCAGCTCAACATGGTCTTGATCGAGTTAGGTCCGACCTGATCTTGATCGGACTAAGACTAGCTTGGGCCTAGCCCATTTGGCTGAACACGAGTCAACTCCGACTCGGATGAATGTGAACTTGCCCGAACTCAAATGAATGTGGGCTAATCCTAACTCGACTCAACGTGAGCCTGGACCCACTTAGTTATACCTTGACCAAGGACGACTCAAGTTGACCTTGGCCAAACTGACTCCACTCGGCTCGGCTAGGTGGGATGACTAGACTTGACTAGCTCGGGCCGACTCGACTTTACTTAGCTTGACTTGGTCTTGATTGGGCTAGGTCCTACTTGGTCTTAATCATACCAGGACCGACTTGGGCCCAACCCAACTCAGTTAAATATGTGTCGACCCTGACTCTAATGAATGTTAACCCACCCCAACTCGACTAAATATGGGCTTGCCTCTTTGACTTGGCCCACACCAACTTAGCTCGACCTTGGCTCTAGCCAACTTGACGAGGCTTAGGTTGACTCAACTCAACCTAGGTTTGGGCAAGCTCGGGATGACTTGGGCCTGAGCAAGCTCGGTTGGACTAAACTTGACCTAGTCTTAATCATATTAGTATTGACTTGGGCCTAGCTCAACTCAACTAAACAAGGGACGACCCATCTTGGATGAACGTGTAGTTGCCCCGACTCGATTGAATATAGGCTTGGCCTCACTCGACTCAACTTGGATCCAAATTAACTTGGCTCAACCTGGGTCTAAATTGACTCGGCTCGACCCAAGCTCAGACAAACTCGATTCTTGGGTCCAAGTCGACTTAGCTTGATTTGGTCTCAGACCAACTCCACTTAACATGGGCTTGGATAGACTCGACTCTTGGATCCAAGTCGGCTTAGCTTAATTTGGGCTCAGGCCAACTCAACTCAACTTGAGCCCTAACTAACTTGACTCAACCTGAACTTAAGTCGACTTAATTTTACTCTGACTAGGCTAACCTAGCTCGATCTTGCATGAGCCCGACATGATACTACCTTACTTATGACTGGGCTAACCCAACTTGATCTTGCATGAGCCCGACATGATAGTATCTTACTTAAATATGACATAATCTACAATTTCACAATTTAAAAATAAAATATTGTTTAAAGTAAATTGAGAAGGTTTGTGAAAAAAATATTCAATATGACTTTAACATAAAATAACATCAATCAGGATATATTAAATGAAATTATTAATATCGATATTTTTTAATTTTTAACATTTATTTGATATTTAAATAATTCTTTTAATTTAGTGGTAATAGAAATACTTTATCCAAAAAGAAAATTAAAATCCTTAAATAAAAAATTTAAAAGATGAAATTATTTAAAATTTGATAAATTTAAATTCAATACATTTAAATTTTTTGGAAATAGTTGAACTTTCTGTCCAAACACAAGGTAAGTTGTTAATAATTCGGTTAATTCCTAACTTTTTTATAATTACATATAAGTCCTTAAAAATTCATAAATTGAAATTTGATCTTAAATATGTTACACTAATTGAAAATTGATCTTTAATTAATTTTGTTATTTAAAACTTAGTTTCTAAATACTTTTCATAATTGTGACTTAGTATCAAACTAATTTTTTATATTTACAATTAGACCCTTGATAAAATAATTAGGTTGGTTTTTTTATAACACCTTCTATTTAGATGTAAATTATTTAATTAATTCACAATAATTAAATTTGTTTTGTAATTGAAATTTGTTTTCATGGTAAATTTTATTTTATTTTACCCGTGTACAATCAAATGGTTTTTTAAAATTATAGTTTGATTATTTTAGATAATAAATTAAGATTACTTAATCATATATAGACAATTTCGAAAATTATTTTTATGATAACGAAAATTAAAAACTAAATTCCCGTCAATAAATGCGTCACAAATTTTATTACTTTTTGTGTCACCAATTTACTTATATATATTAGTATTTAAAATTTTGGCAAATTGAATAATGTAATAAGTAACATTAATATAACTTTGAAAAAGTATGTCAGAATCAAATTAAAGTATTACTCCAAATAATTATTATTAATTACATTATTTAGGTCTAAATATATCATAAAAAGAGTCCAAACTACTATTATTGATAGTGTGAACTATTATTAATAGTGTGATTCAATTAAAAGTAAATAAATTGGACAAATATTTTTTCTTTCAAAATTTTGGCTAAGCCCATGAATGAAAGAGATTTTTTTTATTGAGTTACTATTTATTGACGTGACCATCTCATTTAATTACCGAGACAATTTTAGAAAAGTGGTGACAACTTTCTAAGTCATTTTTTCTATTAATTTCAACAACAGCAAAAATGGTAAAAGAGGAGATAAAAATCTAAGATCCTTTTTACCATAAAGTTTATCTTAGAAGTCAAGTGAACAAAGGAGAGAAACGAAAATCTTTATTCTTCTCGCGGAATCCCTTGCTTTAAATTCATCTCTTCTCAATTCACAACTAAGTTTCCTATTTTACTTTTTTTCACCAATTTGTCGTAATCTCCAAAGTTCTTTTAATTGTTCTAGTTAATGACTTTTAGATTACCAAATTATTGAAATCTTTTGAAACAATTTTTTTAAATTTTGTAAAAGAAATTTATAACAGAATATCTGAAATAAAATATATAAACTGTATTTCGATATGATTTCTGAAACAAGCTTTCTAAATCATATGAAATACTTTCTAAAATAAGCTTTTGAGAACAAATATTTTGAAACAAAATTTACAGAACATATAAAATATGTTTTGATACAAATTTTTTAAAATAAGTTTTCAAGAATATATACAATACTTTTTGAAACAAGCTTTCTTCTAATATTTTTTCCATCAAATTAGTATTTTACACACTTTTTTTTTCTTCCTTTCAAAAAATAAAATAATCATAAAGATTAGACGTGCAACGATGATAAATAATCATAAAGATTAGACGTGCCACGATAATGACAATGATAATACTAAGAATATCATGATAATGAAATACAATAAAAGAGTATTTTATTTTTTTTTATTGTTAATATGGGACAGATTGTAAGAAGAAAAAGCCTTAAATGAGTTTGGTTAAAAATAATCTAATTTAATTTAATTTCTAATATTTTTTTGCCTAATCCATACCATTTTACGGTTTTTTCTAATTGGCTCATCAGAGCAAACACTTTTGATTTAAAGGCTAGGATCCATGTACACCCTTTGTAAGTATAATGTTTATAAAACCCAAGGAGATACATAAAATGGAGAGTAACAATGTAATACTTTTAAAAACAAATAGGAAGTTGTGTAGAATTTAGAAAAATATGTTGGTTTAACATAAGAAAGCATTAGAGGATGTCAATATAATTTAATATAGTATTAATTACGACACACGTTTAACAAAAAAAGTAGGAATTAACATATGATGCAAAATCAATTTTTGAATTAAAATTAAAAAAAACCACATTAACATTTTAATTATCTTAAGTAATATCTTTTTTATTTTGTTAGTCATGTTTGGTATGCAAACTCTTACCCCTACACCATTCTCTCTTTCTAGGTTCTCTTCTCTTTTATCTCTTTAGAATTCTAATTATGTTTTTCCATCATTTTTATGATAAAATCTTACCCAGCAATAGTTGGTTAAGTTATAATCAACCCTAACCAATCATGATTCAAAAAATAAAGTGACTGTTTTCTTACTTTGAAAATCTTTTGACTCTTTCTTTTGCTTATATTGTAATATTTTGGTTTGGTTATGTAAGAAAGGTTACTTTCTCAATTAGTTTAGTCTTTGTCTGAACTTTAGTTATTTTTACTTTTTTTTAGATCTCTAAAATCTTGGTGTTTTCCGTTACTTTTTTGGGTGATCCTTGTGTTCAAGTAATCTTTAATAATGTGTTGATATTGAAATTGGAAAGGATTTTGAGGAAAGATAAAGTTGCAAATTAATGAATAGAAATGTTTTATTGTGTTAGTTAATGAATTTGAGTTGAAACAAATGAAGTGTGATTGTTGATTATTGGAAAGTTGTAAATGAGTAAAGAATGTTAAAATGTTTGGTGGAAGATCTTTGGTATGATTGTAATTTACTATACAATTGATTTTTTTTTTAATTTTATAAAAAATTATACAGCTATGATACGTTTTAGTTAAGAGCTTAAACTTATTAAGATTTTATACAGCTAAAGTTTGCATACACGAGATGTTTAGATGATTTAGGTTGTAGTCTATAATAAAATATTTTAAAAATGTGATATTAAATATTTTCTAATAAATATCCTTTTATTATATAAAATTAAAATCTAATCTATAAAATATGCATATTTGATGAGTGAGTAATAAGATGAAATTATTAAAATTAAATACTGTTTGTAAACAATCTAAGTAGTTTTTTTTTTTTTTTGAATAATTTACATGAGATTCTAGATTCAAGCTTCAACATAAATGGTCCAAATTTAAATAGTTATTTTGTTATAATAATATTTTAAATTTTTTTGAGTAATTTACTCTTCTATTTGTTATAAATTTAAACAAATGTATATAAATATATTTATAACTTTACTTTAAATTATAACTAAGTTCTTTATGTAACACTAAAAAAAAAAAATCTATCTATAACATCAAATCTATCCAAAATTGTAGTTAAAACATAATGCATAATAAAGATATTTATATCGACCATTCACTAACATTTAAGATTTTTGTTTTTCAAAAAGCTTTTAAGGCTGCAACTGGCTCATTCAAGAGCACCTTCCACAGTACCATCTGCAATATTATTTGCTCCCGTATATAACATGATCATCGCAGTAGAAACAAACACACACCACAAACAAGAAAGAGTAAGCTAGTAATTCAAAATATCTCAATTAATCTCAAATAATCACAAGTATACATCATTTAACACATAACAATCAATTGATAACATCTATCATTCAACTCAAGACATCATATAATATAGACAG
>Ga0099824_1002114_pt1 | contig 28857 bp, 6 predicted proteins | sample SiratrowhiteBW_FD_76837 | JGI IMG/M metagenome (GOLD analysis project Ga0099824, IMG submission 76837) | Root nodule microbial communities of legume samples collected from California, USA - Siratro white BW | ecosystem: Host-associated > Plants > Roots > Nodule | place: USA: California... | reverse complement strand
ATATATATATATATATATATATATATATATATAATAAAGGATCAAGATGAAAAAAAAACAAATAAATATTCAAAAATGTTGTTTTCTTAGTCAGAGATTTTAATTTGTGACTCTTCTTCTATTGGTGATAATTTGTCACTCCAAATTTGAATTTTTCAAGCATGACTTGCTACAGTGACTTATTTGACCTACATGATTTTGTTTTCTTTCTATCTAAAAAGTTATAGGTCAATTCCTTAGCATGAATTGTACACATATAGATGTTAAAGTTGATAATTAGTTGTTTAAATTTTGAATTTTCCATCTTTAAAACTAAAAGTTGATAATTTTTTTTATGCTATACTTAAATAAAATTCTTAAAAATAATGTTCACAAAAAATCCTTTAAACTAAAGACTCAAATTTTCTACATTAAAACCATAATTTTTAAAGAATGGATATCATAATGGATGTAGTGGATTTGGATAAGTTGAATTATTTACATAAACAACTATGCAGAAAGCTTAATCCACATTGCATCAGTTTTCTTGAACTTTTTTCTGAGATAAGTAATTTTCAAAATAATTATAATTTTCGGAAAGTTGAAATCTGTTTGCAATTCATAACCTGCATTAGTTTGTTTCTTCATAATTTACTTCCAATCACATTATCAATATTTCTTTATGTTGTATTTATAATTTTTATGACTCTGCAAAAAGTGATTAGGCCCACTAAAAAGTTGTTATTAGACTTTAATTTTAGCACATTCAGCAGTGTTCTGATAAAATATAACATGATGGGACAATAAGTTCATGTGCTACCGTTGATAGTCAAGTGTTTAACTAAATAATTGTAAGTAGTTAATTATCAATTATAAATCTGATAACATGATTAAGAACAAAAATTTAACATACATTAGTGGAAGGTCTGTATTATGGAGTTCCTTTGATCTTACCCATTGATACACCACCTTAAAACATGATACACTAGGTTGATTTAATACTTTAAAGTATTTTATTTCTAATCTTTTAATGAATTAGTTTTACATAATTCAAAACTTGTGATTAATTTTGTGTATTTATTGTGATTATCAGATTTTTTTGTTTGTTTTATGGAGATGATTTTAGAATATATATTAAAAATTTAATTTATATTACGTATATAAATTAATTCATTAACTATTTAGTTATTTATTTACAAAAAATCTACTATTTTTTAAAATTTTTATCATTTTATTATCCTCTTTACTTTTCTTAGATTGATTTTATTTATTCTTTTCATCATCAAATAGAATCATTGAGAGTGTTTAGTTTTGTCTGGGAATGGTTTATAAGATAAAAAGATGATATTTTAATAAGATCAACTTTTGATTTTTGATTTTTTATGTTGTGGATATTTTTTGGGTGATTGAAGCTTGTTGGGATATATTTATATAATTTCTAAGTCATCTTTATAACTATGACAAGTGTTTATTAAGTTGGTGAATGATTAATTATTTTATATTTAGTCATTAAATTATTTTGAATCATGTTTGGTATTTACATAGATTGTTGCATAACTTTTATTTTTATTTAAATAAGAAATTTCTGTTTAAGCGAAGGTAAGAACGAAACAAATCTATTCGTTTAAGTGATTTTTATTTAACTAAAGAATGTTTGTTCAAATGGAATTGAAGACTAAATAATTTTTTTATTAAAATTTTTTAATTAAGCAAATTAAATTTAAAGTACATTTTATCATGTAATTAAGAAAAAAAAAAAGGCAAAATCAAAGAAAGTAAAAGGACCATTAAGAAGACAAGGAAATATCTTTACAAACAACATATAGATTCAAGAAATATCTTCTTATGTAGGCATTGTGGTCTACATTTTATTTTCTTCTTAACCGTAGAATTCGTAATGATTAAAATATACGAGTGTCTTAATCTGATTATAACATAGGGGGAAAGGAAAGATAATTTGTGGTCAATGATCAAATAATAGAAAATTGAACTTTTTTTTTTTATCAAGTTCATAAAATAAAGTTATATGAGAAACACATAACTCTGTAAAAAAAATGTTTTATTTTAGCTTTTAAGTATTAGTGCACAATCTTCATTTAATTGATTTAATTTATATTGAAGCTAAATTGACGATAAGATTAGATAATTTTTTTAAGATAGCACAAACTTGATTGCATTGTTTATATGTTTGGGTGGGCCTGGCCCAAGCTACTATAATTTACGGGGCCTTTGTTAAACGCACTCCCATTTGCTAAACGCACATCTCAAAATTTCATTCCATTTTCTATTAATTTGGAAAAACAAATTTACTTTTAATATGTCAAAATTAAAATTTGCATAGGCATGAGACTTTATTTATTTTTTAGAAGAATAAAAAATAGTTTTAATATTTAAAAAATATATATTTACATGATAAAATAAAAATTTATATATAGAATAAAGAATCATATATTTGGAGCAGAAGAAAAGGAAAGCAAAAACATCTTGGAACAGTATACCCTTTAGATATAGTGAGAATTCACCATGTATTTATTTTTAACCCTCTAATAAGACAAACCCTTTTTTGTTTTACATTAAAAGGTCTCTCATGCATTGATTAAGAAATTAGAATAGGAAATATATTTCTCAATGAAAATATTTCCTTGTGCGTGTAAAAGAAGACTTCATGAAGAGTAGGATGTGATATCTTTCTTTCATTCTTTGTATTGACTAGACTTTGCATCTAGATCCATCTATCCGAGTTATCTTAAAAAAATCTTGTGATTTTTCTTAAAACACTAGAAACCAAAAATATGTTAAAAGACTTATAATTCTTTTCTTCTTACCTTTCGTTTCTGTGTTAGAGAAATTTGACAAAACATATTAAAAGTTTAAGAAACTAATAAATTATATATTAAAAATAAATTGTAATTCAAAACATATTGTAAGTTATTTTATTAAAGATAAGAGAGATAAAAAGCTGGTCTCCTCGGAAGTTAGAACAACTATCTTAAACCAAACTATGTTTATTTGCCATTCTTGAACAAAAGTTATTTGAGATAATTTTTTTCAAAAGGAGAGAGTTTTCTTAGAGATTTTTCTTAATCTTAGGTCTTAAATTTTATTATTTGTTTGTTCACGATCAGACTGCATAGTTTGGCAAACTTCCCAAAGTCTTGCAGCAGAACACAACATAGCACAACATCGGCACCTTCCAAACTAGAACACATTGACAATTCCAAAGTGCCCATCAAAATATTCTATGAATACCATTTCCATTTCCATTTCCATTTCCACACACTTCACTCCACAACACAGACACAACCCAAAAAACACAGTCCCAGGTCGAGAACTCCCATGATTTGAATTCCTTTCATTCCAAACCCTTCTTCCTTCATTGTTTTCTCACAGATCGCCACCAAAACCAAAACAAAACCTCGTTTTTTGCACAACCCAGTTTCCAATTCACCATCCCAAACATGCCCTTCTCCTCTCGCCGCGGAACATCACGGGCCTCCTCGATCCTCCCATCTTCCAACCCCAAATCAAAGGCACCCAGAAAGGGAAGACGACGCGCGTTGCTCAAAGACTTCATCTTTTCGAATTTCTTCACCATTGGCCTCGTTGTCTCGCTCTCCCTGTTCCTCCTCATCCTCCTCCGATTCGGAGTTCCCAAACCCATTGCGACCCACTTCCGCACGCGCTCCTCACGCGCCAGGAAGGCCTTTGGACGGAGGCCCCTTCCCACAGTCTTCAACGCCAGTGCGCTCGCCGGCGCCGGCCCTGTTGACATCACCACCAAGGCGCTCTACGACAAGATTGAGTTTCTGGATGTTGACGGCGGCGCGTGGAAGCAGGGGTGGAGCGTGACGTACCGGGGGAACGAGTGGGACGCGGAGAAGCTGAAGGTGTTCGTGGTGCCCCACTCGCACAACGATCCTGGGTGGAAGCTCACTGTGGAGGAGTACTATGATAGGCAATCAAGACACATACTTGATACCATTGTGCAAACACTGACCAAGGTCAAGTCATATCTCATCCTTGCTTTTTATGGGGTTTGGAATTTATGTTTTTTGAGTTATAAATGATTCATTTAAGTTATAATGTTTTTCAAATATCAAAAGGTGTGTGTAAGTGTAACGTTTTATAAACAATTTATGGAAGTTTGTGTTGGGTTATAAAAGGGAGGGGTATGGAGAGAAATTTGACTAAAATTCAGGAGTATTCGTATTGATCCTGTATACACTGTCTTTCATTTACAAGCTGGCTTTATTGATTTGTACAAATAGAGTAAGCTATTTAGTGACAGTGTAAAGAGTTTTTATGTCGACGACTTAACTGAGATCATCATGTATGATAGGTTTGTTAACTGTGTATACATTGTCATTCAGTTACAAATAGTTGTGTTTGACAAGTTTGTTTAGTTTCATAATGGAGTGAATTGTCTATGTAGTGTCTGGGGAAATAAGCTTGTTGACACTTTACAGATTGTCATGTTTGACAGGTCTGTTGATTTTCATGACAGAGTGAATTTGAAAGTCATACTAAGGATGATTTCTGATTAGTTTACAATATAAAATATTTTTGGTTAAAAAAACATGATTGTTAAACTCTTTATGTGGGTGACTGCAGTTGGTTAAGGTTTGTATTTGGTTCATGAGAAGTGATGTGAGGTGCGTGTGTGTGGATAGCTTTAGTTTATTTGTTGAGTGATTTGCCATTGAGTGGATTTTGTGTTAGTGGGTTGTGACTTATGTTGTGAGTGAAACTGGAGGAGGTTATATGGTACAATTTTTGGTGTGTTGAAATTAAAGACTTTAGTAGTGTTATTTAAATGTTTATTTAGATGATACAAGTGATTAAGTTAACAAGAACCCCACTAGAATGAACAACAGAGTAGTTGAGTAAATTTGTGTTGCTGGGTTGAAGAGTTAATTTGCCTGCTTTGAAACTGCAGATTATGCACTGGGTGGTGTATATGATAACAAAAGTGGTAGACCTTGAAAGTAATTTTTTTTTTTTTTAATTTGATAACATTTGCATGTTAGAATGTAGTGCAGGAGAATATAAACCTCAATGAAATGGAACTTATAAACCTTTCAGTTCCATAGGTAGCTGTTTTTATTTTATTCTTGTGTTTTAGAAAAAGTTGTGCTATGATATTGACTGGATGATCCGGGTATGTAGGATTCTCGCCGGAAGTTCATATGGGAGGAAATGTCATACTTAGAGAGATGGTGGAGGGATGCATCCGATGAGATGAAGGAATCCTTCATCAATTTGGTGAAAAATGGACAGTTAGAAATTGTTGGAGGCGGCTGGGTGATGAATGATGAGGTAATATTACGTTGATTCTGATACTTTTCTTGTTTACAGTGAATAGCATATACGTTGATACTTCATTCCTGTTGAGGTAATTATTATGACTTGAGAATTTGTGGAAGGTAGGTTTTGTGATGTTTTTCATCATATTGTTTTGTTGTTTAAGTTTTTAGAATTTAAGGACCTTCATGTTTGCTCTCCTTTTAACGAAGTTTATGCTCTAGGAACATACATTACTATGGAATAATTTATGTCCAAATGGAAATTCCTCTAAACAAAGATGATTACAGGTAGCCTTATTGTTTATGGAAGATTGACCTTTTAACGGTTTTCTCATTCCTGCAGGCCAATTCCCATTATTTTGCTATAATTGAACAGGTATGCCGAAAGTTTTGTCTATTCTTGCAATTGTATATATTAGTTATTTCTTAGTTGCTTTGCTATACTTTTTTTGTGGTTGATAATTAATTAAGAGGAAAGGGCAGTCCAATTATGTTTAGGTTTGCCTGTTGTAGTGCATCATTGTACATGGTATTTGGCTGTCATGCTGATGGATGTAATTGCTTCTAGGCCTTTTCAGTTATTCAGTAAATTTACTTAAAAAACTGACTGGTTATATGAATGTAAAGTTGTGACCTATTTTGTCTTAAAGGTGATTTGTTCTTGTAAAGATTGTATGTGTTTTGTAATGTTATTATTTTAAAACTAGAACTTCTACTTAATTGGTCGGAATGCATTTTATCATGTACCTAATAATATAGCGGTAATCAAAATTTAAAATCATTGTTTTGCTCATTTTGTAGGTAACTTAATCAGGTCTTATAATGTGCCATGTAGATTGATGCAAAAGTATGTCATATATATAACTAAACACGTTTATTTTTACGTGCAATATTCTGTTATATGAGCTGTATTTTATGAATTTAGTTTATTATAATTATTATCTCAGGCATCAAGTTGGTGCTCGCAAACAGTGATGTCAAATAAGTTTCAACAACACATAAAGCCTAGGTTACTTTGTATACTATAAATCGCTAGAGAGCATTCCTTTTCTTATACAGCCGCACTAATTATTATTGGACTGCATTCTCAAGTATGGGCAGCGGTGCGCTTGGCATTCATTCATTAGAAGAGAAAATTTGGTTTCCTTGTTTCAGCTTGTCCATGTTTTTGTGATTTCATGTGAATATCAAACTATGATCTTTTTACTCTAGCTATTATTTTTGTTTGTGCTTAATCTTTGGACAATTATGTAACAGATAGCAGAGGGAAATATGTGGTTGAATGACACCATTGGTTTTGTTCCAAAAAATTCTTGGGCTATAGATCCATTTGGCTACTCATCTACCATGGCATATCTTCTCCGTCGCATGGGTTTTGACAATATGCTTATCCAGAGAACCCATTATGAGCTGAAGAAGGAGCTTGCGTGGCATAAAAATTTAGAATACATATGGCGCCAAAGCTGGGATATAGATGAAACCACCGATATATTTGTCCACATGATGCCCTTTTATTCATATGATATACCTCATACATGTGGCCCAGAACCAGCTATTTGTTGTCAGTTTGATTTTGCACGCATGCAGGGTTTTGTTTATGAACAATGCCCATGGGGGCAATATCCTGTGGAGACCACTCAGGAAAATGTTCAGGAAAGAGCTCTTAAATTGCTGGATCAATACAAGAAAAAGTCAACTTTGTACCGAACCAATACACTTCTTGTTCCTCTTGGAGATGATTTTCGGTATATTAATGTCGAAGAAGCAGAAGCCCAATTCAGAAATTACCAAATGCTGTTTGATTATATCAATTCAAACCCCAGTTTGAATGCAGAGGCAAAGTTTGGTACTTTGGAAGACTACTTTGTAACGCTGCGCGAGGAGGCAGAGAGAATAAATTACACATTTCCTGGTGAAATAGGATCTGGTTTAGTTGAAGGTTTTCCTTCTTTATCAGGTGACTTTTTCACTTATTCTGATCGGCAACAAGACTACTGGAGTGGTTATTATGTTTCACGACCCTTCTTCAAGGCTGTTGATAGGGTACTAGAACAGACGCTTCGTGCCACCGAAATGATGGTAGCTCTAATACTTGGCTGCTGTCGGAGATCACACTGCGAAAAGTTGGCGATGGGGTTTTCCTATAAGTTGACAGCTGCTAGAAGGAACTTGGCCCTTTTTCAGCATCATGATGGGGTAACTGGTACTGCAAAAGATCACGTAGTTATGGACTATGGAATGCGCATGCATACTTCTTTACTGGACTTGCAGATTTTTATGTCCAAGGCAGTTGAGGCTCTTCTTGGAATCCGCTATGACAAATTAGATCACAGTCCTTCCCAGTTTGAGCCAGCAATAGTGAGATCCAAATATGATGCTCAACCATTGCATAAAGTGATCGGTGTTCATGACGGTTCTTACCAATCAGTGGTCTTTTTTAATCCTTTGGAGCAAACTAGAGAAGAAGTTGTGATGATGGTTGTCGACAGTCCTGATGTTACTGTTGTTGATTCTAACTGGAGTTGTGTTCAGAGCCAAATTTTGCCTGAGCTGCAGCATCATAATAGCAAGATCTTTACTGGGAAGCATCGACTTTACTGGGAAGTTTCTGTTCCTCCTCTGGGATTGGAAACTTATTATATTTCCAATGGTTTTGATGAGTGTGAAAAGGCCAAGCCTGCAAAGTTGAAAATCTTCTCTAAGTCTAACTCCATTGCCTGTCCTACACCCTATTCTTGTGTGAAAATAGAGACTGATGTGGCTGAAATTGAGAATCAGCATCAAAAACTAACCTTTGATGTAAAGTATGGTTTGTTACAGAAGATAATCTCAAAAAATAGTTCCCCAAATACTGTAAAAGAGGAAATTGGTTTGTATTCTAGTTCTGGTGGGGCATACTTGTTCAAGCCCCATGGTGATGCCCAGCCCATCATTGAAGAAGGTGGGCAATTGCTGGTCTCAGAGGGCCCTTTGATTCAGGAAGTATACTCTTATCCAAGGACAACTTGGGAGAAAGCCCCCATTTCTCATAGCACCAGAATATATAGTGGAGAGAGTACAGTCCAAGGATTTGTCATTGAAAAGGAATATCATGTTGAGCTTCTTGGCCATGATTTCAATGATAAGGAACTGATAGTTAGATATAAAACAGATATTGATAACAAGAAGATTTTTTATTCAGATTTAAATGGATTTCAGATGAGCAGAAGAGAAACCTACGATAAGATTCCTCTGCAAGGCAACTACTACCCCCTGCCCTCTCTTGCATTCCTACAGGGATCAAACGGTCATCGGTTTTCGGTCCATTCCCGGCAATCATTAGGTGTGGCAAGCCTTAAAAATGGATGGCTAGAGATCATGCTTGATCGTAGGTTGGTGAGAGATGATGGTCGTGGTCTGGGACAAGGAGTGATGGATAACCGTGTGATGAATGTTGTCTTCCACCTAACCATGGAAACCAATGTTTCTGCCACATCAAATTTGGCTTCCACCCCATTTCCTTACAGCCCTTCTCTTTTATCTCACTGTGTTGGTTCTCATCTGAACTATCCATTACATGCATTTGTTTCCAAGAAACCACAGGAAAAGTCTGCTAAGCCACCACCTAGATCCTTTTCTCCTCTTGCTGCTCCCTTGCCGTGTGACTTGCACATAGTGAACTTTAAGGTTCCCAAGCCTTTAAAGTTCTTGCAGCAACCACCTGAAGGTCCTAGATTCGCTCTAATTTTGCACAGAAGACATTGGGATTCTTCATACTGCAGGAAGGGAAGATCACAATGCACTAGTATGGGTGATGTGACTGTGAATCTGTTCAGCATGTTCCAGGAGTTTACAGTCTCAAAAGCCAAACTAACTTCCTTGAATCTCTTGCATGAAGACCCTGAAGTAATGGGATTCTCAGAGCAATTTGGAGATCTTGCACAAGAGGGGCATGTAGCCATATCTCCAATGGAAATACAAGCTTACAAGTTGGAATTGAAGCCACAATAGAGGACTCATTGCTAAGTGGCTGCTTCTGATTTAAGCTGAACCACAGAGAATTCTTGGACTCATTTAAAATGAATTTTTGCTGAATTTTTTAACTGCACTGCACCGTTGATGGTAGGGATGGATTATTCTTGGACTGGTTTCTCACTGGTGCAGGTAAGAGAATGTCCAAGCAAAGAGGAGGAGCTACATTGGTTGAAGAAGCGTGACAGTGGACTTTTGTAGAGTGCTGTTATGATAACATGAATGAGAGATTGTAGTATCTGCGGCTCCTTGTCTGTTTTGTGCTTTGCTGTAGCATTTGTTTACCTTTTTCATGGACTTGAAAGATGAGTTTTGCTTTGTCCACTTATGTTATTGTATAACATGTCTCTAACAGACTAGGTACATGTACAGATTTATACCTCTGTGCTGGGGAGAGTGTAATCTTTTTTGGACTTGAGCTCAACAATTTGCAAAAGCATACTTATTATCCTTCACAACTATTTAAATAATTTGGCAAAAAGATGAAATGGCCATTAAGGAACAGATTTTGAAAGTCTACTGAGTACTTGTTTGTTAGGTCTTGTTATCTGGTGTTGGTCTAGGAATCAATAATAGAAAGTTTTTATTGAATGTTACGCTGCATTAACAAGTATGGTAGGGTATGCTAATATATTTTAGGTTTATTATTATTTTTTTTCATTTTGGTGTTCTTAATTAGTATTTTATGATATTGGTATTGAGTTTGGTTTTTTAGTATGTTTGGGTAAAAAATAAGGCAAAATGCATCATACATGCAAATGATAGGTTTGGCTTAAGTAGTTTGTTGCTTTTAAGTGTTTGGTGAATCAGCAAAAACATTGATTCCCATGTTGGAAAGAGAGTTACCTTTGCCATTCTTGAAATCTTTTATCAGAGTAATAAACACAAGAAGTTTATACAAACTCATTCATTCTGTTCAACTAATTGAACTAGACTTATTTGACGAGTTGAGAGATGTTGTATTATAATGAACTAAAAACAGAAAAAAAAAAAAAACAGATAATACTAGCCCACAAGACACTGGAACATTCCTGTTACAAAAACAAAAGACTCTTATAGGTAAGTCTCCACCAACACATAAGACCAAGTTTCACCAATATGATAATAGCCTATAACTTTTTTTAAAAAAAAAATTAATCATAGTATTGTACTAAATCTTTTTACATAGATGTGATCAAATCTAATATTATTTTTTTAAATATTTATGTAGCAACATGTTTGGATACACATATATTTTAGCCAACAGATAGGAACATCATAAATCTATCTTCCAAAAGTTAAAAGAGAAAAGTATAAAAGAAATGAAAAGAAAGAATTAACAAGTTTAAAGTTCCTAATATGTAATCGATTTTTAATTTCAGTACCTAATAGTTTTCTTTGGCTACCTAATAAATTATACATACCGGTTTTTATAGAATGACAAGTTAAGGGACCGAAACAAAAATTTATAAATATTTAATTCAATGATTAGTTAAAAGAGACACATAATATTGGAAACAAAATAGAAATAAATATTGTTAGAAACCTAAAACAAGTTTTATAATTTATTAGATACTTAATTTGAAAAAAATAATTTATTAGGCACTCAAAAACAAAAATGAATAATGTATTATTTAGGCTTAAAAGAGCATATGTAAAAAGTGTCACGAAAGATGATAAGAGAGAATATTTGTTTGTGTTGAAAATCTTAAACTATTAATTATTTATAAGGTATTCACAATTAAGAGATTAATAAATATTTTTTTAATTCCCAAATCATTCATCTATAAAATCATGTAATACTAAAAGAAGATAACAAAGTCTTGTAAATATAATTGTTTATACTTCTTAAATTGAAAGATGATAAAAAAAACCCTATTAGAAAATAAACGATATTTAAATGTTTTATTTAAAAAGAAAATTGAATATAAATATTTCTGTAATAAAAACTATAAAAATGATAAAAGTTGTATGCAACAAAGGGTGTGACTGTCATTAATTATTTTCCCAACAATAATATATTTTTTCCGAATAGTTTGAAAGTTTTTTAATACATTTCAGAAATAATTTTCTAGAATGAGGATTTGAAAAAAATCATTTTTTTTTCATTACATAAAAAAAAGGTGCACAAAAGAAAATATAGGTGTTGAGGAAGCAATTATCATCTTGTTATATCACCAGATTCTTGTCTATATTTTAGATGTTTGTGTCAATGAACTATAATAAAATTGCACCTTATAGGATTGAGAATGCTTTCAAATTTTATGCTTCTCGAAAGGTTGTGATGATTTGTTGGTTTCGGTAATTACCATTTGCTGAACTTACCAGGTATAACTGTAAATTTAATCAAGATATGAAACTAAACCAATTAAGACCGTGCTTAGTATTCTGTTTGATGTGTTCCAAAGTAAATTCAGTTTATGACATGTTTGGTTACCTTCAAAACTACATTTCTACATCAAAATTTTTACTCAAAACCTCAATTTTATAGAAACAACATGAGTTGCTTTTGCAAACTTAAGTTTAATCCAAACTTTGTAAAGTTTAAGTCAAACATGCACTAACTGTTTGCTTCAGTCTAATATTTGCACTGGATTGATGTAACAGTGCAAGCATTTAGGCTTTGATTTCACCTAAAAAAAGTAGTTCAGATATTTTGTGGTTACATGCTCTCGTACAAGATTCAAGTTTGAAGTGTGATTTGCACATAGGTCTATTTGTGTACATAAAATAAGGAAGGGAAAAAAATATATTGTAATGTACATAACTCCATAATTAAGCCAAAATTCCATACACTTCTTGTATGTTGTATCTAAACTTGCATTCCTAGATCAAACAAGTTGGAGAAAGAACTGGTAAAACCAAAATGCTCCAAGCCTCTTTTTTTTTGAGTAACCAGTAAAACTCACTTCTTCAGGTTACAAGATGATTTCTTCTTGCACACTGACATTGAGAGTCTTATTGGGAAGAACAATGCAGTTGAACACTACCACTTCATCTTCAACAGTTACAGCTTCCCCTAAATGATCATTATCACAAAGGAGAAAAGGAAAAATGTCACAACTGAAAGGGTGTTTATAGGATATAGTTATTTAAATACTTTTGGCATTGTTTTCTAATCCAAATTAGAGTTTTACCTCGGTAATTTGCAAAATGGAAGTTTTCATTAAGATCAACACAGATTAATAAAGTAAAACTTTTATATGTTTAACTGAAGAACATCACCAAAAGTACCTAGATAGCTCTATATCAGTTTTCTTCATAAACAAAAGGCAATTAAGTAGGCAGGAATTTGTACCTAGGATGGTTGTGCCAAGTCTTGCATCGTAGTTACCATCAGCCTGAATCATTCAATTCACTATAGGTGAGCCACAGTAAGCAAGAGTGGTTGTAATCATTAAATTTCCAATTGTCTCAGACATGTTGGTGAATGAAACTTTTCCTTTTGTTTAAAATTTCTCTATTAGCATTTGCACCAGTTTAATTAAAAATTTAGTGAACTTGCCTGCACATGTGACCATCTTCCAAGTGATGACTTCCATCCAATAATTGAGTTTGTGACAAAAGCATTTTCCTGTCAGGAGAACAACCACATTTGCTTATACACTGTAAATACTTATACACATCTAACCTTTCAGTTCCTCACCTTAATTTCAACATCATCCAAGATGATACAACCGCTTAACCTGACGCCAGCACCGACACGAACGTTTGCTGAGATAGAAACATTGGGACCAATCTGTTCAAGAAAGAGAACAAAAACTTACTTTATATTTCATGCCAAGTATTTGTTCTAGATCCAATTGCAAGGTATGAGACCTAAGTCCCACAAAAAAAAGTAATGGCTTTATAGGACTTTTGTTATACTACTACAACTAATTTAATTTTTGTCTACAAAGGTAAAGTATGTATAATTTTGAGAAGGCAATGGAACAGTTACCTTTGCGGAAGGATGAACTTTTGCAGAGGGGTGAATATATACATCACCAGAAACTGTAGCACTCTTATTACCATCTCCACTGGCCAAAAGATCAGGTGAAGTATACCGGAATTGGGCAAGGTACAATTCTGAGCATTTCAATGACATTCTGTACGTGGAAGTGTGTACTATAAGTTAAACCTAACAATGGTCCAATATTAAATCTTGAGACAGTGTTAAGATACAATGCAACCCTACCCTGGAGTTTTAATTTGCTCCCAGAAATCCATTGTCTCATATGTATATAATTGCTTCTTCCCAGCTAGAGGTGATAGTATATCTTGATCCAGTCTTACAAAATCTACAGGAATAGTCCTGGAAGGAAAATGCGTCCATGAGCCTCTGAAGATATTGTAGTTTTCAAAGAAGAAAAGATGTGCAACAAAAAGGGTGAATCCTTTGGAACCAATTTGATAAGTAGAGGAAGAAAAGCAATGAGGGTTAACTATTAGTATTACTCTGAGTAAGACTAATTTAATCCCTAAAAGAGAAAATTGTAGTCAAGTTTAGACTCTTTCACATTTAACTCACATCTGAACCAATATCCATGCAAAAAATAGTTTTGAATTCTTTTCAAAATGAAACAACAAATAGTGGTAATTAATCAACCTTGTGGCAGATTGGAGTGTTTCAAAGCTGGAGAGACGGCGTATATTAGCTGCAAAGGTGTCAATAAATCAAGTCAATTTCCAATGGTGCAGCCTTACTGCAAATAGCAAACAAAGTAAACAAATTTTGTATAGTCCTGTTTATATAAACTTGTTTAAATTTCTGAAGGTCAGAGCCAAGTTAAATCTTCTGTATCAGGAATCAATTAATGAAACACAAGCCTTTTATGATTGAAGCTTTCTAAGCTGCAATTAACAGAGATAATCCTATGCCTTCTTGGTTCATAACATATACCACTTCCATGCAACACTCGTTAGTTAAAATTCTAAAGGTTGAAGTTAAATCTTATGTTTCAGAGAATCAATTCATGCAACAAGTCTTTTAAGATTGAAACTATTTAAAAGGTGATTGAAGAGACCAACCTCTGCCTTCTCGATTAATATATACATCTTCGATGGCAGTAAAAATATCAGGGGTGAAAACGTACACGCCACAGTTTATCAAATTGCTGACCTGCAATTACACAGTGATTAGTTTTGTTTAGGTGTAGCTATAATCAACACACACACACACACACATATTATACCAATCAAGATCCAAATTGGATTGTGCTTTTTTTTCTTAGTAAAAAAATTAAGAGAAACAAACCCAACTGAATACTCACAAATGTCTCAGGTTTCTCAGTATAATGCAGCAACTCATTAGTGGTTGGATCAGCAACCAACTCACCGAATTGGTTAGCAGATTCAGCTGAAACCTACACAAGATATCCACAACCCCAGAAAGAGAATGAAAGTGGTTTTGTGAAGAAACACAGAAATGATCTTTATACATATATATCATCTGAATGTATTTGAAAAGCACATAGACAGAGCAAAAATGAAGCCCTTTTCCCACTAGGTTGTAGGTGAAGTTGTTATATGGACCAAACAATGCCATAATGTTCTACTGGAATTGTGTGTATATAAAAAGCATTGATCTCTAAATCCTTAGTCTGTCTGCCTCTATTTATAGGGAGATTTTACCACTTTTTTGAACAATAAGTGCTATTATATACCCATTATCTTATGCACCAACCTTGATCACCAACATTGTTCCCATCCCACCATATCTTTTATGAGCATCTGCAAAAAGAAAAAAGAAATATTTCAGCAGAGACATACTTCTGAAGAACTACCACAGTTTAACAGCAACATACTTACCAAGCATTGCTGGTAGTGGAAAACTGCAGCAAACATCACAGTTTAACAGAAAAATATGTGACTGCAATAAATATGTAGCCACTCTGTTAGAACTTACACATTTATCATTCCAAAGTTAATCAACAATATAACACAAAATGGTAAAAACAGAGAAGAGCAGTGATTCTAACTGGACTGTCTTCCATAATAATATCCCTGAAGTAGTAAAGGCCACCTGCTGAACCACGCGGCTTATCCTCTTTCAAATATCTAGATTGATATTAGTAACAAACCAAGATCAGGTCCACAATTTAACAAAGTTAACAAACATACTTTCTCTTATTAAAGCTGCATATTAATGCACTAGTCACCTTACTGGTAATTTCAGCTCATTTGAGATTGAAGAGACATATAGAGCAAATTCTCGCTCCTCATAGAATCCAATAAGATATATTTGAGCCAAATTGGGTATCTGTAGAAGACAACACTAGTAAGTAAAAACACTTCACACCTTTTAACTCACATGCCCCCTCTCCTTTCCTTTTCATCAGTTTTTAAGCTGATCTTCAATTTGAATTTTCAACCAATGGAAACCATGTATATTTATACACACAGAAAAGTATGCAAGTCAACATTGAAACTGAAGTTCCTTCTAGTTTTTTTCCCTCAATTTGATCAAATTTGATTTTTAGACTAATGTAGAAAACACACATTGAAATTGGAGTTCATTGTGGCTTTTTATTCTCAATTTGATCAAATTTGAGTACACCCAAATGGACAGCATAACAACAATAGATTCTTGTCTAGAGTTTAAACCATACACACACACACACAACCAAAACCATATACACACACATTTGAACTTTAGAGTTTAAACTAACGGAGACCATGTGTATTTAAACACACACACATACACAAACAGGTATGCAAGTCAACATTGACATTGAAGTCCTTCTAATTTATTTTCCCTTCAATTTGATGAGAAACAGTGAGAAGGGTAATTGAGGTGAGGCAAAGAAGCAAACCCTTTTGCAACCAGAAATAGGATGGTGAACCATTGGCTGGCCAGCCAGAGGGAAAAGGGGTTTGGGAATATTGAAGGAAAGAGGCCGAAATCTGGTCCCTGCAGACACAATTTAACAGAGCCATGTAAGAAACAAAGAGAACTCCAAAATCCCAAACTGGAAAAAGACACGAACTTTGATCAGAATACATGCAAAGATTTCAAATACCTTTGGTGGGCCCACCCACCATGATCACAGCCACCACCTTCTCCGAGTTCTCCATGGCCAAAGCACAGATCTTTACACTCAAAATCCGAGCTTGAGACTGATAAGAACAATGGGGTAGATTGAATTATGGGATTTGAGACACAGGTGAAATTGTTTGATCCAAGGTTGTGCTGTGTGACTCAAATTTCCACGGTTTGGACTTTGGACTATTAATGAGTTCAGTTCAGATCCACATAGAATTATGATTATAAACGAACTATGAAAACATTGAAATTGAAGTTTGATTTAATTATTTAGTTAAACATTTTGAGAATTAGACAAAACAAACACACACGGAAAATATTAAAATATAAATTTAAAAAACTGATGCTTTAGAAGTTACTTTATTGTTATCCTTAAAAATAGGAAATAGCTTATAGAACTGCTCAGTAAAGCAATTTTCTACCGTTATTGTTGAATAACAGTATTATAGTTCCAATTTAAAATAAAATAAAATTAATTGACGTTCTGAAATATAAATAATTATTTTTGACTATCCCAAATAAATTATGTGTTAATGTTTGTATTTGTGTCAAGTAAAAATAATGTACTTGCTAATAGAATGGAATTATTTTAAGTAATTAGTATATTTACTGTTGATCATATTTTTCGTAAAAAATTAACATAACAAGCACTTTTGGATGGAGGAAGTATTTTAAAATTTATATTAAAAACGATTTTTTAAAATTTATAATGTATAATTTTCTCTTTAAACTCCCTTAAAGATATATTGTTGGGTGGAAAAGGAGTGAAAAAAAAAAAATTAAGTATCTTTTTCTTGCATGGCAGTGAACAAATTTAAGGAGAGAGAAATAAAAGTTGTGTATAGGATATGCAGATATTGTATAGGATAAATGTTTAGTTTCTAAATAATTTAAAATTATTTTATTATATTTTAAATTTACGCAATTTAAATTGTAAGATAAAGCTGCATTTAACTATTGATATATTCTTGAAAAGTTATCTATTGAAATCCAATTTAGAGATAAAAAAGATATAATAGATTGAAAGTGATAAGCAATTAAGAAGATTAAATATATAGATAAAAAAAATTTAATTTGATAGTTGAGAGAAAGGTTTGACCAGTAACAAATTCAGTAGGATTATATGCTTTAAAAAAAATAAACAACTTTAAAAATGTGTGAAATATTGTAGCATGAAAAAATAATATATTTTCTTATATTATATTAACAGAAATAGCAATCATATTGTTAGAAGGAATTTGTTTAAAATGATCCTTATGTTTATATTTATTATTATTCGTAATTCTAATTTAGAATTGTTATTATAAAAAGAAGTCTAAATAAATTGGGCCTCGTAATATTGACTACAGAATGCTTATGTAGAGATATACTATTTGCACTTACCCCTTGTTACTAGTACATTGCTTACATTAAAATGGATAAAATCATAGATAAGCTATCTTATATAAAATTATTAAAAAATATAAACATAAATTTTTATGAGTGATTATAAATTGATCAAATTAAACTGAAATAGAAAAAACTGATTAAAATTTGAATAAACTGAAAATTGAAAAACTGAAAAAAAAATAGATTGGATCTCGTTGTAGATTTTATTTTGAGAACTAATAAGATCTAATCGAAAGTTATCTAAACGTAGTTTTTTATCTTATAAATGTATGATACCATCCATGTATATATTTTTTTTATTTCTTATATATTTTTAAAGTTATCACAATGGTTGCGTAGATTTATTTTCGAATATATTTTAAATTTTTTACTACTATTATTATTTATATAATTTAAACAAATATAAAAGAATACGTATCTCACTTTTCATTTAGTTTATTGATATCATATTATCTACCACCCATAAAATATACTTTTTTATGTGTAAAATTATTTTTTGTCACTTACAAGAAAATTTACATTAATTAACATTGAAATTATTTTTTTTTTCAAACATTCTGAAATGAGAAGTCACTAGTAATAACGTTAATATTAAGATATTGCAACTTTTTTGTATAAATAACTTTTTATACAGTAAACGTAATTGTTATAATTGTTTTTAAAAATAAATAAGAATATCATATCTACACAAATTATCAATAAACTTTTAGTAGTTGTAAATTTTTAATTTAATAGTGTGCTTTCAGGTATTTAGAAACTTTATTTTAAACAAAAGTTAAGTAAATAAAAATAATTAAATAAAATTTAAATATGAGCTTTATTACATTTCCTTGTTTATAACTTATAATAACATTTACTAAATATCACTTTATATATTTAACAAATATTTTAGCATTAGTATTTAAATTATAAACAATTAATATGTTAAGATTCATATAAAAAATAATATTTTTATTTAAGTCTAATTCTAAATATCACTTTTGAATTTTTTTTCTTGGAATTTGATATAAAACTTTGGTTTTATAATAATATAATAACATTATAATTATTAATAAAGTTATTTTAGACCAACAATAATAGGTCCAGTAACCTTTTAAAGTTCTTATAACAAAGCAAACTCGTAGATTAAATAAGAATTTTATGCAAACTAGGCTATACCTTTATAAAATACCTATAACGGGATAGGTTGGATTTGAAGGCTAAATTTTAACTATTTTCACTCCTATTTATAGAAAAGTATTCAAAAAGAAAAACAAAAGAAGAAAATCTAGAAAACATATTTTCTTGTAATTGAACCAACACCTTATCCCAATGCAACCAATTAATATGGCATTTAATTAGAATAAACAAAAAATACAAATTTATGTGGTTTAACTAATAATTCATAAAATGATAACTTATTAATTAAATATCCTTGTATCAATAATGGTTAACACAAGTACCAACAACTAGTATTCCTTAATCAAGCGGTTTAAGAACCTATTTAATTAGATCCCTAAATCTGTCCCACTCTTACAAGGTGAAAAAAAAGTCAAATCTGATTAAAATATTTTTGTTCTCATAAAAGTTGAATTATAATCAGAAAGATATCAAATGGTTCAAAGCTAATTATAAATCCTAAACATAATTTAAGTCTAAATTTTTAATATCATAAATTTTCATTTACTTCTAAACAATAGAAAAAGGAAGAGAGAGAAAAAAAAGAACTTAGATAGAATGTGAGATAAAATGAAATTTATAGTTGTGTACTAATAAAGAAAATAGTACATTTGTCTCTTTTTTGAACTTTGACCTTATGTATATACTATATAGTCTTTACATTAATGAGGCAGCACTAAGCATTTATACTATATAGTGTGTAGCCTCTACAAGCATGTTATCTCACATGCATTATGGGGGAATGCTTAAACTTCTACACCTGTGTCTGAGTGCTAATTTCTTAACTAGGGTTTTCATCGGTTTGAAAGCAATTCAAAAATTTAAATTAAATCAGTTTAAATTTTTAATTTAATTGGATTCAATCAAATTAAACTAATTGGATTCAATTATTGTTAATTTGGTTATTGAATTTATGATTTATATATCTAATAAACTCCAATCAGACCAATAATATAATTTTATTAATTACTATATATTAATTTTAATTATATAACTATATAAATCTTTTAATGAATTTTGCTATGTTTAGATGTTGTGAGCTCATTAGTACAAAATGTTGCTTATTCTTTTTTAATGAAGAATTATGTGAGTGTTTTTTTTAATAAAATTATATATGTACTTTTTTTAAGTTTTTATGTTCATATTTAATTGGATCCAATTGATCCAAAAATTGAACCAGCCCTTTTTGATTATGGAATGTGGTGGTTTGTTTGGATTTTGATTTTTTTTAAATATGAACCAATCCAAACTAATAAAAATAATTCATTTAGATTTTATTTTCTTGCAAATTCATCCAAATTGACCACTCAACAATTCTACTCCTTATATTAAAATATGTTTTTCAAAATAGTTTTATTTATTTTTATTTAAAATTAAAAAATTTTATGAGTTTCGTTTTTTAATAATAAATTTTACTCATGATTTTTATACCTCTTAATTGAAAGTATAAACCATTTTATAATAAGTATGTTTTTCATAAAATATTTTGAACTCTTTATTTCAAAGAGGTTGATAGTAAATGTAAGACTTGTTTTCTTTTTTTTTTCTTATTTACATGCAAACTATTTGTTTTTATTTAAATGTATTATTTTTATTTTTTTTATTTTCATATGATAAGTACAATTTTTTAAACTTTAAAGAGAAAACTTTTATTTGAATATAAAGCTTCTCGAAGCATAAGAAAATCTTAAATAAGAGAAGTTACTTTGTTTAAGTCTCAATGAGTTTGAAATAGAATCACTCCTTTGAGAAGATTTTTGTTTCCATGCTAAGTTTAAAGTTCTTTGATAACATGTTAAGTTTAAAATTTCAAAGTTGGATGTAAGAGTAAAGTTCTTTAGTAGGAAATTGGATGTACTTGCATTAGAAATCTTTATTTATGGAATTTGAAGAACATTGGTTCAATTGCATTTAATGTTATTCGATTACATATGCTCAAAACAAAGAACCTCAGTTGCATTTGGGGTCTGATGTTATGTTGTGGAGTTGCATGAATAATTGAAGAATATCTTGTTTCGATGTGCATTTATGTTCCTAAGTGGCATTTGCATTTGGGTCTAATGTTATATTGTGGAGTTGCATGAATAATTGAAGAATATCTTGTTTTGATGTGCATTTGTCTTCCTTAGTAGCATGTATATGAGTTTGATATTTCTCATGATCATGTTAAGTCTAAAACTTATGTTTTTATTTGTAAAACTAAGATGTCTCTTTTATGTCGAAATTTAAGCCTTCAATTCATAATAAGTCTTGAAACATATATATGATCATTTCTACTTTTGAACTGAAGAGTCTAATGACTTGAGGTAGAAGTATATTTTCAAAAATGTAGAAAAACAATTACATTTAAGTACCTATGTATTATATTAGTGTAAGAGGATGTTTCATAATTTGAATCACTAAGAAAATATTGTTAAGTCACTCAAATGAAAGTTTTGTTTTATTTGACGGAATTGTTTTTCTCAAACAAAAACATTTGATATCATTATTTAAGTAATTTTTTTTAATCTATTTAAATATTTGTGTTGTGTATAATGTTATATGCATAAATTATTAATTCTATGCTTAAATGATTATTTCTTTAATTAAAGTATATATATATATATATATATATATATATATATATTTAGGTACGATGATTTTTAAATCACAAATATGAGATCATATATAAATTATGATTGTTTATGAGTATTAAAGAAAGATATATATATTAAAATAAAGATTTTCTAGTTTTGCTCATTATTTAAGTAATGCAAATTAATTTAATTTTTTATTTTTTCTCTAATCAAAGTAATTGTGATTAAGTTTATCCAAACATAGTCGAATACAAATTCATATTAATAGTTAAATTTGTAAAAAGTTTTCACTTCCCGGTTGGTATGGGTTTGAATTCTTTTTGCCCCACTTTTCTTACAAGGTGGATAAATCCTTCTTCGGAAAATCCCTTGTAGTTCCAAAAGCGTTTTCTCATTTTATCACTTTTTTTCTAAAGAAAGAAAATTAAACATTGAATTATGAAAGGTTTAATAGTTATGCAAATGGATGGTGATGTTTTAGAACTTCTTTTACATACGTTTCTCTATTCTTGAATACTTTCACATTAATGGTCATTATGAATATCCCGTGGCATATTCATCCATCAAACATTGTTTTTATCAGCTATCAGCAATAGATAAGCATTAATTATCAAGTATCAATAGAGATAAAAAGCAACATAAAAAGTTCAAGGAGTTTAGGAAAAATAATTTCAATAGAATTCCTATAAAATAGTCATTGGATACAATCTTATATAAACTACAAAATTAACAACACAAAAAAATTGAAAAGATATCTAAAAGCTACCGAATTAGATGTAATTTATTCATCTTAAGTCATTCATGTGTAATGTAATGATGAAAAAAAAATCTTGATGAAGTTAAATCATTAAATTAAAAATATGCTAAACGCAATTTTCACTGACTTTTTTTCTGATTTCGATTATCAAAGTTTATTTTTTTAATTAAATTTTATTTAGTTTTTTTATTGATTTTGTTACAATTGATTTATAGATCTAAAAACCAATCCATACAATCACATGTTAACTTAGCATTCTAATCCTAAAAAACTTTAGCTAAATTTTATAAGAAAACTATCTACGATGGTTATGTTTTAGTTAAACTTTTGTTCCCAAAGGAGTGAGGATGAGTTAGAATTAGTATATTGGTTTGCTAACCTAATATCATTTAGATAGGGTATATTAATATATTGAACTTACTTGCATTGTTTTGATTTGTTTAATCCACAAATCCATCACGCCAGATAAATATGTATATTTTCTTTTCATGAATTTTATTCATGTGTAACACATACATGTCTTTTCTTCTTCTACTTCTTCTTTTTTCTTTGTACATTTTCTACTCTTCTTTCTTCTCATACTCAATTTTGTTGCTTTACAGCCTTTTTTAATTTTGTTTGATAACTATTTTCATTTTTCTTAATAATTGTTTCCATTGATACTCTCAAGCCCCAAATGTTGTTATTTTGAAAAAAATTTAGAGGACGCCACCACATTTATCTCACCTCAAACTTAAAAGTTTTGAAACATTATTTTAATCTTTGTTATCTCACAAAGTCATCTTATTTCTTCAATCTTTTATTTTCTATTATAAGTTATATTGTAGCTTTCTTCAAATCCCTTTGGTAATGATTCTCATTGTCTCTTTATGTATTATTTTCGTTGTCAAGCTTATGATCAAGAGTATTATTACACCTTGACATTTAAGTAGGATTTGTTTGTTACATTGCCATTTAATTAATTTTAGGAGTTTTAGAGTTATAAGAGACATTTTTCCCTATTAAAAAACTATTGAATAATGACGAAAAAATTTGGTCACTATTAGTGACCAATTTCGATCACTATCAATAATCGAATTAGTGACTAAAAATTATTTTACAATTTAGTGACTAAAATAATGACCAAATATTTAGTCACTTATTATTATTATTAAAATAACAATATAATAATATTAATATTAATAATAATATAACAGTTTTATTATAATAATATTTATAATTATAATATTAATAATAAGAAAAAATAATAGTATTATTATTATATAATAATATTAATAAGAATAATAACTAATATATTACTATTATTTTTTCTTATTATTAATATTATAATTATAAATATTATTATAATAAAACTGTTATATTATTATTATTATTATTAATATTTATAATTATAATATTAATAATAAGAATAATAATAACTATTATTATTATTATTATTTTATTATTATAATATAATAATAATAATATTAATAATAACATAACAATAATTATAATTGTAGTAATAAGGATAATAATGGTCATAACATGATAGAAAAGTTGTTTTGATATGATAGTTATGAGTTTTGTCATGCTGCTGAGAGACCCTGGGTTCAAGTATTCGGTCACTCTAGTCAATGACCAACAAAATAGTCAGTGACCAACAAAATAGTATCATTGTTTGGTCACTGGTTTTAATTAGTGATTAATTTTTCAGTCACTATTTATGTTTTTTCTTATAATGGTTGGATGAGTATGACACAATGTTGAATATAAAAATTGCAAGGTATTGTTTGAAACTTATCATGATATATTTCATTAATATAACATTCTAGTTGTTTAGGAGATTGTTGTCCTATGCAACTTCTATATTCTCATTGTGGCTTTGTGTAAGAATGTCATCTTTTCTTTTGTTTTGTTTACTGACTATCAAAATGAACTTATAACTTGTTTGGCTTTTTTTTTTATCAACTTCTTGTTTGACTTAATATTAATTTATCATGGTGACCATTCTCCTTCTCTTTGTCTTTGTCTTTTTAATGACATTGGTTAGTTGCATATTAGGAATTAGGTTTACTTTTTAATTTGAAATAGGATTGAACATTAGAAATAATGGATGACTTAATTAGAAAACCTCTTTGTCATATTGATGTTTACGATGATTATGTAATTAAGAATGAGGTTGAAGATATTTTTAAAAATGAATCTCAAAGTGTTGAATCTAATAAGAAAAAGATAAGTATATAACATTTGATAGTTGGAAATTCTTAACCAGGATTGGTGTTTGTGTTGATGGAAAAAAGTGGGCAAGATGTAATGGTTGTAATAAAAGATATGTAATTGGTGGTAAAAAGTATCAGACTTTTCATGTAAAGCATCATATTAAAAGATGTAGTAAAAACAAAAATGAAGATGCCAATCAAATGATTTTGGACATGCAAGGAAAGTTGAAGACAAAATAAAAAAAAATAGATTAGATGATGTACTGCAAATTGTGTGTTGATTTAATTATCCGACATGATTTACCATTCAAATTTTTTGAGTATTCAGAACTTAGGAAACTTGGATAAGTTATTTGAATCCTAATGTGACTCTAATTTCTAGAAATACTGTAAAGAGTATGGTGAAGGAAGAGTTGGATAACATTCCAAGTAGCATTTGCTTAACTTTTGATTTATAAACATTTTACATTATTGAGGGGTTATATTATTTTGACAATACATTATGTTGATTCAAATTGGAAGTTAAGTGGCCAAATTCTTAATTTTTGCCATTTGCCTGCACCTCACACTGGATTTGAGTTGTCTAAAAAGATGGATGAATTTTTGCATTATTGGAGAATTGAAAAAAAAAAAGAATCTTTTTCCATCTTTGGATAATGTTTCTAGTAATTATGTTTTGCAGAAAGCTTTAAAAAGTCAGTCGTTTTTGCAAAATTTATTGATTTGTGATGGTGAGTTCTTTCATGTGTGTTGTTGTGATACATTTTAAATTTGATTGTTTAAGAATGATTTAAGATATTTAGTGATGCTTTAGATAAATCAGGGAGAGTATAAATATATTAACAATTCTGAGAGTAAAATGATTAAATTTGAACAACACCTTCAAAAATTTGAGGACATTGATATATTAAATGGATTGCGTATAGAAATTTCTATAAGGTGAAACTCAACTTTTTTTTATGCTTCAAAATGGTCTTAAAAACTAAGGTATCTTTGAAAGCTTACACCCACAAAATTACAAATATTGTACATATGAGAAAAAATGGAAAAGGACATAAACTAAAGTTGGAGAAGATAAAAGGAAAAATTATACATGTTAATAACAATTTTACTTTCCCTCTTTAAAATCGTAATTTGATTTAAAAGTTTGAAATTACAAATTTAAAATTAAAAAGAAAGACAAAAGGTTGAGACAAAACAACTATTTTGAAATTTTTTTAAAGCATAAAACTAGTTACCCTCTCGGATGGAGTATTTAGTGATTGTAAATGAAAATGTTTATTTCCATGATCTCCTCGATCATTTGTTTTCTTAAATAAAATAATTTATAGGATTATTTTCTAAAAAAGTTGTTTTCGTTAATGATAAGCAAATTTGTGATGTGGGATACGATTAATGTTACATTCTTTTTATTCTTACTATAATTATCATCATTGATTATATCCCATCTCCCTCTAAGACGTAATCTATAATGGTAGTAACACATCCTTCATCTTTACCATGTTTAAGTTGATTGTGCGAATTTCTAATATTAACCCCATTATCTTACTGAAAAATTATAAATTTTAAGGACTTTCAAATTTAAACAAAAAAGGGCATTATTAGTAAACTGTCACTCTTTCCATATATCAATACTCCCACAATTTTTTAATTAAATTAACTCTTTTGGTTTAATTAATAACTAATGTTACTTAGGGTCAAGATCTTTCGTCCTCCAAACATGCGTGGCTACTCTGCTACGCCAAAGCGTAAAATTTGTAAAATTAATTATTAATTATTAGTAAGTGAACTATTTTAAATATTGACTAGTATTTACATTTATAATAATACTATGCCTGCAATGCTCATCAAACGTTGAACTTTTATGGAGATAAACCAACAAATTTTATTTTATTTTTTCTTTCTATAAACGAAAAATTAAGTAGTGGCAAGAATTACTATATTTTTGTCGAAAGTATTCTGGTATGGTGCACCATTAATTAAGCAGCAAAAAAGGAAAATTGAAGTTAGAAGAGGTTACATCAGATCTCTGAAACAGCTTCTGCATAGAATTGATTCCCAGAAAAATATCACAAAATTTTCTAAGGATGAATCTTTGTGCTTGTGCAGAAACCAGAGGACAATGGGGTTGCATGGATCTTTTTGCTTTCCCAACATAGTTCTGGGGATTCAAAAGGGAGAGCATTCTTAGAGGTAACAATGATCTCTTCATGTTTTCAATTACAAAACATTAGGTAATAGTTTCACAATTTTTGTTGGATTAATGTTTTCACATGTAATATATTTACTCCCCCAAATGAAAAACATCATTAAAATAATGTGAAAAAACTACAATATGTGTAATAATTTGACATGTAGAAAGTTAATTGGGTTACTTTTCATGAAAGATGGAACATTGAGACACCTAGGCCAAAGCTTTAGTGTTGAATGCTGGGATCACTCACACAAAGTGGAATCAACCCAGATATTCTGATCCCTTTTGATTCTTTCAAAAATACCCTAATTTGGAACAGATTGCCAAATTAAAGACCTCTTCTTGTCCCTTTTGGTGGAGATTAAAGTTGGTGTAGCTAGAACACCACCTTTTTGAACAATCTTGATAACACCCTTCACAATTATTTGATAGAAAATCCTAAGGGGGCATCACTTTCTGTCCCAAAAGCTTGTCCATTACATGCTTGTTCCATGAATCCTATTCTGCTTTGTCACAAAAGAAAGCAATGCACTTCTCTCATTACTCTTTGTGCAGAGACACAAGGCTTTTGTCAATGGCTTTCATGTTGCCTAAGCAATTCCATTCTTTCACGACACAGTGTTTGCATTGTTCAAAACTTCAAACGATGTCCAATGGCAACAAGACTATGTGTGTTTCCTTTTCCGAATGTTTTTCCACTGCTCTTAGGGATTAGATTAGATCTCTACCAGAGAAATAAAGCATTTGTTTGTGCATGCAGCATACTTGGAAAAATTATTTGGACCATGCAGCTTTTTCTTTTGTTTTTTCCACACCTTTTGCTTTATGGAAAAGAAAATAAGTAATGGACAAGTTGCGTAATATATGTTAATTACTTGCATTTTCTCTTATGATTGAATTGAGCCAAATAACAAGAAAGATATTGTAGAATATGTCATTGACACAGAATCAAAAACACACATACATAGTGTAGATTTTTGTCTCTGCACAAAAAAGTTTGGCTGAGTTTGGTCTGAAAAACCTAACAAAACGAGTCTTACAATTTACAAATTACTTGATGTATGTATATATTTGTATAAATTTTCACAAACAGTTATCAGAAAAACAAGTAAATATTTATGAAAAAGATTATCTGAATCATCTGAATGAAACTTGTGTACTTTTGAGACATGAATCCTATCCATTACCAACCTCAGAACATTCCTTGGCACATTCATAGGATATGCTGTGATTTCTGTAAAAATATTCTAAAATATGTGTAGTGCAGAGAGATTACAAGCAAAGGGAAATTCTAGTGGTGGTTTGAATTCTATAGTTGCTGAGGTATATGGTTTGGTAGAATGTTCACAATTTGCAACCTTAATTTCATCAATAAATTAAAACTTTGACATATAATAAAGTGACATGTCTATATGCTGAGAATGAGACTCATCATTCATTGGGCAAGAAAAAGGAATGGGATTTTTTTTTTCCTTTTTAACTTCAATTTGCTGAGGGAAAAATGGGTAAGCGCACTCATGGTGCCAACATAGTGTTCCTTTCCTAGGTGTCAACTAAGAAATTTCTGCTCAAACAGTAGCAGTCACATGGTGCCATGGTCAAATTCTATCATATAAATTTTATTTTTAATTTATGTATCATTTAACTTGAGATGAAGCAGAAATTTATTTTCTTATTGAAAAGTATTTATAAAAAAAGTATATCTAAATACACCCATATACATTATATTGTTGTGAGTAAAATAAATTTATTAACTTTGATAAACACTACCTACTATATACAAAAAAAAAACTAATTGTTTAATAATATAATTAATTTCATATATATGTGTGTGTATATATATATCGCTTTTTCTTTAGAAAATTATTATAATTTTGTCGTATCCAACTCAATGTGTCTGAGTTGATTACCACACCCTAAGTTTATGGGCAGAATATAAGTTTTGATTTTTTATACAACTTGTCCTATGAAAAGCTTATATAACAATCATTAAATGTGGCTAGTTCTAGATTACGGGTTAACTCTTTGTGAAAATATCTAAAGTCTAAAAAAGGCAAGAACCTGGTTAGGGTGTTAAAGAAAGATCCTAATGCAATAGAATTTAGAAAGGAATAATTCTAACATGAACTTAATAAAAGCTCCAAATAGCACTAAAATAAGCACCTAATGTTTTTTTTTTTTTTTTTTTTTTTTTTTTTTTTTTTTTTTTTTTTTTTTTTTTTTTTTTTTTTTTTTTTTTTTTTTTTTTTTTTTTTTTTTTTTTTTTTTTTTTTTTTTTTTTTTTTTTTT
>Ga0099824_1002113_pt1 | contig 28860 bp, 14 predicted proteins | sample SiratrowhiteBW_FD_76837 | JGI IMG/M metagenome (GOLD analysis project Ga0099824, IMG submission 76837) | Root nodule microbial communities of legume samples collected from California, USA - Siratro white BW | ecosystem: Host-associated > Plants > Roots > Nodule | place: USA: California... | reverse complement strand
TAATAATAATAATAATAATAATAATAATAATAATAATAATAATAATAATAATAATAATAATAATAATAATAATAATAATAATAATGAGAGCTCAAATAACAAAAAATAAAATAATACACAAACGTAAAATAAAAGTAGAAGTCAACAAAGAATTGAATTAATATTAAACACTATAATTAATACGATGAAACTTCTATATATCAGTTAATAACGTTATAATTAATATATAAAATATATTATCTGTTAGGAGTTTTAAAATAGAATCAAATTTATGAATTAATCTATTTGTGAAGGATATAGCTTTTTTAAACGTAAAAATTTAACTCAGCTCATCTAATCTATGAGTTAAATGAATTTAAGTTGAATTGTAGATTAGTTCACTTGTAACCTACTAAAAATAATTCTTTATATATATTTTTTTATAATTATTTATTATTTTAAATTATATAGATTCTAACTGATAGAATATGTAACATCCTACAAAATAAGATTTCTATTAGCACAATCTAAGATATATATAATTGTGCATATCTTAAGAGTAATTCATAAAGAATATGCATCAAAATATCTAATTGTACTAAATTGAAATTAAAAAAAAAACATACTTACAAAATCATAAATAAGTTTTCCAAAATAAACATTATCTCTATCAGTATCACTCAGCCTAGGTGATCCTCCACGTATCCATATGTAGTACCATCTGCATGATTATCACAGACCGATATCAAACACAAACACAATAGAATAAAAGGTAAGTTAACCAAATTTCAGCAATTTAAAGTCATTCAATCAAATGCAAGGTTTAACACAACACAAACACCTCAGGATCATCCACCTGAATCAATTTCAAGCATCATTACAATTATAAGATACTGACACACTACAAACTTGACTCTACTTTCGGAAGACTCGTGCATTGAATAGACCTTGAAATATACACCTATCATACATCTCCAAACTGTGAATTCACACAGTCTCTACCCAAATGAATCCTTAATCATGTATGACAAGGTTAGTCTCCCTAAGACTTTTCTGACCAGCTATGTCTCAAGCTGCAGTCACCTAGTTCATATCTCCTTCGACTCTCATCACCTAGTAATGATCGTCTATTTGATTCTTATTATTAGTAGAGTCAGGATATCAATAGTTATTGATCAGATCCTTATACAATGCACTTCCTAATTGACTAATTGACTAGGCACAGATATTTTCATTCCTGAAAATACTATACCTAGATCTTGACCAACTCTATCAACACTTTTAACAATATCACATCACAATACAGATCTCTACTCATGCATTCATTCATTTTTCAATCTCAATCTCAAAATTGAAATAAATCACTAAACCATCGATATAATTAAATTTAAATTATCAATTAATCTATTCTATTAAATCCATACATTGCATTACAAAAAAATCAAACAATTAAAACAGGAAGCCCCAAATTTTTTATTCTTTTTAGGGTTTAGCTTGAGCGAAAATTTTATCGTTTGAGCGAGAATCTCCCTTGTTTGGGCATAAATTTTCTTGCTTGAGCGAAAATTGTCTAGAGAGCACTCCCGCTACAGGGTCATTCTCGCTTGGGCGAAAACAATCCAAACACACTTGCTTTAGGGCCATTCTCGCCTGGGCGACTATACCCTTGCCTGGGCCCTTCTTGCTTGGGCGAAACTGGACCTGACAGCTCATCTCAGATTTTCAAGTGAACTCACCTGGACGAGAATGCTTAACCAGAGCGAGTTATGCAAAAAACATAAATTTTACAAATGAATCTAAAAGTTCCTACTACCTCATAACTAACATGCATGTCTCGGATGACTAAATTGGACGAAAATCAACCCACATACACGATGAATGATCCACTCTAACACATGTATTCAATCTGACACATGATGTATGATACTTGAACAGGTACATGAGGCTGGGCACAAGGTCCCTATGGATCAACCTAAAGTTGCACTTGAGATGTTCAAACATTGGATGGCAGGGAAAATGACTCAAACAAAAGGAGATAGTTAAATATAAACCATACACTATGTTTTTTCTTTATCAACAAATAATAAAATAGAGCATTTGAAGAATTTTCCAACTCTTGTATTCAATGTTGTGCAACTTTTTTTCCTTTTGAGTCTTCTTTTGATTCAGGTCTTAGTTTTTGAACTCATGTACCAACAGTTTTCCAAGCCAGTTGAATGAATTGTTGATGCTTTGAATTTGTCTATTATGCAGTCACTGTGTATTCTCGAAGTTGCCCGATGTTTTAATCTTCAAATCTAGATTAATTTTAATTCTGTTTGCGTCTCCTTTTAAACCAAACAGAATGTAACAATCACAATTATTTTGTATACAATTTGAGGGTGGAGATTCTACATTTTTTATGAACCTTTTTTATTTTTATGAGTAAATTAAATAGAACTATGAGAGATGCTCCTATCTTATATAAAAGCAATGTGTAAGGCTAAGTTTGTCCCATCTTTTAGGTATTGTTTGTTTCCCAGTCATGATATACGCAAAAGTATGAAGAGTGCGAATATGAAAAGATTTATCGTCAAATTATTAATGATATTAATATTATTAATATTAATGATATTAATATTAAAAATAAAAAATAATAACAAAATAATACATTAAAAAATTATAATAATAAAAATAATAAAATAAAATAATAGTAATAATAATAAAATTAAAATTATAATAAGAATCAAAATAATAATATTATTAAAAATAATAATTTAATTTTTATTTTAAAATAATTGATAACTTTATAATTTCATTAATTAAAATAATAATTATATTTAATTTTAAATTAATTTTAACTATAATTTTATCTACAAAAATTATTTTATCAATCACACATTATCATTCACAAATTTTTATAAACTTTTCACTCAAATTTCACTATCTTTTTCTTAATCTAAATAATAAAACTTTTCATATAGTTTTAACTCAAATCTCCTTTCTCAAATTCATTCTTTAATCAAAACAAAGCTTTAATATAGTTCAATTTCAACCTTTTTCTTATAAAATTATACCCAACATACTCTCTACTTTTGCATTTACTTTATATTAAAAAAAATTCATCATAGAATAAACAATTACGCATCTTCAACGTAATCCCAAGTGAATAGTGTGGGGTTTTATCTTTGATGATGTTACGAGAGTAAATCATCGCCAAAACTAGAATGAACGAATTAAGTCGTTAAATTGAACTCAAGTGTGTATGAGTCATAATTATTATTTTTTAAGTGAAAACGTATGTAAGATGTAACACAAAAAATGAAAAAAGGAAGACAATTATGTTTGGATGCATGTAAAATCGGGTTTCAAACGATTTGGCGATTGCAAGTGAGTAGAGTTACCAATTTCATCTATCCTTGACAAATCAATCTCAGGCTAACTTCAAAATTAGTTTTCTTTTATTGATGTAACTAATGCGTGACTTAAAAAAGGTTTCAATTTCAAAATTTCCAAATAAAATGAGTTAAAATAAGGTTAAAGTGAGTTTATCCAAAATATTGTTAAAATAAAACTTCAATAAAAATAAATCAAGAAATAAAAAAGAAAAAAAAATCTGACTATCATTTTTAAAGTTCCGCTTGCAAAATATAATTTATTTATTTATTTCAAAGTTCACGTTTTTTTATGAACTAAACTATAATTTTACGTTTTATATCTGTAAGTATATACTATTAATGTCATATAAGTTTTTCTATAAACTATTGTGTACAATATTTACATAATATTTATGTTTTTAATTATAAGTATAACTTATGCTATAACGAACAAAATAATAATCTACAAATTTGATAATAATAATAATAATAATAATAATAATAATAATAATAATAATAATAATAATAATAATAATAATAATAATAATAAATGTTTACAATAAAGTTTAATTTTAAGGTAATTGGTTTTTATAAATGCTTAATTTAAATTTTAAAACGTATATCTACAAAAAAGTTTTCTATTTTAATTAATATCATTTGAAATTTATTTATTTATTTTATTTAAATATATATAATAAATCATATTGTGAAATAATTTTATATTAAATTTTATTTAAACAAATACAAAGCTGGAAAGGGTTAGAAAGAACGCACCATTAATATAGTTCACAACGGTCAGGAAATTATGAGTTACTTAAAAATAATTAACTATTTTATTTTTTTGTTGTTGTAAATGTATAAAAGATTTCTTATCAATTTATCTTTCTAATTTGTTAATAATACAAACATGATAAAATTACTCAGATTAAATATATTTGCTTACTTTAATCAAGATATAGTATACATATACAAATAATTATAAATACATTTAATTTTTAATAAACTAATATAAAGTTTTATATTAAACTATGAAAAACATTTTAACTTATGATCAATTATAGTTCTTCATGATTATTAAAATATTTTTCTTCACTTTAAAGTTGCTTACAATAAAATGGTATTAATATTTGTTAAAGATAGTATGATTTTGATATTCTTAGTGATGTCGATATATACCTAATACCGGGACATCCTATATTAATAAATTAAATTAAAAAATATACAACTGATTATTATAAAATATACAACTAAAATTATATATTAATTATAATAAAGAAAGAAGCGAAATAATTTTTAATTTTTTTTAGTTGAAAAGAAAATAAAAAAAAATTATTTTCTTCTTATGTGATCGTGGATAGTAAAAGAAATAGAAAATATATATGTATATAAAATTATAAATAGACAGGGTAAGAAGGCATGCAATTGATTTACTTGAAAACATATGTAATTTCGCTGCTCCCGACCTTTTAATAAATAGTTGTACTTGGATGAAATAGAGAGGATTTTTTTTACTACAATATTTTTAAAACTAACTATTTGACAACTTTATTTTAATAATAAAATATTATATTTCAGTGAGAGTAAAAAATTTACATTTAAATTGGGTGTAAAAACATCACAACGTAAATAAAAAATCTGAGTATTACATTTCCTTGCGTTTGTTACTTCTTTTACGAGTAAAAAAAGAAAAAATAGAAAAGTGAAAAACATAGCACATAAATTATTTAGAGCTAAAGAAAAGCATGTATATTTGAGTAAATATACTAATATAGGGAATTCAATTGCAAGTACAACATCAGGTTTTTTTCATTCCGGTAATTTTTTTTAAAATTTTCATAATGACAATTTTTTATTTATTTATGAATAAATGATATGAAGTTGACATCATTTTATAACGAAAAAATCGGGTCAAAGTTGACACGATTTTATAATAAATAAATAAAACATGTCATCGTTACATGATTTATTTAACTGTTATCACTTAATTTAAGTGGAAAATTAATTTTACATTACATGATTTATTATGCATTGGTAATATAATTTCAATGTATTTAACACAATTTTAGTGTATTTTTTCACTATTTAAGTTCAGAACAAATTTACTGAAATCATATCACCATAATATGATTTTAATTAATCTTATGCTTAAATTAAGTGATATGATGTAAAAATTACACAATTTTATCTTTTCACCAAAATCATATCAGGATAAGATTTTTTTCTTTAGGAAATTGTGCTAAATTAGCACAATTTAAACCATAATAAGAATTAAAAAAATTTATCCATTCCGAAAATTTCTAAAAGAAATTACGACACAATTTATTCCTAGCCGAAATTAAAAAAAAAATTACTCATTTTGAAAATTTCTGAAAAAAAAAAACTGAGAATGAAAAAAAAAAGCTAAAACATCACATCATCTTTGTCAAATTGTTTTAATGAGGAGAAGATTCTCATATAAACTACAATTTCTCCCATCGTGAAGAACTAAGAACAATAGAATCATGGGATGTTTGGATCACACAATGCTCAAATTCAAATCAGAATATACAGTGGTTTCTTTTTTCTCTCTTCTTATATTTTCTTTTATATTAATCTTATAATTGTACAAACAAAAAAAATCACGAATAAATTATAAATTTAAATGAACATATGCAGTGACTATATATAATTACTTCAATTTAGGACAGTCTTAATTAGCTTATGGGGTGAAGGTGGAAAAGCCTATGTTGACCAGACATGAATGTTGAAAGCTACAAAAAAAAACTCCAGAAGTTCAGGTTTTAGGTTCTTGTTTGTTTACGATAATAAAAATCAAATAACAGATAGGATATAGTTTGTTTTATCTTCCAGTTTTCTAGTATAAACAGTTAGTAGTTTTTGCCTATGTATTTGCAAGCCTCTTTTGGTTAATCCGTTTATTACGTTATTTTATCTCTGAATAAAACAAATCTTCTTGTGTCTCAATTTCCTCTAGGTATATCCTATTTATTCTAGGTTTAGTATATACACTAATCAAAATCTTCAGCATCGGAGAGTGCCATAAATTCAAAGTCACTGCCTCACCTTTTTTCACAAATGCAAACAACATGGCATTGAGATCATCACCATCCCTCTCCAATCTCTTTCTTCTGCTGTTCTTCTTCCTGTCACTTTCTTCTTCTTATGCTACTTCCGACCCCTCTCATGACCCTGCCTACCTTCCACAATCACATGCAGAAAGGCTCATAAGAAGCCTTAACCTATTTCCAAAGGACTCAATTAACATTATAGAAGGTGATCATAATGGTTTTGTCCCTGGTAAGATCGTGGAGAAGAAGTTCTCGTTTCTTGGTGATTCTGGGCCTTCTGTTGAAGACCTTGGTCACCATGCAGGCTACTTTTCACTTCCTCATTCCAAAGCTGCAAGGTAAATATAATATCTATGCTTCTGGATATAACTTACGTCACCTATATCATTAACTCCAATATCATTTTTTGTTTTTTGTGTGTGCGTGCAGAATGTTCTACTTTTTCTTTGAATCACGAAACAGTAAGGATGATCCTGTTGTCATATGGTTGACTGGTGGACCAGGGTGTGGAAGTGAATTAGCATTGCTTTACGAAAACGGTCCTTTTCATATTACCAATAACTTGTCTCTTACATGGAATGATTACGGCTGGGATCAGGTCATGTTTTGTTCAATTTCCATGTTTCCTTTATGGAAACTGTCATAAACTTACACCAAACCTTTTTTCTTATTTGTATGAACAACTTGTTTTTTCTCATTTTGCAGGCATCAAATATCATATTTGTTGACCAACCCACTGGAACAGGTTTTAGTTACTCTTCTGATGTCAGTGACATTCGCCACGATGAAACCAGCGTTAGCAATGATTTATATGATTTCTTGCAGGTGATAATTAAGTATATAAAAGTCTCTTGTTTCATCATGTATCCCAATACAAAGTATAAATAAAATCCACTAATTAATTTTATCATAATGTCAGGAGTTTTTCATGACGCATTTTGATTTCGTTGACAATGACTTCTACATCTTCGGTGAATCATATGCTGGACACTATGTTCCTGCACTTGCATCCCGGGTTAACCAAGGAAATAAACAAAATCAAGGAATTTACATAAACCTCAAGGTCTTACACAATTTCTTATATATATTACTGGAAAAGATTAATCAATGAAATAACTATATTACTTATCTTGTTGCTTTTGCTTCCATTGTTTCATTCCACATAACAAAGGGTTTTGCTATCGGTAACGGGTTAACCGATCCTGCAATTCAATACCAAGCATACCCAGATTTTGCAATAGACAACAAAATCATTACAGAGGCTCAGTACGAGAACGTCAGCACGTTAATACCAGACTGTTTAGTAGCCTCTAAAACTTGCGGTACAACTTTCCCGTTTGTCACTCACATCCCTTGCTACTATGGTGTTTCACTTTGTGATATTGTTTGTGTATGATTTTTCAGAAACTCAAGGTGGACATAGTTGCGTCAGAGCCTTAGCTATTTGTGAAAACATTTTCGACCGTATACTGGACCTTACCGACAACATTAATGTAAGTAACAATGAAGGAACAGTACCTATTTAAGTGTTTACTTATCTCATTTTGCTGATACACAAACTGCAGTACTATGACATCAGAAAGAAGTGTGAGGGGTATTTGTGCTACAACTTCACAGACGTGGAGACGCTGTTAAACATGCAGAAAGTGAAGAGTGATTTAGGTGTGAGGGATGACTTGAAGTATCATGTATGCAGTTCAGAAGTTCAAGAGGCTATGATGCAAGACTGGATGAGAAACCTGGAAGTGGGGATTCCTGCTCTTCTTGAGGATGGAATCAAGTTGCTTGTGTATGTTGGGGAAGAAGATCTTATATGCAATTGGCTTGGTAATTCTTCTTGACATATTTGGGAACATATTGTTTTCTTGTTGAAGATATATGTTTGAGTTCTTGATGTGTTCTTTTGCATGGCAGGAAATTTAAGGTGGGTACAAGCCATGCAGTGGTCAGGCCAAGGGGGTTTTGGGATGTCTCCCCCAGAGAAATTTGTGGTTGATGGAGCCGAAGCTGGCTCTTTTAATACCTATGGACCTCTCACTTTTCTCAAGGTCTGTGTTTAGGGTTGCATTTTATAGTACTATTGTTTTTTTTTTTCATTTCAGAGATTGATATGAGAATATGTTAACATTATAGTTTTCTATTTTTTTCATCTCTTTTACTTGTCAACTATAGTTTCATGCATCCATCATTTAGCCTTGTTGTGTGATAATAACAGGTGCATGGGGCAGGGCACATGGTCCCTATGGATCAACCAAAAGCTGCACTTCAGATGATGACAAACTGGACAGGAGGGAAACTGAATTCATCCTCTTCTCCAAGTTTTTCTCACCAGCTAAAATCAAGACCATTGATCATGTTCTTTATTCTCTTTCTTTATTGTACAATCACCAATCAAAGGCTCAGATCTTGACCATGTTAGCTGCAAGAAAATTTTGCTAGAAAATGATCCCTAATTTGACCAACAAAAGGTGATAATAGTGTCTCTTGTAATTAATACACTCACTTCAAAACCGAAAACGGCATTATTAAAGTTTACCATATTGTATGGATAGAAACAAAAAAGAAGAAGAGAGAAATTAATGGATGTAATCAAAATAAATAGGTAATGAAATAAATAAAAAAAGAGAAAAATGAAATGAGAAGCTGTTTACATAATAATAAATAACCCAAGCCATAATCAAACATCCACCGACATGATTGAAATTGGTTTTTATCTGAACCTTTATGAAATCCCTGATCTTCATACTCTGTTACTATTTGAGCAATGTTCGACATTTTGTATTTACTTTATAAAGGAAAATGTCAATTATAGAATAAACAATTAAAAATATTCAGCATTATCCCAGCTGATGTGGGATTCAATCCTCTCTGACATTGTAAAATAGCAATAGTGATCGAAAACTAAAACAAAATAATGTTATATTTGAATAAAAAAATTAGATTTTTGTAAAAAAAAAAATAAGTGAAATGGATTAAGTTATAATATATATATATATATATATATATATATATATATATATATATATATAGTTTAAAGAAATTAAATGATAATTTTTTTTGTTAAAGTTTAGTACATAGTTTTTTTTTTTTCTGATTAATGTGTTTGTCGAAACAAATTATATAACACAAGAGCTTTTCAAACGAGCTGGACCGGTATGGGCTTTTTGCATTTACGTCTGCGTCATCATTCTGCCTATGTAGAATGTTGCATTGAATAAAATATGTTTTTCATTTCTCTGAAATTTTAAATATTTTTTTCTTGTGTATTTCCTCTTCTTAAAATTTTAAATATTTGTTTTCTGTCCTTCTCTCTTTTTTTTTTTTGAATTTTCAGTCCTTCAAAAATAAAATATACTATAATTAATATTATGAAATTTGGTTTCAGTTATTGACAAAAATAACAAAATTTCTGGCCCTTCCTCGATCTAAAGAGAGGTGTTATTAGTGTGAAAAGGGGTACAACAGAAACGGACTCATCCGGTTAGAAATGGGCCGAAAGAGCGTGGGTTTATTAATAAGTGATATAAGACTGCTTCTTCCTGCACCTCCAAGCCTTCTTTAGACACCTCTAAAATTCAAAAATATTTTAAAGTGTATCTTTTATAAAATTACAGTTTTATCTTTATTGAGGAAACTGGGTAAAAGGCGGACAGTTTCAGATTCGGAAAAGAGTTTCGGAACATTTTATTCCGTAACTAATTTTTTGTATTAAATGAGTTGCGGAACGGGATGTTTCGGAACTATTCTCCTCGGAGGACAGTTCTGGAACGACATCCCGTCCCGCAACTAATTTTATATGAAAAATAATTCATCCCTAAATTACAAACCAAACAAAATCTCTTTAAATATTTTACAAATCTTTCAATACATCATGCGTATATTAAATGATTATCAAATGTGTTAATGAATGACGGAACAAAATCGACTAAAGAATTGCAAAATAGAATACTAAAAAAACACAAAATAGAATGCTAGAGCTGTTTAAAAATAACCCTGTAAGAAAATGAAAGAAAAAGAGGTGAGTTAAGGAATTTAAGATTTAATAAAATAACGCATGAAAAGAAGAAAGGTGAGTCAAGGAATTTAAGACTTAAAAGATATTTCGATCTTCACGATATTTTCTTAAACACATTTAGAACATATTCGAAAAATTTAAAGATGCCCGAATGCTTAAAGGTGCAAGAAGAAGGAGTCGTGATACAATAGCAGTTTGTTAAAGGTATTAAAAACTAATTCACTAAATCAAATATTCTCCCTAACTAATATTCAAATATTTAGATATTTTTGGAATAATGTAAGTTGGATTTGTAGTACTTCAATACGATTATTTCATAGGTCACAAAATTACAAATAACACAGTCAGAAAAATTTTATTTAGACTCTCTTAAAATAATCAAAGCCACAACAATTTCATAGTTTAAATTTCAAAATATCCATATAGTAAAGTAATTAATATGTAAAATAAATTTATCAACAATAATAAAGTTTATAAACAAAATGTGAACAGCACAATTATAAACACAATTTGTATATAGTACGATGAAATTGAGCTTTATTAATTACGCCCCCAAATAATTTTGAGTACCTTTCTTATTCTTATTTTTATGAGATGTTTTTATAATGGAATGATGCATTAATGTTTTTTCTAAAATAATTTAATTAATTGACCTGTTTTTACTATGAAACATGTATAAATATTTTACATGATATAAGAGGTGGAAAAAAATTAGAAGGATCGAGGAAAAAAAAGATAAGAAGAAGTTCAAAGAAAAAATAATCGAACGAGAAATTATAATGTATGTTAAATTAACCTTAAATTTGATAATAGATATTAATGAAACCTCATGAGTTTAAAGAGTGGCGAAAACATCAAACCTTGGCTGATCCGAAGTTGAAGTTCTACTACTCTTCTGGGGTGTCTCTGTCTGCTACCATATTGTTCCTATTCAAAAACTCTGACTTCAGCTTTCAGCTTTCAAGTTTCACACGGTTCTCTCTCCCATCTCAATCTCGTTTTTTTGTTATTCTTTTCCCTCACTTTCACTTCATAGTTTCTTTTTAAACATGATAAAATATTTGAATTGGATAAAAGAAAACCACTTAAAATAATGGAATTAACTTTTACAATAATTTCAACAAGCTAGGGTTTTGATTAGGAAAAACATCCTGTCACCTAAAAATCTGTTCGAAGTTAAATTCTTTGTCATTACCATACTGTGACGTTTTCCCCCTCTTTACCTTAGGTGGGAGATAGGTCTTCTAGATTCGTTTTTCGTATTAAGGATTTTTCTCTGAAGGCTGTGATCTTATGGAGCCTGACAGGTATACACTCCTTCTTAATCAGCTATCTATCTGTTGAAAACTAAATTAAAATTGTGTTTTTTCCACGCGAATTATAATATAATGTATATCTGAACCTTGACAATAACATTAGTACATGTAATGTGTGCATCGGCAGTTTTTGTTGTTGTTGGTATTGCCAATTCTATTTTTTGTGCAGTGATGGATCATTAGTTATGATATCTTCTTCAACTTGTCATTTAAAACTAAATTACAATGATCATGCAACCATTGATGTCTGTTCTAATTCAATGCTTTAAGAGATGTGTGGTAGCGATTGTTGATTGATTGTTGATTTAAGCATTAACTTAGCTGGCCTTTTCTGAATACTTAGTTGTTTCTGTTCTGTTTCTATCATTAGAATGGATTGTGAAGCTTTGACTTCCTCTTGTTGTGTTGGCTTGCAAATTTGCACTGAATCGGTGGAATTTATATCCAGTGACCACATTGGATTAGCTTCCTTGCCTTTAGTCTGCACCCCATCATGCTATTAAGTCGATAATTGAATACATCATACAGTTGTTGGCACAATTAAGACCTCACTTTTTTGCTGTTTAGGGAAAAACATATACTGTGATATCTAGCTTTGCATTGTTCTACAGTTACTACAGTTGTACATACAGAACCTATAATGGTTGTTGCTAAAGACAATTGAATGATTCCTCTTTATGATTTGTTGCATACTATAAATACTTGTTTCATAATGTTCAATATCGTTTTACCAGGTTAAATTCCCCAACCACATTTGAGATGCCATTGGAGGTTTTGGGCCACGAGTTGCAGTTTTCTCAGGTATTATACTGTTTTAAAGCACGTGTTTGGAGGGTGCTTCAAGTAGGGTGTTCTTTTCTGCAACGGGCCCATTGAACTTTAGTTTTGTTACCTTACTGTACCTTTCTCCTTTTAGAAAATTATAGGCTCTGTTAGTGTTAAGCAGTGAAAGATATGCATCACAATGAGCAAGTAATTTGGGTAAGATGAGGTTACTGCATCAAGGCCACTCAATGTGGACTAGAGACTTTGACACTCTGTTTTAATGTAAGTATTCCCAAAGTATTTGGGAAGAAAAATACCACGAATTAGATTTAGGGCATATGCAGTAGAGATGACTGACTATTGTGTCATGTTGACTGAGATCTTCTCTTATTGTTCAGCTTATAGAGTTTGGACATTGACTTGACAATGATTTGTTGAAATTGATCATTTTTTATATTTGTAATGTTTACTTTTTTTTTTCTTTTACGTATGTTTCTATGAAATCTCTGACAATTGGATCATTTCTTTTATAGGATCCCAATTCCAAGCACTTGGGGACTACAGTTTGGGATGCATCACTTGTGTTTGCTAAGTTTCTTGTAAGTTATCTGTGCATCTCACATGTTCTGGAATGCCCTTTTAACCTTTCATAATGAAAAAAAATTATTAGACCTAACTGTATTTTTATGTAACTTTTGAAATTAGCCAATTCATTCAATATTCTTTAGATTCTCAATTATTATAGCATAGATAATGTGTACCTTGTAATTTGCTATGTACATGAAAAACTAGCTGTCCGGACCTGACAGATAAGCCTTGGACTTGAACTTATTCTTGAAACTGTGCATGAATAAAATTTTCCGTGAATGCATATAAATAACCTTTATTGCTGTAGCTCTTTGCTTTAAAAATGTAAGGGGAAGTTGGAAGAGGAAAATTTAATGACATGAATGGAAACGAGTCACATTTTCTCTTTGTTTGGGACATGATCTTAAGTTTACATGAGATCCTTTGACGATGAACTGGGTCATGAAGGTCTTTAAATATTTATTTAGTTTCCATTACCTTGTAATAGAGTAATATTACTAAATTACCTTTATATTGTTTCAGGAACGGAATTGCAGACGGGGAAGATTTTCCCCGGCTAAACTTAAAGGAAAACGTGTGATTGAACTAGGAGCTGGCTGTGGTGTTTCTGGTTTTGGTGAGTTTAAAATTTGTTCATTGAATCAATGTACTTTTCCTATATGCACTCCTTGTTGAAATTGGTCTATCTTTACCCTACTTTCAGTACTTAGGTTGGGGGGTGATGCCTAGTCTGATATGCAGTTCCATTGCAGGCATGGCTTTGCTGGGGTGTGATGTTATAGTGACAGACCAAAAGGAGGTTTTGCCATTGTTGGAGAGAAATGTTGAGCGTAATATTTCAAGGGTCATGCAAAAGAATCCTGGTTTGATCTGATACTTTTGAACCATCCTCATTGCCATTTGTATTTATTCTGTCTGTGGATTTAAAGATAGTAGTATTTACTTGGAAATCAATTGCTTTTAGAGTCATTTGGTTCAATCAAGGTTGCTGAACTTCAGTGGGGAGACGAGAGTCACATTAAGGCTGCGGGTCCTCCATTTGACTACATTATTGGCACTGATGTTGTAAGTGTAGAACTGGCCTTTCTGCAAGCAATATGGAAGTGAATATCCCTTAACAGTTAACTCATTAACAATATCACAAATTAATTCCTGAAATTACAACCTCTAATCAAAAATTTGTTAACATTGTTCATTCTAACCGTTAGTCAATTTAATCCTAGAAGTTTTAAAAATATAATTTTAAGTAACAAATTGTTATTAGTTGTAATTTCAGAGATTAAATTGACCAGTGCCGCTGGGAACTAATTTGGAATATTACTCACAAATTGATTGTCACTCTGTTTCTGTTTGTTTTGGTGTAATTCTTTGAAGGTTTATGTAGAGCATCTATTGGAACCTCTATTACAGACAATACTTGCTTTATCCGGACCTAGGACTACAATTATGGTACGTTATTCAACTCTTCTATTAAATTATGCACATATTTCTTATGGTAAACTTGGATAATTATTTTGTTTTGGATTTGTTCATGAAGTTGGGCTATGAGATCCGCTCTACAAGTGTCCATGAGAAGATGCTTCAGATGTGGAAAAGAAACTTCGACGTGAAGACTGTCTCCAAGTCCAAGGTAAGCTAAATGTTCTTATGAGTTATGTTTATCGCTACAGATATGTCTTAAATTAACTATATTGTTTTCAGTTGAAGTTAACAAATAGGAGAGTTTGGTTAACTAGTTTTGAAGGCTTCACTTTGTGCAGATGGATGAGACATTTCAACATCCAAGTATCCAACTCTTCATTATGGGATTTAAACATTCAGCAGAGTGCACAGAGAACTCAGGTGAGGCAACTGCTGAAAAAGTTGATGCAGAAACTGTTGTGGAGGATAAAAACAGTGAGGGAAATGTTGCAGAAGAAGGATCTGGTCTCGTTGAAGAAAATGTTGAGGATCACAATAAGCCAATCTCGCAAAATGCAAAGCTTAGTGAGTGGGAAGCCAGAAGGTATGGAGCTATGGCTGCAAGGATTTTGCGAGATGTAAAAATATCCTGATTTTCTCTTGGAAATTTAGTCATAGTAAAAATATTATGATAATCATAGCCTATGCTTGAAGTTTATGTTTTTTAAATTTGATCCCTCTATTTTAAGTGTTAATTTTGGTTCATTTGTTACTTGACGTTCAATGTTTAATGAAAATACTGACATCACACTAATAGAATACATATGAAGTACTACATAGGATAACACAAACTTGCATTTCAAATTCCTAATTTATTTTGTCATATATTCACACAGGCCCAGTTTGTGGCGCTTAATGCATAAGTCCAAATCTTGATGGATATTAACCAATCTTTCCTATTTAATTTCTAAAGAGAAAAACAAACTTAAGCATAACTTCATTGTGTTAGCTTTAACGTGAGAGAATCTATGGGTAGATCCATACAAACGATGCTTTTGACATGGAAACCTCAAATACAAATTTGCTTTAACTATTATATAATCAAAATGAAAGTTCTTTTAAATAACTTCCTCAGTGACACCGTAGAGGAGACACTGTATGGTGGAGACGGTGTCCCCACTAAACAACTTTATGATGCAACATAGAAAGAGATTTATCAGTGCTCTGTGATTTAATTGATCTTTTGATCAAAATATGATAATCAGAAAATATTGGTGTGGTACATTTTGCTTTTGCTTTTCCAAAACTTCTGCAGACTGATTCCGTGACTGATTCCTTGCTTTTCTCCACAGCATCCAAAAGATTAAACATGCATTAGGTCACGTCACGTAAAATTAATTAATTAGAGCGCGAATACAAGTGCTTAAGATTATTTTATATGAAACTTTTTTGTATTACAAAGAAAAAGAAAATAAAGGAAGGAGAGCAAAATACTGAGTATTAACTCGGTGTATGAATTTATTACGGTGTTGTGATATCATTACCGGAAATTATGTTTTGTTAATCATAAAACCATTTATGGTCTTAAAAATATTGTGTTCATTAAAAAAAAAACTAACTTTTGTATGGTAAAAAAAAGAAGTGAAGAAATGGGTGTCACTATAACTTTATTAGAATGTTAAGATATCAACATCTATTTATGTTGTGTAAAATGATGTCTTAATCTTATAACATTTGAGAAACCTGCTGCATATTGTAGCCATTACAAAGATAAATGATAAAAGATGACAAAACAGTAGATGTGAAACTGTGATTTTATAAATTTTTAGTTTTATTAGAGTGTGAAGATGACGATGCATTCAACTGTGTACTAGATTATGAAAACTAAGGCACAGTGAATTTTATTTTTCAACACACAATTAAAATAACTTAAACTAAAATGATTAACCAAATATTAAAATAATGGCCCGTTACGTCGATCAATTTGATATCAAATTAAGAATGCATTATTTTTATAAAGACTAAGTTAAGAATATAGTAAAAATAAGTCAACAAGGACAAAAATCAAATCGGTAAATTTTAATATAAATTGTGGCTGTGCTGAAGTGAGTGAAGTTTTCAAAAGAGGTGGTTTGAATAAATTGTGGAAAGAACAAGGAGTGAGACAAGGGCAATTTGAATGAAGGAAACTGATTCTTGTGGCAGAAAACAAGTCATAAAAGACAGATAGGTGATCATGAATTGCAGTAGTGAAGAAGGGGGGTCATGTCATGAGATTAACGTGATAGACCACACAACAGATATATAACTGCTAACTTATCAATCAAGGCAAAGAAAGAAGAAGAAGAAGAAGCAGAAGTACCATGAAATTGCATGCTGTCAAGAGTGTCAACACCACTAAATCATTATCCCTTCCTTTGACTCCTTCTGTTTCTTACCTATGGCTAGTCATTTTTCTACCACTCCATTGGCCACTGCTTCCAAAATTTCAAAGTAGGGAACCAATCTTCACCAACCTCATCAAACAAATGGAAATTTATTATCCATTGGTAAATATATTTATAGTTTTATTGTTTAATCTGACACAAATTATGCAGCTAGCAAGTGAGAGAAAACAAAAGAAAGGTCAACGTATTTATAATAATGAACTTGGAAACTATAACCTAGCAGTTTTCAATTTGTTATCTGCATGAAGTGATTGATTCAGGATTGGTTACTGTTAAAGGAGCGTGCACGCACGTGCGGCTGAGTCTCTGCCACCCTTGTCACGGGACTCATGAAACAAAAGTTCTAAACTTAGTGAAAAATGAGAGCATAATTTATGTAATATTAACAATAAAAAAGTAAATGATTGACCCTAATAATACAAAAATTAGTTAAGATGTTGCTTAATCTTGTCCTCACTCAATCGACCAGGATATCCTTGTCCATCGTATCTCAGTGTAGTTACGACCTCTTTGACTTTTTCTCTCATTTTCTTTTCCTTCTATTTCAACCCTCATTTTCATTTCCTTTTTCACCCTTTGAATCAAATATGTTGCTTTGTTTGAATGCAAGTTAGCTTAATAGTAATGTGAAGAGGGTTCCAGATACTACAAGAAGATATCAATAAAAATAATATTCCTTTGTCACATCATACATCATAATCATTTACCAACCAAACTTGGTGAACTAAAACCTAGCCTGCCTCGTGACTCCTATTACTTGTTTTCTTCGTTCTTTCAAGTATTCATCCTAAAAACTTCAACCCTAAATCATCACATTCAGAGGCAATACATCGTACGTCTTTGTACTGAATAATATTGTTGCTTTAAGTATGATTTCTCCTAAGAACATGCGTGTATTTATGATAGTTGTAGAATGTGTGTTTAACAGATGTTAAATCATGATTGATAAATAGAGAAAGTTTTAGTTTATACTATTCTATAAATCAGCACCAGTGTAGGAGGAATTTTAAAATTAGGCCACGGGTACAATCAAGTGCAAACCAAAAGGTTCAAAATTAATAAATGGATATCGTTGTTGCACTTATGCCAGATGATCACAACCTACACAACGTTGAAAAAAGGGTAGCATCATTTGCTGTTTTAGAGTCAATTCATCATGCAGGATTGTGACTCTTGTTCTTTCAAAAATTGCATGATTATGAATACAGTAAGATTTAAATTTTAATTTATGTGTGTAAACTTTTAGCATATATAATTTAATCACCATAGTCATTGACTTCAATCTATGGATAAACTTCTCTCATATAATTGAGACCACAGTAACAAAATGATTGATATCGTGTTAAATTTTTCATCTTTAAATATTAAGATTAAATCATGGTGTCTAAAAAACACAACAATCAACCTTATATATTATAATAAGACCCTTTTTACCATATCAAAAGAATTAAGAAATTTATTTAGTACTAATAAATATATCAACATTTCACAAAAAATTTCCACATTACTATCTTAATGGGAAGATTTTTTATTTTTTATTTTTTTATTTTTTATTTTTGCATAGAGTGGGCGTTGAGACAAGAATAGTTTATGAATAGATCCTTGAATCTAAAGTCTTATTAACTATATAAAAACCATTGTCAACACAGGTTGATCAACCTCCAAAATGTGAAAATGGATCGAGTTTGACTAAATCGTTTTTAGAAAGTCATTAGTTTGGACGAAATGAAAAAATAAATATTTTTTTAACAGAACTTTTCATAAAAATAACCACGGTAATATATAAGTTACACCAAATAATTGAAGCAATTTACATGACACCTTTCACGTGATGAATGATTAATTACTATTTGTATAAACAAATCATATGTTTGCCCATAGTTTGTCGCGAGATGATTATTCAAAAATTTCACTTGCAAAGAAACAGACAAAGGAAGCGTCGTCATTTTCTTTAGACGTCAAATTATAGTCCTCACTAATTAATTTTTTGTTAACGTGGAAAAGAAGAATAAATGACCTAGGGTCTATTGTAGCTACCATGTGCGTGTAAATATTAATGATCATACTACAACATTCTTTTGATTGGGCAACAATAAAAAAGAGTTCTCAAAGATGCAAAAAATTTCATGAACTTGATGTGTTTGTGATGTGATGAACAAATCTCTTATGTTTTGAACTTGAAAAAGCTAGAAGAAAATTGAGTACATGTGTGTGATAAAATAAAAGAAAAAATGGATGGAATTGGGTGGGTGGAAGTAAGATGGATTGACTTTATGATATGGGTATGAACATATTTAGAAGGTGGAAAGTTTCATTTCTTGATATGAAGGCAATGATTGTGCCATAATTGATAGATAAAAGTCAACTATAATTGCTAGGGTAAGAAGCACTATAAAAAGTATTATGAATGTATGACTAGAAATGAGAACAAAATGCAGGCATTATATGCAGATAAAAAGGTAATTACCAAAAGAGATAGGGAACTTTAGAGGCAGCATATATATCTTCCTAAATAATCCCTGTCTGCCAACGGAGATTATGATATTGCTTTATTAATTTCATTTAATAATCCTACTTTATGGCACCACTATGACACTTTTCCTCTTGTCTACATTCAATGATTCAAGTAATCAATTCAAAAAAACACCCATGCAACATTTTCACAAGTTATATGATTAAAATGTAAAGAATTAAATTGAAACCTAAATCAAAGTGTTCTATAGGCAAAAACTTTTATCAATAAAGAAGAACCCACTTGGACCTGGTAAGGATAGTTGAAGTTGGTCTGAATTAAAGTTAAAGGGATAAAATATTAATTTTACTTATAGTAAAGGAGTAACGCAAATAATTAAAAGATCTGGATTTAGGAATTGCAGGATTACAAAGATGATGTAATAGGTATAGATTGATGATTATTTTGGTGTGGATATTTAGTAGCATTCAAGGCTACATTTGTGCTGATACTAGCTTGGATATAGGAGAGAAATTTTGGAAAGAAACATTCTTTATCTCTTTTTATATGTGAACAACATTTGTATATAGGTTAAAACATCCAAGTATTTATATATTTATTTTTGCTCATAAAAAGATAGATAATAAAATATAAAATAATTAGAATTCACCGTTTAAAATTTATAAACTGATTTTTTATATTTCAAGATGGTTAAAACTGAATGTGTTTAGTAAAATTATAAAAATATTTATTTAAGGTGATTTAAGTCTCAAATCATCGTTGAATTAAAAAATAAGTCAACTAAATAATTCGTTTTTGTAATATAGATTTTAGTCTTCACTATTGCACGAAAGTATTGTTTTAACGATTATTTTTTATTAAATCATGTGACTTCTCATACGCGAATATCTAACCATTTTATATATAATTATTTGAATGTGGTGTACAACAACATATGCATATATATTTTTTTATGGATTATGCACATTTAATTAAACAATAACCAAAATAATAATCAAGAACAGGTATTAGACTCTCTACTATGTTAAACTAATTATATTTTATAAAAAGTGGAATTTTTAATATTAAGTTTTAAGTGCACCTAAGTCGATAAACAAACATCTTAAATATAATATTAGATATGATATATGTAAGTAGTTTAAGAAATTCGATAATAGATGATATAATTATCGTAATAAATCTTGTTAAGATACTCTCAACTTAATAAATAAATTTATGTTAAATTAATGTTGCAAAATCAACTCATAACATGATATTTAGATGCTGCTTATATCCTATAATTTAATGTTTTTTATTACATGTTTAAAAAACAAAAGTACTTATTTATTTGGTTGAAGAAGTGCCATAATATTTATGTGTGTTGGTGTAGGAGGGAAGGTGATGAATAATATGAAGCATCTGAATGTAGGGTAGGGTAGGGTGTTTTAGGTCTCTATTCCTATTATGTGTGGCCAAGCAAGGGGAGGTTCCCCAGGAGGAATGATACAATGTGGCAGCAAATATCTCAGACAATGGTTTTGCCTAATTTTCACAATAATATTGCTCCTCACAACAATGCCTAGCTAGGTATATGTATGAATATGATGTTTCCTCACTCAAAAATGGTGTACTAGCTACCTAGCTAACAATCTGATTCATTTCCTTGGCCCCATGCAACTCTGAAACGTTATCATCATCTTCATCTGTACCATTTAATAACATGGATCATGCAATAGTACACCATCTTAACACTGTTTGCTTTGCTTCTCTAACACCATTTCATTCATTTACAAACCCTGCAATTATTCATTAAGCCAAAACATCTATAAGTGTCTAAGTATTCAGTTTTTTCTTTTTTCTTCAACTGCATAGTGAGAAATTCTTGTATACACACAATGCTCCGGTTACACTATGCACACTACTTAACCAGCATAATATAAATTCCTGTGTCACCTATAATTATAAACATTTCTTGTTTTAAATATTTACTCTAACACGAAGTGAGTTACATTCAATGCACAAAATAAAAATAAATAAAAAAAATCAATGCACAAAAGTTGAGAATGGAACGTTATGTTTAAAAAAAACATTTCACCGCTTACTAATCATTAAAGTTGAAACCATATTTAAGATGTTGTCTAGAGTTTTATCACAATTTTATTCTTAAAATGAGTTTTGGAGAATTAAGAAAAAGAAATGTATTTAAATATATATTAGCTTTAAATAGTAAGTTACATGAGACTATTGGATGTATCGAAATAAATTCTTATATTGAGGATTAAAAAAATAAAATTTTTCTTAGATATTCAAATATGAGTCTAAGTATGTAAAAATAAAAAAGTTGAACAACATATTAAAAAAAACTATAAACCTAGTATATTTTGAATTAAAAGTAATATTATTTTTGTGTGGGTATGTTCGGTTCTTATAAAGTGTTAATTGATATTATTATATTGGAATTTGAAATTTAATTAATAGTTATTTATAATTTTATTAATTTTTGAATTATCAATTATTTTTAATTGTCTTAAGTTATTTTAACCTTCTTTTTTTCGCTCAAACTAGAGTACCAAAAGTTCTAGTTAATCAGAAGAATGGCTAAAGAAGTTTTGTCCTAGTTATGTCTACCTTAGAAATATTTTAAGGTTTATTGTGTAGCAAGATACATGCACTCAATATTTTGTTTCATATAAGAAGTGTAGGATTTTGAGGGTAAGCTGCCATAAAAGAAAACATTATTACTCCCTTTCAAAATTTTAAAATTTAAACTGGTGTGAAGTGAGACGGTGTGATATTTTTTTATGCAGATCTTTTTACTGTATCCTTCCATGGGTTTCAGTCACGTCCACCAGCACCCTTTTTTCTCATTGGTCTCTATTTTTTTATTTATTTTATTTCTTTTAATTTCAATCCCACACTTTTCTATTTTCTTTTTTTCTCTCTCTTTGATTTATTGGCTGCTGCATAAGTGTGGAAGCCAGAGAGAATCCAGTCTGATCCATCCATGCACTCAATAGTCTGATGCTAATTTTCCCTAATGCAGTTAATTAACTGAGAAATCTCTTCTAGCTTTATTTTTTGTACACACATAAATCATAAAATCAAATTCAACGTAACGTGTGTTTTGAAGTGTCCAACTTCCTCTTATTCAATAAACTCATGTGGATTTAATTCAACCCATTGATTTTATGAATATTCAGGTGTGTCCTTTGTCCAACGCATATGGGGTTAATGTTTTGATTTAATTAATCGATTCCAAATTCTTTGCATCCCTTTAGCTAAATGCCTAAACACACTTGCCTTTTACCTTTTTTCAAAGTGTCAATGCAAATTAGTATGAAATAATAGTGATAAATATGAAATAATTAAATAATGAAAGCAGAAGAAAACTAGGACAATCTTGATATTGGTCCTAGTGTTTGGAAAGTGTCACAATTCTGGTAGCTGTACCTATCAACTCATTAGTCCTGTTGTGTGTTGTCTTTCTTTCTGTATTGCAAACATTGGATGCTTTCTCTTTAGAGAAGACGAACAAGAGAATGTGTGAGCCTTCTTATGGCTGCCAGGTCTTCAACGTTGAACATTTGAAACATCTCTCTGACTCTTAGTACCCTTCGTAAATATTAATTATTAACACTGCGTGGAAATTTAAACTAAACTAATTCTACCATTTTTTTAATTTTAATCTGCTCTCCATGCTTTCATTTGACTTGTGTACATGTCTCTCTCTCTCTCACAGTCTCTCAATTCATAAAATAATATATTTTTTGAACTGTACAAAACCAGGGTCTCTTATTTATAAGGCACAAGCACTACCCACCAAATCTTCATTCAGATCAGAAAGTGAGAGTTTGGATCCTCAGAGACAGATAGAGATTTTCCAGGGAATACTCAAAAGAGAGAGATATGGGAAGAGCTCCATGTTGTGACAAGGCAAGTGTTAAGAAAGGGCCATGGTCACCAGAAGAAGACACAAAGCTGAAGGAGTACATAGAGAAGAATGGAACGGGAGGGAATTGGATTGCTCTTCCTCAGAAAGCTGGTAAGTGAAAAAATGTTATGATTTTATGAAAAGAATGCTTCAATGTGTTTAAGTGAGATCTCATATATGTATTTGTGCAAGCTCTTTCTAATGAGCTCTAGTTTGATTCAAAAATATGTGTATGAGCAGGTCTTAGGAGATGTGGGAAGAGTTGCAGATTGAGATGGCTCAACTATCTCAGGCCCAACATTAAGCATGGAGATTTCTCAGATGAGGAAGACAGAATAATTTGCAGTCTCTATGTTAATATTGGAAGCAGGTATAATAGTTACCAACATTTAATGCAACCACACTATCTCAATAATGCTGAAAACAGTTATTTTTACCACTTCCTAACAATCTAATCTGCAATCAATGACCTACATGTCAAGAATATTTTTATGTGACATCTTTTTCCTCTCTTCTTATCACTTTAATCGCATCCACCACTTTGAGAAACACTGATTAAGTCTCTACCAGTCTAGCTAAAAGTGGTAAAATAAAAAGAAATGAGAAAAAGGGAAACATAAACTGGTCCTTTCTTTAATTTTTCTTTTCAGAAAACCGTGATTGTTGTTCATAATCTGCCTATAGTAATACTTGGATAGCACTTCCTCATGCATGTCAAGTTTTGATCCAATACAGCCATCCACTATGTCTAATTAAGATATTGAGTAAATAATTTTTCTTGGTGGAAACTTGATAACATAACCCACTGAGAGATTTGATTAGAGTCATTTGTACCAAATTTTAACTTTTAATATTGTGAGAGAGGAAAGAAACAAAATCTTAACTTGCTTTCATGTGTTTATAAACAGGTGGTCAATTATAGCTGCTCAGTTACCAGGAAGAACTGACAATGATATCAAGAACTACTGGAACACCAAGTTGAAGAAAAAGCTCATGGGGTTGCTTCCTCTTTCTCATCACAGAAAACAGCTTTCATTTCCTTCCTCTACCCTTCAAAACCCTCCACCCTCTCCTTCATCTCACCAACTGTACGGAGAGTACGGCACCTACGTCCCAGTAACAACATCTTTCACAGGCATGGAACATCTTTCCCTTCCTTCAGCAAACTATGAAAGCACAACAACCTCAGTTTCTCAACCCTTTTACCAAAACCAAGACTCCATGGCTAGTGTTAGCCCCATGCAATGCTATTACCCTATCAGTGACAGCATGCTCATGTTTGGAAGCGAAGGAAGCTGCAGTTCCTCCGATGGAAGCTGCACTCAGGGAAGAGAAATCAAGCAAGAAGAAATCGGCTACCACAGCTACAACCATAACTTGATGCTGAGTTACAACAATAACAACGATGGAGATAAGTCATGTGTGGGAGGGTGCTTCAGCCAAACAACGCTAACACCGTTGGATTATGATCTTGAGGATATTAAGCAATTGATTAGTAGCAGTAGCAGCAGCTTCAATAATAATAATGTTGATGAAAACAAGACAGAAGAGAAGGCGATGTACTGCTGCTACTACTAGTGACTGCAACTGATGATGACTGACTACTGGTAAAAGATATGATGATACGGGGAAGAAGGGTATGTTGGTGAGGCAAAGATTCAGAATATTGATGACATTTTCTGGGGCTCTGCGTTCTTTGATTAAATGAAACATTTCTTGTTTTGACAGTACATGGTAAAAGTTTCTTTATATTTTGTGCATATCTTCTCGGAAGTGGTGATGATGATTACGAAGACGATGATGTTAGATTTTTGTTGAGTACATATTTATTATAAATATATATATCTTTCTATATTGTCAAAATTATTAAGTGATTCAATCTCTTTCTCTACTTACAAACTAGAAAGTATATAACATAGTTTAGTGTGTTTGTTATAAATATTGATCATTATCTTCTCGGTGATATGTATTATATGTAATATATATGAGAATTTGTGGTTTGTTATGTCAGAAACTGCATTATTGAGCTGAGCACTGCGTTGAAGAATCTTTTGCACAGTCGTAGCAAAGTCTGAGTGAAGATGGCTACGTTAACAACGAAAACCACAAATTTCTTAGCATTAATAATAATAATATGAAAGCGATGAAATATGGGCAACAAGAGAAAAGAAAGACTATGAAGGTAGGGAAATTTTGTTGTCTTGTGTGGAAGTGTGGGTGCTGGAGCTGTAACACAAACTTCAAATTATCGAATAAATTATTAGCCGTTTTGAATAAGTTTCTTTTATTCAGAGCCACGACAAGAATGGCAGCAAAAACCATGAAACTTATTTCCTACATGGTTCCTGCGAAACAGAACCCATTGTTGACAAACTTTCGTGTATTAGAAACATGCCTATTGTTCTTCATTTTTTTTTTGTTTCTTGAAAGTTTATAAAAATAGTAACAGAACACATGTACATACTACAAAAACTTTTTATACCTTATAAATTGTTATACACCGTAAGTTTCTTTTGACTTTTATAATAATTCAAGTCATAGTTATATGCAGTATTTTACTGACAATGCATATCGAAAATCTTAGTTATGCTTATTTTGAATACTTTTAACGTATTTTTAAATTTTATCAGAACTGTGTGCGAGTGCAATCTTATAATATAGATATAGTTTTCTCTCATTTCATTATTAAATTATTGCACTTTTAATCTCAATCCCTGGTATCAGTTTTAATTTAGTTCTCACAAAAGGATTATATATATACTTATTTTAAAAAGTTTCAATACCAACTATTATTATCATATAGTTTTCTGAATAAGTTTTAAAACATTAAAACATATGGACCTAATGAAAAATATGTATCATACATAATAAAGATTAGAAACAATATACGTTTCATCCGTTATGGTTTTTTGTTCGTGTTTTACATTAACTTTATGTCTATTTTATGATACTATAATAGCAATAGATGACAAGTACCAAATTAAAAAATATATAAGGAATGTGATTGAAAATTCTTTTATAAAGACTATTATTAGCATGAAAGATTCATTAACTTTATTAATAAGTCTAGTTAATCGTGTTTCCCAATATCTCTTTCCTTAATCACGTTTTTTTCCTTTAAATTTGATATACTACAAGACGTTGCACTCAAACCAACTTAATACCTTTCGGTAAAAAAGAATAAAACAAAAGTAAATGGCAACTTACATAAGGATTTTTTTTTTCTTCTTCAATGAGATTTATCTGAGTGATTGATTTTACTATTTTATAACATAATTAAAATCATCTCAAGAATCAACGGTCAAACCAAAGAAAATTTGAGATCATATATAGTGGAACAAATAATAACGTATTAAATCCAAATGGACCCCATGCACATGAACCCTCCCCTAGCTGTTGCTGTTCCTGTTGTTTTTAATTTAGAAAAAAAAGGAAAGATAATCAAAAAACAAAATCACTCTCCAAAAAAGTACTTATATTTATATCACATTATCATCTTTATAGGTTATCTATCGCTCTCAAAGTATAGTATAATACACCATGAATGATATTTGCAAAAGCACTTTGAAAGAAAAAAAAAAAAGATAATGTTTTGCCAAGAGAGCCCTACGTATACGCCAGTTCTAGAGAAAGTGTTTGTGTTCAGAAACAATACAACTCCAAGAGATTAAACAACATATTTTGTATATGATTTTTTGTATGTGTTTGTGCAGAATAACAGGAATATGTTGGGTTGTTCCAAAGGCATTGGGGAATGCAGAGAAGAGGAAGAGCATAAGATGACAAAAGAAGTGGAAGGAAGACATAAGACATTTAACATTAACAGTAAGAGGTTGTGTGGTGTGGTGGAATCACCATTGGGAAGCCAATCAAAAAGGTTCCAAAAAAACATGATCCCCAAGATTTGTGTCAGACTTTGCACTTCCTCTATTTTCAAATCACATACACAGTACTCACACTAATGCACTTTACAATCCACTCTCTTGTCACCATTACTCCATTTTCTAACCTTTTTTTATGACCCATCACACTGTTACTCTGTCTAAATTTTTGAATCTTTAAACATAAACAACACAGTTCATTTAAGTAACATATTTGACACAAACACAAAAACTTGATAAATGAAATCGAATTTAAATATATTTAACTGGAAAGAGCATAAAAGACTGAATAAAAATAACTGAAAAATAATAGTCTTTCTAATATATTTTTTTATTTATCCAAAATACCCCATTTCTCATTTTCTTTTACCAAAATATACTAAATACTGAACAAATTTTCTTTTACCAAAATATACTAAATACTGAACAAATTTCTCGTCATTTTTAAGTTAAATTTAATTTTGTCGTTCATTTACAGTGACCGATTTCTCAATTAATTTTTTTTTAATTTATTTTAATTTATTTTAAATTTTAAATTATTTTATAATTAGTTGAAATTTTAATTAATTTCTATAATTTCAAACTTTAATTAAATCCAATATAACAGATTTAAAAGAAAATCAATTGATAGATCGAATAAACAAATTTCCCTTGCAAAGTTAAAAATTTTGACATAAGACGGTAAGAACTTGAGGGTAACCGATTTTCACCCTACAGAGTAGTTAATATATTTTAGTAAATAAAATGAGAGATGGATTATTTGAATAAATAAAAATTAGAACAATAAATTTTACTATTTTTAAAATTATTTTATGTTTCTTCTGTTACATTCGATTAATTTCTTTCAACAATTTCAATCACTTTTAATCATCTTAAAGATGATTTTACATACGTATACTTTATTTATATTTTTATTATTATTTTATACTAATTATACGAGAAAGAGATATTTTGTGTCTCTACTTTTTTTTACAAAAATAAAAAAGAATGAAGGTGTTACATTAAAAAATAATGAATGATTTCTAGTATGTTGTGTCATTGAAAAAATTTATTATCTTGAACTACGGAAAACACATAGGTTACTAAATCTGTCTGTTTTTTTTTTTTTATTATTATGCTATCTTATTTTAATGAGTTAAAATTTAATATTTAACTTAATGTTAATTTTATGTATTTATTTTAATAAAAATATATGTACTACTGTTTTATATATTTAATGTGTAGTCTATATTTAAATGAAAACCGTATTGAAGAATTAATATAATATATTTATATGAAAGATAAAAATAAATGAATGTAACTTTTTTAAAGTAGAAGTGTAATAGAGTTTTTTTTTTTACCTTTTTTTCGTTACATAATAATTTTAGTGTAATGGTTAGTTTTCCTTTACTATTTTTCTTTTTTATTGTTACTATATAATAGAATGATAGTTTTGAGATTTAAAACGTTAATTTTTTTAAAAAATATAATTAATTATAAAATAGGAATATAAGCTATGTATATCAAATAAAGAAAATCCTATGGTATATTGTTTTAGATTATATATATATATATATATATATATATATATATATATATATATATATATATATATATATTTATTAAATTATATATATTATATATTTTTTATTATTATTTTTTTTTTTCTTTTATATTTTTTT
>Ga0099824_1002112_pt1 | contig 28864 bp, 11 predicted proteins | sample SiratrowhiteBW_FD_76837 | JGI IMG/M metagenome (GOLD analysis project Ga0099824, IMG submission 76837) | Root nodule microbial communities of legume samples collected from California, USA - Siratro white BW | ecosystem: Host-associated > Plants > Roots > Nodule | place: USA: California... | reverse complement strand
TTTTTAGTTTATTAATTTAGTCTAACAAATATTTTAAGGCTTAACTTTAAAAAAATTTAAATCTATCTTTAAAAAATAAAATTTTATAAAAAAAAAAAAAAAAACTGTTTAATTAATTATGTTATTCTTTCTGAAAATTTGTAACAATATGTGGCCAAAGAGAGATGAGAATATTCAGGGAATGTTCCTCATCTGAAGAACTTGATCACAATGTGTTGGATCGTGCTGTATGATGAATGCACTTGCTTTTTTCTCACTTTTTTTTTATTAATATATATATATATATATATATATATTAATTTAGATTAAACATGTACATCAACAATTATGTAAATATTGTTGTCAATTACTGAAACACTCAAAAACTTTAATATATATAATAACATTTTAAATTGGGAAGTAATGAAGGTCCATACTGTAAATGGGAATATTCGCATGTTGTTCCTTATACCATTTCTAGGAGTCACTGTAACATTTATTGTTTTAAATATTTTTAGTGAATGATAAAGGTATTTCCGGAGAATTTTTTTATCGTAAATAATATTCATTTTTTCAAATACATTAATTTAATTTTTCTAAAAACGATTAAGAAATGTTCTGTATGTTTCTAAAACAAGAGATATAAAACTAAACTTATAAAAAAAGGAAAGACAAATCTATTTTACTCATATATTTTTAATTAAGCATTAGAGTATTAAGTAAGACTTTGAGTTCAAATTTCATGCATAAAAATATAAGTACGAGAGAAAATTTAACTATAATAATCAGATAGATTTATTGGCAAAAATTAAGTATAATGAAACCGGTAAATTTTACATATGTAATAAAAGTATTAAAAATATTTCTCATTTCCTTTCCCTTAAAAATATATTTATTATGTTTAAAATTTTCATGCTATATATGAAGTTTTGATATTTAAATTTTTAAATTTTGTTAAATATTTAAAGTATATTCTGTAAGAGTTTCAAAAATAAATAATAATCAGAGATAGAGGTGTGGATATAAAATCTAGTTTGACGCATAAATCAGCCCAATCCAACTCCTCGGTGGGTTGGGTGCCAAAAAGATAACATGTTTTTTTCTTAAGTTATTTTGACCTAACTCATTAAAATAAATAAATAAAATTTAAATACAAAAGATTAATTACTAAAATGTATAAAAAGTTCAAAAACATATTTAGAAAATGACGTAATACTATATAAGACATATTTAATAGTCTTAAGTTAAATTATTATTATTCTATTATCAAGGTGAATTAATTAATATAGAATTATTTGAATTAAAATTAGTTATTTTTATTTAAGTTTTAAATATGTAACTGTGTTAAGTATTTAAAAAGAAACTTTTACAGTCCATAATGTTTTATCTGATTCCATATTGCTTCTAATACAAGATTGTTGTGATCATAACAAAAAAATGTTACTAATCACCAATTTCAACAGGATTGAGAAAAATGATTGAATCTTTTGCTTACACTACTTGTAACTTAATTTTGTCGAATAATTTCAAGGTCATTATTAATAAAAACAATTTTATTATTATTATTAAATAGGCTAACCTAGGATACAGACGTTTTATAATGGTATAAAGTTTTTTTTTTCTTTTAAATTTAATAATTTTTTTAACAAAATCTTTGACTTAATTTTATATGTAAGGTTGATCGGAATGAAAAAGACGTGAGCTTGTGATATAGTAGAACAAAAACGAGGAAGTGAAGATTTGTACACTACCTTACTACCACCCGAGTAAGTGGTGGCTCTTTCACTATGCATACAAGATGATAACATGTACATGATGACTTACTCTACATCAAATTAAACATGATACATCATCCCAACCTCCAAAGATGATGCATGAGGAACACTAAGTACATAAGAAGGCTCCCTGCTATTTTTCCTTAAGAATTCATACCCAAAATTTATAACCAACTTCTTCAGCATGCTGGACCCTGGTTTCACTCTCATGTAGGACTGTCCTATAATGTAGGCCACTCCAACTTCCCTTGCTTCCATAAGCTCTTTCAACTCCTCCATTGCACCACTCTCAATCTTTGGACTCTCAGGCACAATAAACCTCACTCTTTTCTTTGCTTTCATCACCTTCTGTGACTCTGAGCTCTCACCTAACTCCACATCAACCTCATCTTTCTCACTCACCACAAGGGGGTGGCTAGTAGAACATGTTCCAACAACTGTCATTTTTCCACCCTTTTCAGCCTCATCGTTTGAAGAGTTGCATCCACCGCCTTCTGTTTGTATGAACTTTGCTATGCTGCACACAAGGTCTTTCTCAAACTCATTATCATCTTTGTGGACATCATGGTATCCATATCTCACTATGCACCTGTACATTCTGAAATCTCTTGGACCTACACGACCAACTAGAAACCTTTCCTCAGGTCTAACATGTGGAACTGGCACATGCTTGATGCATAGGAAAACAAGGACCTGGTGGAATGCTGGTAGGTTGGTCACAAAGTGGGAGAAAATAGCGGGAATTCCGGACACTAGCTCGGTGTGCATGAGGCCAATCCCACGTACTCTTGCAAAGCCTAAGCTCTGGCCAAGGCTCAGTAACCAGCTGATTGAAACCTTGTTTTGAACATCAAATTCGTACTTTTTGAGTGTGCCATAGTGCCATATACACATCACAGAAAGAAACACAAATGCCAAAGCAACTGGCACCCATGCTCCTTCAAAGAACTTGATCACAGAAGCTGAGAAGAAGAGAGCCTCAATGGAGCCAAAAAAGAGAACAAACCCAATTGCAAGCAGAACATTCTTGTGCCAGCAGATTACAATAACCAGTGACATCAAACAAGAGGTGACCAGCATCACTGAGACAACTGCCAAACCTGTTGTGCACAGTACACTGTTGTCATAAGAAGGATTTTGGATGCCACCCTCTTAATTCAGGTGATTTCTTATAAGTATTGCTTGAATATTGATGTAATAGTAGTGACCTTACCTGATGCATTACCCATAAGCTTTGTGTCTCTGAAACCAACAGTTACAGCCAAACACAAGAGCATCAACAGCCAATTGATCTCAGGGATATATACTTGTCCATGGATTTTGGATGAAGTGTGAACCACTTTCACTCTAGGGAAGCAACTCAATGCAGAGCATTGCCTGATGATTGAGAAAGTTCCAGTGATGATGGATTGGCTTCCCACAACTGCAGCAAGAATGGCTATCACCAGAACAGGCCATCTCAACTTCTCTGAAACACAAAACAGTCAAATCTTCCAATCATTGACCAAATTCACCATCATTTTCATCTACACCTCCGTAGACCAAATTATACTGCCTACCTGGTACAGATACATAAAAGCCAAAGTGATACTCTTGCTCAACATCATGATGTCTAGAAAAATAAGCAGCTTGCCCCATATAAGCGAGAACTAGAGATGGATAAACCAAAGAGGTGAAAGCAATCTGCAGTAATTTGAACATTCATTAGACAAAATACAAAGTATGCATTTGAAATCTATTTAACTAAAGAACTAGACAAATAAAAAATAACAATTTCTAATAATTCTTTCTTTCCCAAGAAGCCATCAAATTTTTAACAAGTAACAAGTTAACTTATATGAAAACGTCTATCAAGGAATTGAAATGGGAAATGGAATAAAGTTCAGGTAGAAAAATAAACGCCGGAAATATTTGAGGAATAAAGTAGAAAAGTATGATAGGGACAAGAAGAAAATGATACCGACTAAAGAAGAAGTACACACCGGTAGATTTTGCTTAACTTCTAAACCTAGATTCTTAACTAAAAAGTCATTCACAAAAGTTCACTAACATCTAATAACCAGGGTAACAATCACCAAGATGGGTTATAGATGTTAGATTTCATTTTAAAACAGATTGAAATTAAGATATCTCTCTTAAAGGAACGTGGGTGAGATAGTAGCTACCATTCATTTGTCAGGTCAAACAACAGTGATGGGTAACTACTAATTTTGGAGTGGAGTCAAATTTTTCAAGATGTCAAGTTTCAAATCAATTAATGGAATTCTACTGTTTCTATAGTGAGGCAGATCAACCACCAATCCTGTTTCAACAGAAACCAATTGTAAAGTATCGTACCTTGATTGATAGCTGAGAAAAGTGCCCAAGACCAGCAAACATGGCTTCTGATCCTGAAAATTTGAAAGAATGCATTAGAAAACAAGAAAATTGGCATAAATCTAAGTCAGTCAATTACAAAGCAAACAAATGAACCTGTTATGCACAGCAAAATTCCACCAAGTGCCATCCATCCTCCTCTCCTTGTCTTCCTTAAAAATTGGAAAACATAATATGGAGAGAGTGCTTTGTACACATGAGGGTTCCAGTAAAAGATGTTGTATACACCAATGGCACTGATGCAGAATAGCCACACACAAACTATGGGAGCAAACAAGAAACCAACCCTGTTTGTACCATAACGTTGAAGGGCAAACAAGGCTATTAATATGATACATGCACCTGGAACTTCTACGTCTGTCAAGTTTTACAAGTGGTACTAGTGAGTCATGTGACCAATGTCTTGGATAAAGGAAAAGTGTGACATTGAAGTTCTAAATGAACATAAAAGAAAAACTGAATAAGTTAACATAAATCAAGTAATTTCACTGGCTTATGGTAGAACAGCAACTATTTTTATGATCTTATCCTTTCTCTTAAGATCTTACACACAAACCAATTTTCAAACAGCATAAAATTTTGTGATGGACATGTAAGCAATCCCAATCGTTTCTCGTGGTAGTCCCAATCCCAATCTAGGAAGCAATAACGATGTGACAAAAGCATTTTCCATTGCCATATAAGATACGTACAGTGCTGAATCAACAATTCACTTAAAAATAGGCTGTGTATATGCTTAAAATCTAAGTCTAGCCATATCTTCAACAATATCAGACAATATTCTGTCGACCTCTCACATCAACAGAGTGATAATGCAGAAAAGCTTAAGATTACAATTTACGATAGATCTTTTGCCAATATGAGAATTTCTTTATCAGCATAATTTAAGTTTCAATTAATGTCTAAAATTAATCACTAAAACTTGACTAAAAATCGAAGTAATTCTCCCTCTCCCTCGTACCTATAAACTCATTAAGTTCTAATACAAACTTTTGGAGGACTGTCACTAAGGAAAATCCAATCTAATAAGCTTTTTCCATAAACTGGAATAGCCTATAACCACGATTCACTTCAGTTTGCACTGAAACCATAAAAGTTTCTCTAGCCAAAGTCTAGAAGAAAACTCATTTGCGTTAAGCTTCTTCATTCCTACAACATCAACCAAGCTACATCTCAGGCTTTGTCAGAACTGATCTAGACCGGTATCAAAATTTACGAAGTTACCATGAATCCATTACTTAGACGTTACAAATCATTGAAAAATCCACCCAATTATCAAACTTGTTAACTCGCATGCTAAAGGCATTGTAAAAGAGTACAATACAAGCATGCAGGCCAGATTAAAGGAACTCCTACTATGCGATTATCCTTCTGATTTCAACTTTCAAGGTACAGGTATATCCTTAGGTAACTTTGATTACAAACCTTCCAAACTTGAGTATTAAGAAACACCAACAGGAACAGAAAACGAGAACGTAAGGACGGAGATAAAATTACTAATGAAGTAATTGAAAGGAGAGAAAGTTCAAGTCCCAATAAATTTCCTTTTGATCACTAAGCAATGATGCAAACATGCCATGACCAAACACAGAAAGTCTTGATGACGAACTTACATCTGTGATGCTCCTTGGACATCGAAAGCTCTAACCCAGACACAGCCGAGAAAACTGCATTGAATCCAAATAACACAATGTAACCAACAGACCCCAAAAGATCATATCCCAAATCAAAACAAACCAAAGTTGTCATCATCACCAGAAATAGTAGGTTTAAGGACTCCAACACCAATGACCATGCAAGTCCCTAACAAAGCCAGCACCAGCAAAATCCTCTGCAAGACCTTGTGCCTCTCCAACAAGGACTTGAGCCTGGAGGCAAGGCTTCTCTCTGGTGCCACACCACAGGTATGCTTCTTGTACTCCGATAGCTCCTCATCGGCCAATTGACAATTAGGCAACAAACCAACTTTGGCATGGCGACACAGCAAAGAGTACAGTGCAAACGTGCCACCTTCACCATTGTCATCAGCTTTCAGCACTATGAACACATACTTCACCAAAGGCACCAATGTAAGAGTCCAGAACACCAAAGACAAAACACCATAAATCTCTTCATTGGTCTCAGAGTGGCCAATATCTTCAGCAAAGGTGTTCCTGTACACGTAGAGTGGTGAAGTGCTTATCTCTCCATACACAACTCCAAGGCTCTGATATGCCAGAGTCAGAACAGTTTTCCATGATTCTTTCCCCTGCAAAAAAGAAAAAAAAAAACCAACATTCTGGTTCAACACTAACATGGTTCAAATTAACAAAAAACAAAAAAAAAAAGGAAAACTACTAAAAGAAACATTTTGCACATTTTTTAGCATTCCCAATTCACCTTAGAAGAGTTTTGAAGAATCCCACGTTCCAGATCCATGGCACATGCTCTTAGAAATCTTAGCGAACCATTTTAAACTTTCAAACTGAAAACCATAGGCTTTGTATAAGACCCAGTTGCTGCAAAAGCTCTCCCCTCCCAGTTAGTAGCACATTGGAAAAAAAAAATGACATATAAAGGAATTAATATATCTTCAAAAGTGTGACACCTTGACAGAATAATTCTCAAATATAAAATAAAGCTGTCTCTTTTTTATATTACTTTATTCAACTTTCCAGATCCATGATGGAGTTTCAAACGCATTCAAGGATTCAAGGAGGTCCCAGTTGTGCATGTGTTTTGAGAATTAGGAAGATACACGCGAAACATCGTTTTGATTATTTTAATACAAGAGTGAAAAAAGTTATCTCATTTGAGCAGAAATCCTATACAGCAGTTTAACAGCCATCAATGGCGACAAGTAGGCCTTAGTAGAGAACAAAGTCACCAATAATAGTTAGATGCTCAAACTTGGAATCAACAGTAATTGTAAGACAAACATAAATAAATATTCTCATAAACAAAGAAAAATGCTAGCTGTATATCTGCATGCCACACATTTTCTTACGTTTAAACGTATTTCACAAAATTATAATTTTATTATTCTAGGATAACATGTATTTTTCACGTTTTCTGTTTTGAGAAGCTTTTCTGTAAACTTCTTAAATACAACATATAAGTTAAAATTAACGCTTGTACAAAATAATTTATTAAAAAATTCTCCTTTGATTTATCTGGATTATTTTTAACTATATAAATTAATTCTTTATTTTGTAAAGAAATTTGTCTGAACAATATCTAAAAATAATAATACTTAAGTACAAAAAAGACTATTGGTGATGACAAAATTGTTTTTTTTTTCTAAGCATACAATAAAGTTACATATATCTTAAACTAAAAGAACCAGTTTAATCGAATGAATCTTGGACAACTTATCTACTCACAATCAAATTCAATAATGTATAATAAAATTAATCCAACATTTTATTTTTGTTTGTATCCTCATATGGCCAAGAGAAGTTTCAAATAAAATTAATCTAACATTTTTAAAAACTAATCTATCTTTTAATCAATTTTTTAAATTTCTTGTGTCCAACTGTATGAAAAGTCTAATAAATATTATTTGTACCGTAATAAAAACGGTGGTAATACTTTCAGTAGTAAAATTTATTAAAAGCAATTCAAAAACTAATTTAATAATATTTTTTGAAAAGAGCAACAAATGAAACTTGAATTGTAATGCATGTTCTAAAAACTATATAGATACTTTGTACGGGAGACATTACTAATATTATATTTTTGGGTATGTTTTATTTTTCTTTAAAGAGAGACAGAAACCTTGGGTGAGTGAAAGTGACAGAGACACACTAAACCAAAGGCAGGGTGACAAGACAGAGACTTGAAGGAGAGAACTTTTTTAGCTTTTGTGGTGAAGTTGTTGCCGGTGGCTTGGGAAATTAGTGATGCAAAAATTCTTTGCCTTTTTTGTTACGAAAAACGAGTTAATCAAGTGCATTGAATTCTTAATTATATCTTTTAAACTTCATAAACTGATGATTTGTATTGTTGGCTAATTATTAAAGAAAACATCTTTCAGACAAAAAGTTATAAATAGATTTAAAATAATTTATTTTCTATTTTAAATTTATCTTTCTAAATCTATTAATTTTGAGTTCTCACTGAGCTTATGAATTAATTTATAACCCATCTTTATATATATATATATATATATATATATATATATATATATATACATTTATTTGATCTAAGTTGAAGTTTTAGAAGGTATTTTGAAACTCTAATACATGTTGCACTTTTTGAGATCTAGAAGTTTCGGACTTAAGATTAAGTTGCGTCTAGATAAGAAGGATTAATACCAACTATAAAGATAGTTGTATTGGGATACTGAAATTTAACAATTATTAAGCACCTGAGTTAGTTTTCCGTTGAGTTTGGAAGATTGAAATATATAGTTGCATGTTGTGATGTAATTTAATTTTGAAAGTGATATTGGATGTTGAGGACTAAATAAAGTCAAAAGGGATATGTTTTATGTCAAACTAATATATAAATATAATAGAAGCTCCGTAGAATAAGTAGGAATTAGTATAAGAAATTTATGAATTTTTTTAGAAAACATGAAATTATAAGAGAGGGTTGAGTTGTGATTTACTCATTTTTAAAATTTTTTCATAAGTATGATTTTACTAAGAGGTTTTTTATGAAATTTTCAATTAAGATATCATATGGTAAGTGTTTTGTGTGATAATCTTACCTAGATAAAAGATTGAACTAAAGAGATTTATTGTAATAAATTGACTAAAAAAAGTGTATTTTCATAAATAATTTTTAACTAGTTAAGTTTATGAAATACAAATAATGCAACATCATCTTTATATAAGTTATTTAATCCGGTCACACTTATTTGAAAACATATTTTAAATACAACCCTTTTGTTTGAGAGGTCATATTAGACATAACTTTTGCAATTCAACTGAATCATTTGTTTAATGTAATTTTTAATTTAATTTGACAAGTAATCATATCATAGTTCTTACGATTGATCAACCACTGAAGTTGCAAATTTAAATACTTTATAAAAAGAAACATCAATGAAAATATTTTTAGTACATATTCTCATATTAACTCTCCTTTTTGGGTTACAACAAATGATGACAACATATAATGTAAAGGAGATAAAAAATAAGGAAAATATATACAAATCATTTATATTGGTTGGTCTACACAACAAATTACATCTAGTTCTTGACCACCAAGTCAAGTTCAACTAAGCAAACTACTATTACAACGTACACTTGAGTAGTTTTGAACTTGTAGCCACTTATGGCTAATCTCTTTGAGTATTCTTCACACCAGCCACTCCTACTTCAACTGAGTATTCTTTGGACTTGATATTGGAATAAGTCCTAAGCAAGGTCCTACTACAATAGCAATGGTCATACATATACATAATGTGTGGGACTTAGGTGCACACATTAAACCCAAAATTCTGTCAAACTGGTCCAGCTTATGTTTGTAAAAATTGTATAGCCTTTATTTTTCCTTTGTATGAATTTTTAAGGTTGTAAAAACGTTCACTTAGGGTTAGAAAATAGGTGAAGGAAAAATTAGGGTTAGGGTTAACGCTCCTCACCCTTACTAGGATACGTGTCAACATGTAAGTGGAGAGCTTTGTAGTTTGTTGTCCAAGCCATCCAAGCTACGTGGCAACTGTTGATTGACACACAAGGAAGCTTCTCTTTCAGGCTAGGGTTAGGATATGTGAAAAGCTTCTCTTGCAAGCTTTCTAAGTCTATAAATAAGCTTGCCATGTACTACATTTTTCAAGCTTGAATATACTAGTGTTATGATGTAAAATTTTCAGCATCATTGATGTTTAAGCTTCTCTTTTATTGGCTTCTCTTAGAATACTAGATTAGGGATTCCATTGGAAGTTGGACTCACCTCTTCCAATCACCTTGTTCCACCATTTTCATCCACAAACCTTGTTGTGAGCTATTTTTTCACAACTACTTTTTATTATTTAAATATATAGGCACTAAAATAATATGTTCGTTGATAGATCATTTATAGTCATTAAGCAACTTCAGCTTCTATACATGTCCTTTTGTTTGAGCTTGATTACATTTCATGCAGTGTTGATTTGTGCTCCTTATCTACGTAATGTTCTTAATAGTTGACAATGCTTATCTCTCTGGGTAGCATAACCTTTTTGCACCAATTCATTATAAAAGTGCACACCATATAGGACAAATAGTTAGGTCATAAATGAACTATTCTTTTTGTGTCAAGAGGTTGGTGAATAAAGCAGTTTTAGCTTTTTTTCTAAGAGATCATTTGATGTTGATATTGATTTTCATCTTTAACGAATTTTTTTAGCAGGTGAAAATAATGGATATTTCATGCATCCAAATAATAAACAGACACACAACACACATATGTGTGTTTGTGTGTGTCCAAATCGTACAATGTTATATACATGTATTGTCTGATTTTATAGGCATGTGATATGATTTATAAGAATTCTTTTATCATACGTAAGAAAGAAAAATAATTGCATAGTGTTGTATCGTTTGTCAGACGAAACACATGTGTCTTATATGGTATGTTGTTGAAACTATTCGTCTTACATATGGTGGATGATTCATCTCTTATGCTTTGTGGTTTTCAACACTTAATAAAAAATTATAATGTGTTGGATTTTTTCTTAACATTTTTATGTGATTAATTAAATTGAAATTGGTTACATTTATACCACATGAGTCTCAATTCATCACTTGAGTTATGCTTAGGATGTGTCACTTACTGTAAGCATAAGGCTTTATCACTCAGGTATTCAACTGGTTGCTTAAGTGATAAAGCTTATTGTTCAAGCCATAAGTTTGATGAGAGAGATGCGAAAAAAATCTCTCTTTTAGAACTTTCATCACTTAACTAATGAATGGTCAGTCAATAAATGAATGGTCACTTAAGCAATGAATGGTTGCTCAAGCAATAAAAAGTCTTAGATTTCAAGTTCTTTATGAAAGTTTGCGGTATGCATAAAAATGATATAACACTTGATCAACAAAAGTCGTGTTGTTGTTCTCTCCTTTAGGAGTTGCTTACAAGAGTATATGTCTTGATGTATGAAGCCATATCAGTCGAATGATGATATAACACTTGAGTTGGGTGCTCAAACATTGGTTTTGATGCTCTAACAAGGAAGATATCGAACCAATTCTATTTTCTCTTAAGTTATTATTGTTCAAGCAACAGAAATTCACTCAAAAAGTTTATTTATAACTTAAACAAGAGATATTTCCCTGTTTAGTAAAGGCAAAATTCATGTTTTGAAATATAAGTGGTGTTGTATTTAATTGGTTATGTAGATATATTGAAGTATTGAATAGTGTGCATGAGGAGATGATTTTGTTTAAGAAATATTTGATACTTGGAGTGATATCATTGCCTATTGTGACTGTAGTATTAAGTACATAAACTCATTAAGAAAACGATATATTCCAACTTTACTGATATTTTAAATCACATAAATTAAGATATCAAATAGTAAAAATTTGAAAGAGGTTCTTATATGTAAATATTTTATAATAGTGTGAAGAATCACCCTAACATAAGAAACTAAGTTTGATTTTACTATAAGAAAATTTATTATGGCTTATAATAAAACTTTGTAGGTAATAAAAAAAATCTGTAAGTAAATTGAGTACCTAATGTCAAAAATCCATAGATAAATTGTTTATAGATAACTGTTACCTATGAATTTTATAAATCTATAAATAAATTCACAAGGCTAGTTAACATCAACAAATATTACATACAAATAAATCTCTAGATACTTAAATACAAACGTTTAGTTAGATACAGACTAAAACCGCATCTCCTAAAATATGTAGATAATTACCTATAAATAAATCTATAGATAACACTTTTTGCAATTTATTATATTTAAGCTTTTCCTACGGAAACACATATTATTTTCTTTATGAGCCCCTACCTTCATTCAAAATAACCACAGTCACGAATCACCTTTTAAAAGAAGTATTTCACAATAAAAGTTGACAAATTCCAGAAAATTGAGAATATAATAGTGCAATACAAATGTTAGGAATCTAACATGTTAACAAGATTGAAAATAACAACATCGCATGGTGTAAGATCTAAAAGACTTACAAAATTTATGTTGAGGGATATAGACTTGGATATACATCTAACGCTATCTGGACTATATATGAATAAGAATGCAACAGTCTTAGTAAAAGATACAAAAGTTGAAAAGAAGAAACAAATAACAGTGTCATTATGTTTAACATGATGAAATGATATTAGATGAAGCGACTGAAAGACTCTTCCAGCAACACCTAGAGCAAACACAACACTAGAAGAATTGAAGATATGAGTGAAGATCCAAAACAAAATTCAGATCTGTTTGGCCTCAATGAGTATGGAAGTCAAATAAAAAAAAAAGGTAAAACTTGGGAGTTGAGACAAAATAATACTTAAAAATGTTTGTATAAATTAAATTATATAAGTTTAAAAAATAAATGCGTTTAATTTCTTAATAACAGTTAATATCTTCTTTATTAAATCAATGGGAGGATTAACATAAAATTGTTAGAGGAAAAATTATATTTTTTCTAATATTAATGAATCCTCTTATATCATGATTAAAAACTCACAACAGAGATAATATCTCTTATAACTATATATTTGTATTTATTGTAGGTAACAATTATAAAATGGATGTTCAATATCCTTTACATACGTTCATTTTTTTTTTCAACAAATCATAATTACAAGCATAGTTTTTGGAGAGATATATAATGATAACAAATTCCTTAGTATTAAGAAGATATAATTGAAGATTTTTGTTGTCTTGTATAATGAGTTATGAGTTATTTTTAATTTAGAATATCTTGAGTTCTCTTATTTGTAACTATGTGATGGTATGAGAGATAATATGATGAGTATATTTTATATCTCAATTGATATAATTTATAACATATCAACTTTATAATCATATTTTTATTTTTATTATTACTTTTTAATTATTATTATTATTATATTACCGTTATTATTAAAATAACATTAATAACAATATTAATAATAATAACAAAATTAATATAAATAATAATTAATATTAATGTTACTAACAATATATTCAATATATTAATATTGATAATATTAATAATGATAATAACAATATTAATATTAATAATATAATCATTAATATCAATATTAACGTTAATAATAATACAAATAACATTATTAGAATTATTAATATTATTAATATTAATAACATTAATTATTAATATTGATAATAATATTAATAACATTAATAACAATACTAATAATATTAATAATAATACTAAAAATATTAATAATATTAATAATAATATTAACATTATTGATAATGATATTAATAATATTAATAATGATATTAATAATATTAATATTAACATTAATGACGTTTAGGATTTATTATTAATACAACAACATTAATAATAATACTAATAATATTAACAATATTAATAATATTAATATTAACATTAATAGTAATAATAATATTAATAATGATGAACTAACATTATTATTAATAATAATAATAATAATAATAATAATAATAATAATAGTAATAGTAATAATAATATTATTGGTTATATAAATAATAATATTAATTATCAATATTACCTACCAAAAAAATATGTAGGTTATCTTTGGAAATGAATCAATAGGTAATTACAAGATATTTACATACGGAGTTATATGTGTAGGTAATTAGTTACGAATTTTTTGTAAATAAATTATGGAAAAATCTATAGGTAATTACCTATAGATTCAGATTGGTAGGTAAATTACTTACGAATACAATTTCATAAGTAATGTTAAATTTACCTAAGAATTTTTATCCGTATGTAATAATCAATAGATATTGAAAATTTCTTGTAATAACTATAGTTTTACAACAATAAAGTATCACTATGACATAACAACATCATATTGTATTGTATCAACTAGATATTACAAGGATAATAACTAAGGAAAACCTTGAGAAAGTTATAAGTTTATCACCAAGAGACCAAAGGTGAAGAATTTGATAACTTCAAAAGTTCGAAACATTTGGTGAAGAACTAAACTAATGAGATGATGAAAAAGTTCAGAATGTATAGTGGTCTTAAATTATGCTCAAAATTGTTTTGCAATTTATGCAAACATAATGATATAATAAGGCATGAACAATGGTTAAGACTCCTTAACATAACAACCTACCATAAAAGTTTAAATAAGACGATTATGGAAAGAGTGGGATGTATGATATTATGTGTTAGGGTTCCATAGGTGTTTTAGGCCAAAAATATTGTCAATATTTCCTATCTAATGGATATATTTCCCTCAACTACTCTAAATATGAAGACATTTTGGGAAATTTAGTCATGTCATTCCCTTTATCTTAAAATTTTAAAAATATTTGGTTATATTACATATGCTTATATTAGACAAAAAAACTAGAATCAATGGTTGTTAAATGCATGTTTCTATATACTTTGAAGGTGTGAAGGAGTATATATTGTGATGTCTTGAGCGAAGATTCAAGAAGTATATCATTAGGAGAGATATTGTCTTTAATAAAGATAAAAAGACACACAAGCAAAATGTTTGAAAATGTATACCTGGAAGTGGTTGTGGAACTAAAAGGAAAAACATTGAGTTGAAGACTAGCAAATTGTTTGACTTTCTATAGTCAATGATTTACACGATATGATAGTAGAAGATGACGATTATAGTATAGTTAGAGGTAAAATATAAGAAGAATGATCAAACCTCCTAAAAGGTATGATTATGCAAATCTTATTGTATTCTTCGTAGTAACTACTATATAAGTTCTAACAAAATGAGCCCACAAGTGTATTGTTTATTCTAACAATCAATGAAAAGATTTAGTAGCTGAACACCATGAAAAAGGAGATCAAATAGCTTCATAATATTGTGGTTTTGATTCGTAAACCTACTATTTTCTAAATTGGTTACCAGTCAATGAATATTCAAACAAAATAATGGAATTCCAAGATTGACCAAGGATAATTTAAAGCAAGATTATCAATTATATGTTTTACTCGTAAGGAAGGTGTTGATTAATGTGTTATCTTCAATAATGAAGCACAAATTTATTAGAATTTTCTTAGCCATGGGTTTAGAGTTTCAGACTATACAAGATAAGGATATATTGGAAATTTAAACATATCATTGAATTTACAAAGACATTGGAACAAAAACTCTAATGAGTTAATTGCTAGTGTTGATTTTGAGAGAAACAAATTCGATAGTTGTGTTTAATTTAAGTTTTTGACAAAAGGTCTATTCAATTGTAGTATATTGATTATATTCTCATAATAAATAATATTAAGTCTAAAGTTCAAAATGTGAAAATTGAATTAAAATGAGAATTTTATATGAAGATCTTGCGAAAATGCTAAGAAGATTTTAAGAATTAAAAAGTAGGAGGCAACAAAAACTTTTATATCTATCGTTAAAGAATATGTACTTTAAGAAAATCGTAACAAAATTTAGAGTTACAAATTTGAAACTACTTTTCATACATCTGACTTGCCATTATAAGTTGGGTGATAGACAAATTGATTGACATTATAATTTGGACAGATATAATAATTCATACATTTTATAATATTTTTTATGTATGGGTGTACGTTGTTTTTATTTAATTTTTTTTTTATTAATAGGTGTATCTTTATCTTTACAACGTTATCAATGAAATTTTTGTTTCTTTGTAATATTATTGGTTTTTTAATTCGTCCAAAAGAGGAGAAAATATGTTTGTTAATATGTGTAGGTTTCACATGAAAGTCATGATCATTATAAAAAATGGAAGATTGTTGATTAAGGCTCTTGAAAATGAAGACGTTTTTTAGAATGTAAAGATTGTAATGTTAACTATGTTTCTTAAACAATTGTGGATTGTTTTTTTTTATTATTGTCATGTGTAAATGCAGGGTGTTATGAATTAGTTCTAAGTTTATTTTTGCTTTATACACTACAAAAAGAAATTAAAATTACCGACGAGGTAAATCCCTTCAAAACATTCAAAAGTAGTCGGTAAATCGGTTGTATATAAATTTACCGACAAATTTTTTTAGTCCATGACTAATTATCGATAGATTTATCCGTCGGTAAATCTATCGATAAATAAAAAAATATTAATTATATTATAGAAATCAATAAATATTAATTATAGACGAAATTAAATCCGTCGATAAATTTGTCGATAAATATGTCGATAGTTAACAAGAGATGATATCCGTCGGTAAATCTGTCGATAATGATATTTTACCGACAAATAAAATTTCATCAATAATATTTCGTCGGTTTTTTAATTTTTTCTTGTAGTTATCTTAAAAGCTAACTTTTTTAAGTTTTAAAATGTGTTTTAAAACGTAATAATTGATTATATTATAATATAATAAATTATCTTGTGATTTGTATAAATAATTAATTATCTTATACATTAATAGATTACCATAACTTAAATAGTTAATTATCTAATGAACTATATAGGAAGCTGGATAAAAACACAAGGTTAGTAGATAATCAATTAGGATGAAAACCAATTGATTGTATTGTTTTTATTGAATTTTTATATTAAAAATAAAATAATCAATATAATCTATTATCTTCCTTTTTAATAATTTTTATAAAAAAATTTCTAAATTTTAAAAATAACGTGACATACACTTTACAAATCATTCTTGCTCAATTTCTATTTTTCAAGAACTCTCCACGATTAGAATAGCGCAATTTGTTCTAAAAACACCGTGAAGGCATTGAATGATAGTAGTGCATAATCTTTTGTTCTTAATCCTTTTGAATAACCCATTACATTAGGTGATATCTTTCTATATTTTTTTCAAATTCTCATGTGAATTTATATGCACATAGGTTTGTTGTTTCATGTAGTAAGATTTTACATGGATTGTTAGCGTTTTTGAGAGGTTCTTTAAAAAGGTTGCATATCTTGTAGTTGTCTTTCTATATGTAAAATGTGTTTATAATCTAAATCCTCAATACAGGTAAACAATCTGACTCATATTATAATAATTGAAACTGCATATATATATGAAAAAACTGAAATTACTATAAGATTTTTTTTATCTTTTTTTTGCCTTTATTTCTTTATCATTTCTCTTATTTTGTATTATTTATATTTTCTTAGATAGCAAATAATTTTGACTTCAATATTTTTAATCTTCAATTAAGTTTCTTAAAAAAATTCCAAAAACTTTATCTTCAAAAATTTAAAGCTTTTAACCTAATGCACCTCCTTTTAACAATATACAACATATTTTTTTAAACTTTTTTTTTTCATCATTACTAATCCAAATTTCTTGAAGTGTGATCAATGAATGTTGAGACTAGAAGAAAATATACTTTTATTTGATTGCAACATTACGTGCTTAATGTTTCTCATGAGTTCATTCTTATTTTCTCCATAAGACATAAAAATCATCTTTACATGGCTAAGTATTACTTTCCTTATGAGTCGAGGTTCTTCATTCCTATGTAAACTTCCATCTTCTTGGAGCCATCTTAACTTGGGAGCAAGTCCACACAACTCATACTTTATTGGTTATACTATCTCAAGTCCTTTCACTGAAGATTTTATTCATAATAAGAATATATTAAATATTAAATAGGATATTTTTAAAACTTTTGAACTTTAGAGTACTCTTTTAAAAAGAGTTTTTGTGCTTGGGGATTATTTCTTAAAAACAAAAAACATAGAATGTAAAAGAAGAACAAAAGGCACATTTATCGTATCAAATGAAAAGTAGCATTATTAAGTGAGTTTTCCACAAGATCTATATAAATTAAAAAAAAAAAGTGTTAAACTGATCATTTTCTATTTTAAATTCCCAGTTTCAAAAGTTTGGGTTCTGAAAGTTAATAATAATTAAGTATCTCTTGATTAAGCAATTTTATATCCCTAAAGCATGTACCTTTTTGTTTTTTTTTTTTTTTTTTAATTTGAGTATCAATGCAATTGGATTGAAATCTTGTTATTAATATGAAGAACTCGTTTATCAAATTATGTGCAAATATTTTTAAAAATACTTCTAAGTCTCGGACCGTATTTAACACTAATGAGTTTGGGATTCGATTCACCTAAACCTGTCATAAAAAAGCCAAATCTTAAAATTTAGATAGAAAATATTATTTAAAGACTTTAGTTATTGAGAAATCATATTTTATTTATTAATGAAGAATATTCATAAGAAAATAGATGAAAAACAATATATTATATTTCTTTTAAAATAGAGATTTTTAATAAATCATATCTAAGTTAAGTAATGCGAGATTTTTCAACTTAAACTTACATGATAATCATATTCTGCTTGAATTGACTTCAATAGAAATATGTACGTGATCTATAAAAGAATAATAATTTTATCAGATTAGTTATTTTATTCTCTCTCTATATATGAGTAATAAACAAAACTCTATCTTCAATAAGTTGATGTAAAAAAATGAATCATTCTTAAATACAGCCAGCAAGTTTTAAGGCTTAGGTTTATTAGTATTTGCTGTGTGGCCAGTGTTCCTAACAACACATAATCTTTGAAAGTCAGACATTGTTTCCTTGTGTAGCTGTTCAGCCGACCTACGTTAATAATTCTTAAAAAAAATATGTAACGTAACATACAAACCCTAGCCCTTTGATGGGGCAAGTTTATGTGTTTCTCTTGGGAAGAACAATTATTGATGAAGAACAACGTCATCTATTATTCCAATATTTGATATGATACCGTATGAGACTTAGACAAGTATAATTTTGGGAGAGTCTCCACACATATATACATTATGACATAAAATTATTCCATGTTATTGAATGATTCAATTATAAATATAATTCATATTATTTTTACGTTTTTTTGCCTTTTGAAAATTAATTAAAGAGAAAACAATTGGATTCTAACCGGGAGGGTGAGGGTGACTGGCTGTCAAATATATAATTGCAATTTGATGTATTAAAAATGAAAATTATTTTGGGCGAAGGAAGTTAAATAATTGAAAGATAAATATTAAATTATGGTTATGTTCCCCAGCCACCCGTCTTATTCAAATTGCCATTAACATTTGATGAATTCCTCTGTTCAGTATCATATAAATTATGAGACATAAGACACCAAAGTAATGCATAGCAGACAAAGGGACCAAATTCTCAGAGTTATTCCCATTTTGTTCCTCACTTGTTTATGTCAGAGTGTTGGGGTTTGCTAAGATTTGAGTTCAAAATGTTGATTCAACTCAAAGGCAGAACTCAATGATAAAAAATTATTTAAGTGTCAGGGTTTCTTCAAACCAAAGAGAATCCATTTTCCAAATCCATAGATCTGGCATACTTATCTTAGCCCTTCAATTGCATTTTCTTTTTATGAATCACATGCATTCTTATAAGAGAAAATTATATTCTAATTAGATAAAATTACTGTAAAATGGTAAAAAAATTCTACTATTTATATTCATGATTCAAATTTGATATTCCTATTTTATCTCATCACTGTCACAAGTAAGAACTATTTTGCATCATCCTACCCTTTTCGCACCACTTTCAAAAGTTTTATTTTTCAGGGTGCATTGTTTGATTTTAAGTCGGATGAAATCAAACATAACTGAAATTGCTTGAATAACTTCTACATTTTACATCTAAAATACACTACTACAACTTCTCGCTAGTTTGGTCCATATAAATTAATGAACTAATACTTCACATTATGAATCTAAAAATGAAACAATTAAAGAAGTACAGATTCTGAAACAGTTTCATATGTGAACCACTTCAACTACATCAAGCAAGCTGACTTTTCTAAGGACCAACTACTACTGTGAGCCAGCACATATAACAGAAAAAGAAAAATACCAATAACAATTTGGTCCAGATTGAGGATGCATTGCATAATATAAAAAGAATATGGCCATGTCAGACCATATATGTCATCCCAACTTGAATGATATTGGTGTGAGGTACTCTCATGTTTGCTGTACCTCCTCGGCAGTTATTTCTGAGAAATGCATAGAAATAATTTATTATTAGTTTCTTAAAGAAAAAAGAGTTCTTCTTTGCCCTCACATCTCCATGTCCAAGCAAATAGGTGAATCCTGATTCCGTTGCTTCTCTAAGGGCTGAAAGCTCATATTCAAGAGCAGGATCTTCATCTGATGACATGTAACTAGATGGCAAAGCTGATGCAACTTCTTGAGCAGCAGAAGAAGTTCCTGTTTCTTCCATTTTCTGATCATGCATCAGTGGAATCCTAAGCTCCTCAGCACCAATACCAACAGGAAGATCAGAGTCCCTCGTATTTGCTGAGACACTGTCCACGTCATCAGTTATGTTGCCCTCCAACTCCAAGGCTGTCTCAAGAGCTTCCCTTCTCAAGAATTTCTCAAGACTCTCAAGAAGAAGTTGCTCAAATGCTTGGTGATCTTCCTTCCTTACATCTTTGTAACCATATCTGGCAACACAGCGAAATATGTGGTAATCTTTGGGGCAAACTCTTCGAAATAGAAATCTTTCCTCTTGAGGAACCACAGGGATTGGGACATATTTAATGCAGACAAAAACTATAGTTGAGTGAAGAGCTGGAAGGTTCAGCAAGAACTGCAAAAAGATGGAGGGAATGCCCTGCACTAGCTCATTGTATAGCAATCCTATTCCTGGCACTCTTACTGTTCCCAGATTGGAGCCAAGCTCAAGCATTGTGTCCACTGAAACCTTCTCTCTAACTTCACTTCGGTACTTCAATACACTGCCATAGTTCCAAGTGTACATCACAGATAGGAAAAAGGTAGCAAAGACAAGTGGAAGCCAGCCACCCTCAAAGATTTTGGATAGGACAGAAGACATGTAAATTAACTCCACTAAACCAAACCCAAGACAGAAACATAATGCCAAAAGCAAGTTAGTCTGCCAAATTAAAACCATTACTAGGGTCACCAGGATGGTGCTAACCATCATGACACCAACTTCAGCAATGCCTGCAACAATGATATTGAAATGCATTTAGTAAAGATACACTACAAATAATTTTCAGTATAAGGCCTATTTGATGTATGTAATATTTTAGAAATGAAATGTTAAAACATTTTGTGTGTTTTCTTCACCAAACAACTTCAACTTTTAAGATAGTTTGGTTCGTGATAAAGCATCTGGACCTGTATCTGTATGACCAAGTCTAAAGTTTGCTCCTCTCTGCCCCCTTTTTTCTTACAAAAATGTTTAGTTTCAGCAAAAGGTAGAAATATCGTCCACCCTCCAAGCCCAAATGGATCGTGTGAAGGGACATGGCAGAAATACAAGATATAATCATCCTTGAATCTTCATTTAACTTAAGAATATTTGGTTCAAAACAACATCAAAGTGCAAGTTGGTTTTTGAAAACCACAGCAGAAATCCTATCTTTCAAAAGTACTTTCAATTCTGGTGTACAATAATACTCATTTTATTCTTTCCTAAAACTTCCCAGCAGTAGTAAAATTTAAATCCTGTCAAGTTTAGCTTTCAAGTTTTTTTTTTCTAACCCATTTAGTTTATAAAAGACACTTGATGTTAATCCTTCTCAGAGTCATAGTGTCCACCACGTCTAAAGCTTACCCTTGTACACCAGTTGTCACCCCAGAGCCAAAAACAAAATAAAAAAACCAGAAAAAAATATTACTCCAAGAAAATTGAGATCAGAGACACTAACCATATGCATTTGCAATATCAGTTGTGCTTTGAAATATGGAAACCACAACTATGCACATGATCATCAGAAACCAGTTCACTATGGGGATATAAATTTGACCCATGAACTTTTTTGAGGTGTGAATTATCTTGAGCCTGGGAAAGCATCCCAAAGCCATAGATTGCTTTATGCACGAAAATGTAGCAGATATCATGGCTTGGCTGGCAATCATAGCAGCAAGTGTGGCTATCACGAACACTGGCCAGAACAGACTCTCTGATTCACATAAAGCAGAAACAACAGGTATGATCACAATTACTATACATAACAAAATTATCTTAAATATAGTTTTAAGGGCAGTGACTTGTATGTATCAACGTAAGCATCATTGTCTTAACAACTATCACCTGGAACAGACTTGTAGAATACACTTGAATAAGAACTTGGGTTCTTCATCAGAAAAGAAGCTTGGCCCATATAAGCAAGGAGGAGACAGGGAAATACCACACATGTGAAGGCAATCTGTACAAGAAATTATACAAGAGATTTAAGAAAGGAGATTTAAATAACTATAGGAGACTTAATAACAGTAATTTAATGGTGTTCTCTTTAAAAAGAAAAAATTGAGGATTCACAAACCTGTATTGCTGGTACAGAAAAATGACCCAAATCTGCAAACATTGCTTCTGCACCTGAAGAGGGATACACAAGCAAGTTCTATAATTTTTTTGTCACCTTGTCCTTAAGGGGTAAACTTCTCATTAAGAAGGCGAAAATTGTGTTTTGAATACTGAAAAAAACTCAATATGAAATTTTTTATATTTGCCAGATCATGTAAATAGCTTCTATTGCTTTTGCTTGAAGCCAGACTTAAATTGCACGAACAAACAAAAATGCTCACTTGAGAGTAAATTATCTTGAAATTCATAACCAACTAGTATTAATTTTCTAGTCCAAGTAGCCACTGTATTATCATTAAACATGATATCCATCCTTGGTCTTTTAACCATTTGTGTGATGAATCTTTGTGCAAGTGTTTTAGAGAGAAAGTAAGATTTTGGGAAAGGGAGGGGGAGTCTGTCCACCAAGTTTTACATGCGCCTTGCACACAAGTGCTTGTCCTCAGAGCTATTTTACAATAACATATCCTATCAAGCATGGGTAAATGAACCACATATACCTATGATCTCATCTACAGGCTCATTAATCACAATGCTAAACTCCAAGAGAAAACCCAATATACAAACGATCAATATGGTCATTATTGCAAACTCTAATGAGATCCAGGAAGAAGTAAAGGTCATGTTCATAGGGTCATTCAAGTCTATGTTGAGAATTAAATATGCCCGAATATTATGGCAATCAATTCCAATAGTTACAGGATGAAGTCATGGAAATGACAAAAAGATATTACCTGTAATGCACAGAACACAACCACCAAGAGATGACCATGCAGTTTTGCCATTTTTCTTGAAGAAATAATAGATATAAGCCGGATTGAATGCTCTCAGAACAGTGATATCATATTTAATTATATTATATACTCCAATAGAACCCAGAGAAAAGAACCATAAGGCAAGTATAGGGGCAAACAAGAAACCCACTTTACTGGTACCAAACCGTTGTATGCTGAACAAAGCCATCAGGACTACAATAGAAATACCAACCACTTCACCTGAAAATGAGAACAACAAATCTAAGTTTTGCTGTGCAGAATGCGTTGTTTATTTCCATAGTTCCATAACATGACTAAATGCCAACATTTTTGACAAAATCTAAATAGAAGTAGTCGGTTGTTTACATTGAACATCTTTAAAAAGGGAAGCAAAAGGCTGAACTATCTTTAGAAAAAAAGAGAGAAAGAAGTTAACTGGGTATTTTGTAGGAGAACCATATTTGACCTGCTTAGATCAAAGTACCCCAAGCTAAATTACTTGAAGTTGAGAAACCTTGCCTTCAATTCAGAATATTGTAAAAGGATTTGCATTTTGCAATTTTCAGAAAATTGTTAGATTATTTAGACTGTAAGTAGCTGAAAGAACTCTTATCAAGTGCCACAAATTCGTTTCTCCGGAGATATGTGGAGACTTTGATATAATTTTGAAGAAGGCACGAAGGAAATTTTCCTGAACCATGGCATTTTTAGTAGTTTTCTCATCTTCACTGATATTATGTATTAATTATTTATTTGACCAGAAAAAAAATAAAAAATAAAAAAAATAAACTAAAAGTACAAGGAAAATATACCTACCAGTACCAAATCCATTTATTTGATCCTGCAGACCGCTTATGGCAGACATCACTGTATGAAAGAAGCACCATGGTTATACTGAAGTTGCACCACAAGAAAATCTTCTAAACATAGACAAAAGACAAACAAATAATAAAAATTTCAAGGACCATGTTTGTAAGCAATCTGGGAGGTACAGTAAATGCAAAAGTGTCCATTCAACTAGCTCAACAAAATTTAGTCTCTATAATTGGAGATGCATATGGTCTAGAAATATGACTAAAATAGAGTATATAAATGGATGAAAAACATCACTTTACATGCTGATTCTATAAGAATGAGTTATATCTCATATCTCAAAGATAAGGCCAAAATAGAATTTATCGTAACAAGGTTTGATAGACTTATTATATCACCCTCTATCAGACTACCCACAACTTTCTAATCCCAAACTGCAGCCCCATTTGTACAGAAGAGACTAATTATAAACCTCCTAGGGGAAGGGAAGTGGGTGTCATAGAAATACTAATTCTATATAACTGCATTAAGTTACCTTGTTTTTGTGCATCTGATGCCATTAAATTCAGGATGGCTGTCCATTCACTAAAGTATCATTAATCATTTAGAATTCAATGATATCAGCGATTTGATATGAGGACAGAAGAATTTTGGAACCTCACTTGATTGATATCAGCGAACTTATAAAGTATATATTAGCTCATCCAATGAGTATGACAAATTCAGCTGAAGAGGCATATGCTTATAATCAAACTTCATAACGGTAAGGATCATCGATCATATGATACAATTAAAAAACTGTTAGTTCATGTCAAAAGGTTGCTTGCTTATGTACCTGATATTGCTGGGGTTAGAATACCATCTCCAATAACCATGGAAGCTCCCACAAGAACCAACACCAATATAAGGCGCTTCAAAAATGATGTTTTTTCCAAAGTATCCTTTATTTTTAAAGCCCTTTCCAGTTCTGGAGTAGGCAGCTTGAGCTTAAAACTAGATATATATTCATCAGCTTGTTGACGATTTGGAAGTAGACTCACATTTGCATACCTGCAAATCAATGAGTATAGCGCAAACGTTCCTCCTACAGTTGAGCCATTAATTTGTGATTTAGAATAAGTCAGACATGAAGAATGTATATAATTCTGGGGGGAAAGTGAAAGTCTTACCTTCTCCATTATCATTTGCTTTGAGGACTATAAAAACGTACTTGGCTAATGGAATAACTGCTATTGTATACATTACTAACGATAATGCCCCCAAAACATCATCATCTGATCCAATTGGAACCTTGCTGAAGACATCAGAAAAAACATATAGAGGACTTGTTCCCATGTCACCGTATACCACACCAAGAGTCTTAAATGCCAAAGCAAGTGTGGGCCAGAGGGAAAGGGCCTGATTCACATAAGCACAAAGGATCAAAAACAGGTGTTTGGCTCCCTTTGGTAATCACGAAGATTCGATAATACATAAAAATTAAGAATTTAAACAAGACCTAGAACACTGAGAGTATCATCATTCCAGGCAAAAGTGCAAAAGGAAATAGTTGATTAACCTTGGAGTGGTGAGCATGAGTTCCAGCAATCTCCATGGCTTCAACATCAAATGAGTCAACCCTCTTGGGCAACTTGGCAAGCCTCCTCCTGATTGAACCATACCCTTCTCTCCCTTCAGCATGCTTTGACCACGCAGGAATCTCATCCCAGTTCACTTCACTGCCATCCACCCACCTTGACTCAGTGCTCCCACCACTGCTGCTTCTACCCAACAACCTTGTGCTGCTCTCTTCAATCCTATCCCCCTTCATTCTTCCACCCACAATAAAAACCCAGCACCAAAAACTGAATCAGCTTCTAAAAGAGTGAAATTTAATCAGCAAGTTTTCGTGGTTTTTGAGATAAAAGTTCATCCCTTTTTTCTTACTGCTAAATCCTGAACCATAAGAGTGTGAAGTTCAGAACTTGCGTATTGAAACATTCCATTCCAAGAACAATTTAGCCAATGACATGGTTACAATCATTAATATATCAAAACAAAACTTGACTGAGTGTGGGCTCTGCTGAGTCACTTTCTTGTGCCCACATGAATCAAATCCTGGTCATTCAAAGTAAGGATATAATTATTAAATTACACAAAAATGTGACTGAAAAAAGTTTCAACCATTGGATCAATGATCGTAACTGCAGCGGTTATTTTTACAATAACTCTGCACAGTATCCTGGTTGGAAAGACACCACCCAACAAAGATTTTTTAGAAGAAAAAAAAAAAACAACAATATTAATGTCTGTAAGAAGGTACACTTCTTTTTTTTTAACTATTATATTTTTGTCAATTAGACAAATTTATCTTTTTATAAATAAAATTATTTTCTTATTGAATAAAATACTGTATAACGTCTCTACTAAAAATTAATTATATCACCTTTTCATTATTATATATATTTTAATTATTATTACAAAATTATGTTATTTTAAAGTTAATAATAATAATAATATTCAATTTGAATTGTCCTCATATGTGTGGGCCCAGGTCAGTATCACATGCCTACCAGAATAAGTGAGGTTGTTTGCTGTTACGTAGGGAAAATGAAGTAAGCATCATAATCTTCTTATACAAAATTCAAGGTGGACCTCAATATGTATGAAATAATAATACGATTATATTAGAATTTTTTTTTCATTAAATATTTGTAGTTCGTAGTTGAGTTAAATGATATCATGAAATTAATTTATATTATCCACCTTCCTTTCTAGTTAGACTGATAATTTGTATCATATACAGAAGAAAAGCTACAGTGAATTACTTTATTCTTTATTAATACAAGATAATTTTAATATAATCATATAATTAATTCAATTGATTTGGTCAAATTTTAAAATTGATATCATTGTACAGAATTTATTCTTATTATTAATATTTTTATTTTCTCATTATATACTAATATAAAAAAACACGTTCATAATATTTAATAGCGACAAACAAAAAACTACTATTTCATAAAAATTATAGAATACTTTATAATATAATTATAATTTAAACCAAGTATATATATATATATAATAATATAATGATTGATACTCTTTTACCTGAGAAATTTCATCTGTTATACTTTACTTTCCTGCTTACTCATTTTTTGTAATATGTAGAATATATGTTTGAAAAAAAAGTTTTCCGATAATATTTATGAGAAAAAAACTAAAGTTATTTTTTATATAAGTTAAAATTAGTTTGTGTAAGAATTAATACGTATAAACTCGCTTATATACTTTTTTTAATTTATTATTTTTAATTTATGTATAAATTAATTTGAATTATAAAGAAGTTAATTTTATTTAATATATAATTTGTTTAAAGTCCTTCTAACAAATCTATTCAAAGATGTGGGTACACAAAATATATTTTCTACTACTTCCTATCGTTGGTAAAACTTACCAAATTGAAAAATCGATGCGTTTTGGTAGTTCTACTCCTTATTTATATTTATTATAAATTTAAGACCTAAAATTAAATTTACTTCCAACAAGTTTAAAATTAAATTTTGATATATTTTACTTGTAATTTTAAAATATTTTTCATAATTATAATATAAATATAGTTTTCTAATTGCTAACATCTTTTAACTTAATCAGTAAGTTGAATGACTTCTCAGCTACTAAAATATATTACTTAAATTGAAAATTCATGATGATTGTGTTCTGACTTAAATAATTTATATAATATATTTAAAATATCTTAAATTAAACATTCTTGATGATTATCTTCTGACTTAATTAATTTGTATAATACTTTTTTAACAACCTTTGAAGTGTGAATAAAATAAAATAAATATAAATGAACATAATCAATCAGAATTCAAAGATAAATTTATAGTTAACTAATAAGATGAACAAATTGTCTTAAATTATGTACTTGGAATATTATGCTCTATTATAACTTTGGTTATTAGTAATTCATTGTTACTAAAAGTCTAATATATATTTAACTTTTTTTATTATTAGAACGAATTATTGCATCAGACCACTGAAATCTAACTCCATGCTATAATGCTTTGAACAATCTCAGGAATGGACAGTGGGACACCCTACTTCAGAAAATCAATCTTTACCCCACAATCTGACCCTACAATTATCTCATCAGCTTCATAATTTACTTGAAAATGTGTTAGGTAGAAAATATTTGTTTTTTTTTAATGAATTGAAATTTATTTAGTTTGGTTTTGAGCTATCTTAGTTTTCTTTTAAGAATAAAAAGAATAAATTAAAAAAGTAAAATAAATTTAAATAGAAAATAAAAGTGAAATATATATATAACATAAAAATTTAAAATTATTTTTTAAATATAAAATATAACGTAAAAAATATTATAATATATATACCTATATAATTTTTAAAAATAATATTATTTTATTTTCTTAAAAGTGTAATTATTATTTTGTAAAAAAGACTGATGGTGGATCTATGAATTAATTCAATTTAAGTCTATTTAAATCACAAATCAAATAAAAAAATAGTCCAGTTCAATTTAGAGTATGATTCTTCTAATATAATTTAGCCTAATTTACTGAGCTTTTGCTTTATTTCAATGAATAGAATTTATTCTGAGAAGTCTAACTTTATTTTGTAGATCAATGTCACAACAAACATGTGCGTGAATTCAACATCTACCATTCACCACCTCATTAGACACGTAAGCACTTATTTTGTTCATATATATATATATATATATATATATATATATATATATATATATATATATTATATAAAAAAAAAAAAAGATATAAAATAATTATGAAAAATGAGTGTAT
>Ga0099824_1002109_pt1 | contig 28882 bp, 8 predicted proteins | sample SiratrowhiteBW_FD_76837 | JGI IMG/M metagenome (GOLD analysis project Ga0099824, IMG submission 76837) | Root nodule microbial communities of legume samples collected from California, USA - Siratro white BW | ecosystem: Host-associated > Plants > Roots > Nodule | place: USA: California... | reverse complement strand
ATATATATATAACTCGTTAATATTTGTGATATCATTATAAAAATTTGCATAACACTAATAAATGTAAACTAATCATTTAAACAATTTATATTATATATTATATAACCTATTTATATTGATTTTGAAAAAACACAACAAATTATACCTAAATCACCATTTAAAGGTATAATTCAAAGGTATAAGAATTAAACTACATCTCACTTTCAGAATAATTTATTATACTCAACATCTTTCATATATGCATGTCTCACAAACTAATACCTAATATAAAAGTTGTATGCATGTCTCACAAACTAATACCTAATCTATCATAAACATGTTGAAGAGGTTATTCTCATATTTATGTCATGCTAGTTTGTTACGTATGTTTCTAAAAAGTCGATACACATATTTTCACCACTTAATCTCTTAGATCATATGATATAAATGATTAGTGAAATTTGAATATCTCCTTTATACATATAAAAAACTGTCACAATATCATATTAGATATCAACCTATAAAGTTATACTAAGCGATAATATTATACAAATGTTATACAATGTACATAACAAATATTATACAAATTAATTACATCAATATCAAATATATGTTGTTAATGTAATACCCTAGAAAATAGTTATGAAATAAAAATTAATTTAGAATTTAGTTTTAGAGATAAATAAGATAACACTTTTTTTTAACAAAAAAGTTGTTTAAATAAATAAAAGTTAGTTATTTACTTTTTATTTTTATAACAACTACCAACTCTCTCTCTAAGGATGTATTAGCTCTCTAAGAAGATATTCTCTTTTATTTTTATAAAAACCACCAATTATCTCTAAGAAGATATTATGTTTATCAAAACTACCAACTCTCTCTCTTCCTTTATGAAAATATACAGTTTTATTCTTATAAAAACCACCATCTCTCAAACAATTTCTCTTTAAAGTTTTCTATCTTCTCTCTAAAGATTTGTGATCTCATAGGTTACCAGATTAACAATTAGAGGACACCCATATATTCCTAACGTTGAGTAGATTAAGAGTGTCCGATCAGATTCTTGAATAGAGCTAGGCTGCCCGTGATTTTAGATTTTTGGAAGTTTTTTAAGTATCACTACTCTATAGAGGTAAAGGAAGCTAGTTGTATGTTTTTATAAATATTGTAATTACTTATCTTGTGATTTTGGGTAAGGGAAACTAGTTTATATGTTTTTAATAGATACTATAATTATTTATTTTATTAAATATGAATTAGATGAATTTGAATTAAATTGAATGAATGTTTATGTATGGTATAATGTAGAATGTTTGTGAATGATGTAGTGTGCAATCGAGACATAGTATCTTCAGGAAAAGAGAATCCCGTGTTGAGATTATTGGGATGTTACATTTGGTATTAGAGCAGTTTGTCCTTAGGATGACCTGAGGGTAGTGGATTTATTGTGTTTCTTCTACGTGTGATCTTTTTTTAAGAAATAGGCAAAAATTTTCTAGTTGGATGTTTGAGCATGATCTTTGAAATTTTGATTTGTATTTGAGTTAAGTTGATTATGATGAATGTGAATGAAATTATTAAGAAAGAAAAATAATCTTCATGAAGTGGTGAGGGTGCACACTCACGACTAAACTAAGATATAATTCTATCTTAATGTTTCATGTTTAAAGTATTTTTAAAAGTTATATTTTGATTGATTAATTAGATCTTGTATGAAATTGGATTTTAGACATAAATTATAATGTGTGTAAAGTATTTCTTTATAGTAAATTTTTGATAGTATTAATATACATAACTTTTAGGTGAACTTGAGATAATGATATTTGAAGAAAATTAGATCTCATATATAAGATGTTTATGTTGTTTCTTGTTTTATTATAGGATTTATTATGTGAGAAACCAAGTTTAGTGATTCAACTCAAGAGATGGACCAAACCATTAGAGAAACCTATCTTTATTCCTTTACTAGTATGTCAATTTTCGAGAACTTGTTGGAGAGAATGTAATATCCTAGAAAATAGCTATGGAATAAAAACTAATCTAAAAATTTAGTTTTAGAGATAAATAAGATCACCTATAAAAGTTGTTTAAGTAAATAAAAGTTAGTTATTTACTTTTTATTTTTATAACAACTATCAACTCTCTCTAAGAATATATTATCTCTCTAAGAAGATATTCTTTTTTATTTTTATAAAAACCTACCAATTATTTCTAAGAAGATATTTTGTTTATAAAAACTATCAACTCTCTCTTTCTTTAAGAACATATATAGTTTCATTCTTATGAAAACCACCATCTCTCAAACAATTCCTTTTTAAAGTTTTCTATCTTCTCTCTAGATTTGTGATATCATAGGTTATCAGATTGACAATCAGAGGACACCCGTAGATTCCTAGAGTTGAGTAGATCAATACTATCTGATCAGATTATTGAAGAGAGTTAGGCTAGATTCTTGAACAGAGTTAGGCTGCCCGTGATTTTAGATTTTTGGAAGTTCTTTTAGTATCTCTACTATATAAAGGTAAGGGTTTTTATAAATATTGTAATTACTTTTAGCTTCCCTTACCTCTATAGAGTAAAGATATCAAAGAACTTTCAAAAATCTAAAATCATGGGCAGTCTAACTCTGTTCAAGAATCTGATCGGACACTCTTGATCTACTAAACCCTAGAAATCTAGGGATGTTCTCTGTCTGATAACCTATGATCGTCTGATAACCTATGAGATCACAAATCTAGAAAGAAGATAGAAAACTTTAAAGAGGAATTGTTTTAGAGATGGTGATTTTCATAAGAATGAAACTGTGTATCTTCTTAAAGAAAAAGAGAGAGTTGATAGTTTTTATAAATAGAATATCTTCTTATATAGATAATCGGTGGTTTTACAAAAATAAAAGAGAATATTTTATTAGAGTGAGAATATATTCTTAGAAGGAGAGTTAGCGGTTGTTATAAAAATAAAAAGTAAATAACCAACTTTTATTTACTTAAACAACTTTTCTATTAAAAAAAAATAAGATTATCTTATTTATCTTTAAAACTAAATTCTAGATTAGTCTTTATTCTATAATTATTTTAATTATTTTATAAAGTATTACAATTAAAGCAAACAAATGTCACCTGTATCACGTACCAACTCCAAAGAAAAAACTTAAAAAAAATACTTTTTTATTTTATTTCATAATCCAACAAGTTTTAAAAATACTATACATTATCACCACACCTCAATTATTAAATAACTAATTCTTACTTGAGTATTTCAAAAAACAATAATTTCTTAACATTTTTCTCACTAAAATCATAAGTCATACTCTGAATTATATATTCTATAAATTAAGCATCCATATTTATACTTAAGCGTCTTATATCAATATTTGAATAACACTAAATTGATATATATGTAGGTTAAAATACTCATTTTAATTTATGTATTTCAATTACCATTTTATCAATTATAATATGTTTTCCTATTATAGATTTTAAATTTAATCACAGTTATATTTCACTTTCAACTTAAAAATAATTATTTCAAATTTGGATACAATTAGTTTAAATTAACTCAATTATCACCATTATTCCAAGTAATTATACATACTGAAAATTTCAACTCATCCAATCAAAAAATACATTTCATAAATCTAATGCAGTAGTAATTAAATAAATATAAAATTAATCAACTCTCAATATCTTGAGATAAGATGCGTAATTCAAAAATTACTTTTATACACTCCCAAAGATCCGAACTTTACCAAAATTCTTCTACACCGTTGACACCTCTTAATAGTATGGAAAAAGGAAAAACAAATAAGTTAAATCAAAAGCGGAGAATTGAATTTTTTTCTCAATACTAGGAGTCTTCTAGAGCTATCCTAATCAATTCTCACCTCATCAAAAGAATAAAGTTCACCCGTTTAAACTTGTAAAAAATATATAAAAAAAAATAGATTTTTGTAGAGATACAACCTTTGATAAAAAAAGAGTGGTGATATCTTATTTATAAAATTTTTATTTTTTATTTAAAATTATATATAAAAAGGTATAATATCTTACATGATATATTAATTAAAATGAAACCTTAATTTTATGAATTCTGACAAATTATGCGAATAGAGTTTAAATTTAGAAAAAAAAATGGTTTAGTTACTGGTGCATTTTCAGTATTTAATTTATTATAAATTTAACTTAAATAGGTGTCCACGTAATTGTTTTTTAATTTTGTATCCTAAAATTTGATTTTTTTTTCTTTTTAGTTTGATTCAGTAATTTTTAGTTAGATTTGATTGACAAGTCCAATAATAGACACTAAAATAAAACATTTTTGCAGAGAAAAATTTAAAAAGAAATATATGGAATATTAAAACAAGAAATCCCTGTTTTATAAGAAAAAAATTATTAAACCAAATTACTTTTAGTAAAACTTAAATAGTTTTTTTCCTTCTTCGAAGATGTCCTTATGCTAATTCTCGAAATCTACACCAACGTTCAAACTAGGTTCCTCTGCACAGTTGCCAAATAGAGGTCAGGTGCATCTTTGTCTCAGACAATGCCAAATTATTGCCTGTACCAAGTGCTTTATTTTTATTAGAAATAACAACGTTTTGGCAATTTAATATGCAACGCAATATTTATCAATTTTTAGTTTGTTGGTATTTCACTATTTTATTTTATTTATGGTTTAAATTTGCTTTCATACCTTTAAAGAAAATAAATAAGTCAGTGAATATTTTTGTTAATTAAATGTTCTCACACTTTTTTATTTCATTTTCGTAATTATAATGTAATTAATTAGGCAATAATTACATCTTTATGTTAACACACCTAACATTACATAATTACATGAACACATAGATATTAAGAGTTATACTTTCACTGGTATAACATGCAATTATTAATGATTTTCTTAACATTGTTTTATATATAGTGTTATTGGTTGTAGCTAATAATAATAATAAATTAAATTAAGTTATGTATTTATTACAGATATCAAAATAAAGTTATAGTTATTATATTGAAGCAAATAAATGAAAATCTAATTAAAAATTATAAAAAAATTTAAACAACATTAAAATGATTATAGATAATAATAAATTAAAACATATTTATATTTTTTATGCGACAAAAATAGTATGATTTTGTTGAGATTTAAATAATGTTAAATGAGTAATTTAAATATTTGTAATTTGTTATTTTATTATCCATTAAATCATTGGGTTAACCCATTTTCTTTTTTTACTTCTCAAAAACAGATAGGAAAAACTGGCAAGTTAATAAGTTTGGTATATTTACATGCTAGCTCCACATAAATTAAAAAAAAAAGAATTTAGAAAAGCTTTTATAATTCTTTAATCTAAAATTTTAATATGTTATAAAAAATAAGGATTTATTACAAGTATAGTAATTAAAAAAAAAGTTAAAGATATATAATTTACGATTTACTATAAATAAATAAGAAAACATACCATGAAAAAAAGAGTCTTAGTGTATTATAAAAAAATAAATTTATAATTATAAATAAATAGATGGTGTTAATGAAATAAAAGACGAAAATAACAATACTACATAACAATTAAAAATTGAAACAAATTAATGCAAATTATGGAACCAGGTGGATTGACCTAAGAGTTTCCATAATAGAATTATTGACAAAATTTAAATCTCCAATTTGTCTCATACTTCTTTATTGACCCCCCGGGTAAAAGTGTAATCTTAATCTTATTTTCGTTATGATTTGTTTAACAACATTAAAAATGTCCCATTATAATACGAGGAATTACATTGAGCCGAAAATTATATATATAAATCATGTGTAAGTCCTAGATCTATAAAATTTTAAAAATATATATTTATATCTACAATTTAAAATTAATTTTATTCATTATATTTTTGAACAATTTTTTCTATTACATAAATTTGTCTTTATTTTTTCAATAATCTTTCCATCTAATTGTCGTCACAAGGTGGTCACCCTTGCAGGTCTGCCACTGTAGTCTAACATCTTCATTCAGAACCTTACATTTGCAAATTGTAAACCTAGTATACCCTACCAAGTTTTTCGACCAGTCTCATCGTATTTATACAATTATTCCACCTAAATATTCTTTCGGCAAAAAGTTCTCTATTTCAACCTTTAGCAACCTTATTGCGAAGTCACACGATTGACTATTTTCTCATAAAGAAAATATTTTAATTTAAACAGATAAATACAAGTTTAACGACTTTATATTGTTTTTGTGATACACGATAAAGAAAAAATTATTTATTAATTTTATATTAAATATTTTATATAAAAACAAAGTTTTTTAATAATTTATAAATTGATGTAAATTTTATTTTTAAAATTAATTTTATAAACTTAAATTAGACTTAAAATTTATTTTTAAAAATATATGATAGTAGTTTACTTTTTAAAAATTTTAATAATTAAATAACTCTTAAAGAAATTTTGATTACTTTAACGTTCAATTATATGGCAATGAAAAAGAAAATGAAAGGTGTTGATAAAGATAAAACATAAGTAATTGTTTTTATAACGAATAAAGTGAGTATATTAGTAATGCAAGACAAAATAATCTAAGATCTTATTTGCTGTAAATGATGTCTTATTTATTTTTGTTTCTGTTAACAGAATAAATAAATTTTAGGATTAATTAGGTTGTACTATTCTTTTATATGTACATTTATTTACGCGTGTGTGTATATTTTTGTGTATAAATTGACATAATCTTATTATCTTTATTTATAAAAAAAATTATGGTTGATTAAGAAAAAAACACGTGGAATGTAGTTCATTCACTATTAACAATATAATTTTTTCATTGAAAAGAACTACAATCATGAAGACGATTATAAAGATTAAAATAATAACTTTTTTCTAGTATAGAAACTAAAAGACAAACTTTGTGTAATCAAGACTAAATTTAAAATTAGTGCAAGTACATGAACTAAATAGTAAATTACAACAGTCAACTTCTATTAATGATGCTATTTTTCTTTTAACATTTGAGAGTAAAAGAAATTTGAAAGTGCTTATATATGGATAAAAATATAATTTTTTTTAAGTGTATGGATTAAAAAGTAAAGGTGGTACCCAGTGAGTAATTTTTTCTTTCCTATTATTGTAATAAATAAGAATTATAAATTTAAATAATATAAATATTATATTAATTAAGATTAAAAAATTTGTAAATAGTCCCTTTCATGCTAAGTGTTGGAGATTTCAACTTGTAAGACTAAAATGTTATAAATTGAACCTTTTAATTGTATGACCGGCAAAAAAAGATCTACCATAATTTTTTTTATTAAATAATTTGAGAATAAATTATTGTCTTTCCAGTGGAAAGATCTGTCATAAAGTTAGCCTTTTATATTAAAGAGGTTAAAACTGTTTTGTTTGGATAGATAGGAGCAAGTTAAAAAAAATAAAAAATAAAAATAAAAAATGAAAAGTTTAAATTAAGAGAAAGATAATAAAATTGAAAAAAGAAATAAATGAAAAATTTATGTTATAAAAAAGAAAAAAAAAATAAAAGTGAGTTTTTTTAATAAAATAATCGTTATATCCTTTTATTCCATTTTATTTAAACTTTAATTTTAAAACATATTTTAAATAAACAAAATCTTATCAATATTTCAATTTAAAATTTCATTTTCTTCTTATGCAATGTTTATTTTTCGGTAAATGAATTAAAGATCAAATGTCATCATCTTTCAAAACCTTAATCTCTTGAATCATGGTATTTTTGCATTGTTGAAGCTTATAAATGATAAAAATTTGATTGATAAAGATTTTGCAGTCGGGATTGAATTTGCAGTAAAAATGTTTTGAGTGAGATGAGGTTGTGGGGTTTTAAAACATATATAGTCAAACGAATAAGAGGATTTTTTAGATACTCCAAAGGATATTGAAAGAGAGGCTTTCAATATATCAATAATAAATATTGATGTTTTAGATGCATCATGAGTTTCATTATATTAATGGACAACAAAAACATCTAAAAGTAAATTATTAATGGATAAAAGAATTACCCATATCATCAATGAAAGAGAAAAATTCTTTAAAAGGAATCATCTCTTGAAAGGAAAAATTATTTCATGAAAGTGAATATCACTTAAAATAAAAAAAAAAATTGTTTAGTCTTTTACGTTGTACAATTCATATTCATTGTAGCCTTTAGGATAACTAACAAAAATGTATGGAATGGTGCAAGGAGTAGATTTGTTTACCCAAGAGGGTTTGAGTGTAATTTCTCAACTTCAAATGCACTCTTAACACTGGTTTGATAACATTGAATTTAATTACATTTGTTTTATGTTTCATTATATCTTGATTTATTTTAAAAATTTTATTGTGACTAGAAAGTACTTTTTGGATTCGGAACCAAACAGAAACACATTACATGTATAAGTTCAGAGATGAATTATAGTGTAATGACTACTTATAGCAACTTATCTTAATGTTGATTAGGTTATTCTAGCAAGCTAGGTAATTTAATTTATGAATTTAAATGCTAGAGGAATCAAGTTGAAAAGGCTTTTATTTGCACATCAGTAATTAGAAAAGATGATATTGAATGTATATAAAGGAGAGTATTACTATTCAATCCCAAGGCCTTTATTATTATTAAATTCGCACTTTTACTATTAATTACTTTGTTACCATGTTTATTAATTCATTCAATTATTATTCCTTGTTTGCTCATTCATAATACAATTAATCTTAGATTCAATTTACAATCAAATTACGTTCCCTGTACATACCATACATACCATACGATACTCTTCTTACTTACTATACTCGAGGACTCAGTATACTTAAAAATCCGTTAACAGACTTTTGAGGTATTCCAGTTGTTATGGAGCCTAAAAATAGTTCCATGAGTGATAGTATGTGCATGGAGGTTATTATTGAACAAGCTACCAACTAGGTCTAACCTAGTTAGAAGGGAAATGCAGTTAGGGAATATGTAGTGTCCAACTGTGTCAAGAAGGTGTAGAAACTGCTCAACACATTTTCAATACTTGTAAGGTAGCATAGAAAGTTTGGGATCATTGTGAGAGGTGGTTTGGGAATGTGGTCGTTAGACATGAATCTATCCTTCTTCATTTCCAGAGCTTTTATTTACTAAGCCAAAAGCAGAGTGTTAATAGAGTGTGGAAAGTGATGTGGGTGGCTATTGTGTCGAAGATTTGGAATAATAAAAATAAGGTGGTGTTTAAAGATGGGGTTGTGGATGTCGAGAAAGTATTTAGTTTGACACAACTAAAGGGATGACTTTGCCTAAAGTATAAGTTGACAAGAACATCATTCTTGTATTTGGACTGACACTTCTTTTCAGTAAAGTGCTTTCAATCTTTGGTCTAATCAAACTTAAATTATGAAAGATGTATATATCGAAAACTCTGACATATGTGGGATGGAAGTATGTATTCAGTTTTATTAATGTAATGTAGTAGGCTAAGAGTTTGTATTTTTGCAGGAACAAGTGGTTTGGAGACAGGATTAAATCTAGTTGCTCCGAGCACCAAAGGAATAAGAGGAAATATAGAAGACTTCTTACAACTTGCTATATATTGTTGTTATAGTATCAGGTTTTGTGTTAATATAATATTTCAATGAGCATAGATGTACAATGTTAGTTGCTTACATCAACACATGAACATTTGATGATGATCGTATGTTGGTTTTTCCTTATATTGTTTTAATATGGTATTGTACTTATATATAAAAAAGGTGTATAGGATGTATTATTGCATGATCTCAATTTTAATAAGTTGTATAAAGATTAGAATATATCTGAAGTGTTTAATTTAATTTAATTTATTTTTCGCTTAAGAGGTATTTATGAAAGCCTATATGGATCAATATAATTTGGCTACATTTTTTACCGAAACAAAGTAGAAATTCAAATACACAAAACCCACTCAATTTTCCTCTCAAATCTGTATATGGGAGTTCATGCAAACACACACAGTCCTCGTATATCTATCGGCTTCCATGCTTGATAGCAGACAAATTAACTCATTTTAGCTTTACGTAAGTGACAATGAATGGTGGGTATACCTTCCTAGCATCTTCACTACCGGTTAAACTACATGTTATAAATCATCAGTATCGGAAATCCACCAATTAGATATTGTCACTATTAATATATCTTATCTATAATTAAAGGTGGATAAAAAGCAATCATTACACGTATCTCTTGTCTTCTCAAGATCTATACTTGAAATATTATATTTTTTGGAGAAAATATCAAGATATAAGTACTCGATAAAATTATAATTCACAGAATTCTGAAATATATCAGAAGAAAATCTAGACAGTTATATATATATTACAACTCCATTATCATCTTATACTGGAGGAAGCCATGTTTAAACACAAGGCAAACAAGATATTTAATATTGCATCAACACCCATATATAGTGTCTCATACAATATTACAATGACAGGGATTCCAATGGGACTTTTGCATGTAATGTGATTTGTTCGATAGACAATGAATTCAAACTTACTGGTAATCAAATTACTATGTTTGATCAGTTCTCTAGAGGTTCTACTATTTATTGATAAAAACGGGAATAACTATATATAACAATAGGAACGACGGAAACTCAGAAAAATAGAGAACAAGATAGAGAAGAAAAAATATGTAATCAGTGTTATTCATTTGGTATATGTGTTGCTTTCAAGAAAACGAGATGAACAGATTTCATGTGATACAAGTGCAGTAGTAATTACAGATTTAAAAAGAAATGAAGCACAAGATTTCATCTATACCTTCTTTCACCAATCATTGTAACTTTTCCTTTTTTCTCCATAATTTTACATCAGGTACCAGGTGACTGCGGCATCAACCACAATTTCCTGATTTGTCCTTCCTGTAATTGGCTGGATTACATTAATGTTGTAAAGTGAAAGATTGAAAGGATGAGTATGGAGGAGAGGGGCTGCACGTCATTTCACTAAGAATCAGCGTCGATCGCCGCGTTCAACTTGATGCAATGTTGACTGAATCATGTCATCACCAACCCATGCAAACGTGTTAGCTTATGGTCCTCACAGTGCCCACTATCTCGTGCATATCCAGTGTGTGATAATGATATAATTGGGTTCAGCCAATCAGAAAGAAAGAACGAAAGAAACTTTATTAGGTGTGACATGAACCAGAATGTCCCAAGCATGTAAGGTATCCCTGTTTATTCCCCAACAAACAAATATATACATACAATATTTCATTGTAAGTAACTTTTCATGTCCCAAGCATTTCAAGTATCCCTGCTTATTCACCAACAAACAAATATATACCTACAATATTTCATTGCAAGTTTACACAAACTTTTATAATTATATTAGTTTTCTTATAATTAATATAGTTGTTAAATGTATAGTTGTTATATGTAACAGGACTATATTAATTCTAAAATCCATATATATATGAGTCGCTTTAATAATCTATTATCTTCTTAATTATTAGTTTATTTATTAACGATGTAATATGTTATATACTATATATATTAGTTTTAAACTGATATTATTATTTATTTTGTGTTGATTTTTTTCTTCTAGCATTTTACATTTTTCTATTACGTTGTATTTTCTTTCCTTCGTCCACTTCATCACTTACTTCACACTTTATCATTGTCATTTACAAATTATATGTGTTGCTATTTTCTAACAACTTATTTTAGTTACACTAATATTTTAAAAGTTTGTTTCGATTAGGAGATATATTTAACAGAGTATATTTGAGTGATTTGAGATGAAAATATATAGAAAATTTAATTGTTTAGATTAAAAAAGGATGGTGAGATTTAAAAGAATTTGAGTGAAAATTTTGTTAATGATATGATAAGTATAAATAATGTTTTAATTGATAAAATTATAAGATTACACATTTATTTTTGGGTTGAAAGTAATTGAAAAAGAAAAATATGATTAATTTGGTTTAGGTGATTTATAAATTTTTGTGTTTTTAGAAGTTTATGAAAAATGTAAAATTACAAAATTGGCCTTGGAGTTAAATTTAATTTACAATCAAAATTTATTAATTTAGTGGGTTATAATTGATAATTTTTTAATTAATAAAATTGTAAGATTAGAATTAAAAAATAAATAATTTTGTTGGTAAACGAAATTGTGAAAATTGTAAAAATATAACACATCTTTTCTTTGGAGATAAAATTCCTTTTATGATATGTTAAAAAAATTATTTTCTAATGATTTAATATTATAGTAAAAAAATAATACGTAGAAAATTAAGTATAAGCACTAAAAAAATTATGGTTATTTTTAATGAAAATAAAATATATTAAAATAAAATAATTGAATAAAAAATAAAAAAATATATATAATTGTTATTCATACTAGAAATGAATATATTAATTAAATTACGACTTAAAAAACTTTATTTATTTTAATTTAAAATATTTGTTATTATTTTGATTATATTAATATTTTTATTTTTAATGATAATTATTTTGACCACCACCGCCGCCACTCACCCATTTCCATAACTCACCCACCACCCATCAAAGCATTCACATAAAGTTGATAATCTCAAGATTTAACCAGACAATCAATAATTAAGGTAGATAATCAATTATGTGTGTAAAACATTTTTCATAATCAATTATAGACTTGGATAATCGATTATCCTTCCCAAAAACACATGTATAATCGATTTTGTGATTTGAGATAATGAATTATCTCACCTAATTGATGAATAACAAAATTCACCGATGACGAAACTCTTCAACAACTAACCTTATCCACAATAAAGCAATGTTATCACCATCAACCTATATGCCCAACAACCAACCTCAAATCACATACACCATAGCTCACCTTATAACAAAGGTCACATATCCCACCTCATGCATATACAAAACAAGGTTAAAATGGTGATTTCTATAGTACTAGTATTTAATTCCTCACAAATCTCATTTTACAAGTAAGGATGCTCTTCTCCTCTCATTATTTTCCCCGCTTGCAAATCAATAATAATCGTTGGATACAAATACACACAAACAATGTCTTTCATTCCTTGTTTACAATGGAACATCGGAAGCAAAGTGAGTCTAAAATTATTGTACCACCATTTACATACAAGAAGTTGCATGGTAACTACCATCCTTAAGTCCTTCGCACCTATGCCGCCATTTACAAGAAGTTGTTGTTATCACCATTTTTCTAACATTACTTCTAAACAATTATAATATTTGATTATTTATTTTACATTTTTATAAATTAAATAGATGCTAAGTATTATTTTAATTAAAATTTTATTATTTAGTTATCATACGTATATATTAATTAGTAAATTTTAGTATTTATTATTTTGATTGAATATTAAATTAAATGACAAAATATATTGATTATGCTTGATTTAAATTACTAGTTGAGAAAACTACCAACAAAAACAACTTTTTTTTTTTAGAAAAATCACATAGTATATTGGTTAAAACTTGAAACAATATAAAAATACATATAATAATATCAGTTCCTCCACATAATTAAAAATATATATAATAATATCAGTTCCTCCACATAACTAATGTTATCGGTTCAAGTTTTAACTGACGTAAAAATTTTTTTATTTAATATTAAATTCTTTTTATGCAATTTTAAGGAAATATAACATAGTTGATGTAAAATGTTGTTCACCTTCTACATCAATGTTATTTTATGTAAAACACAAAAAATAATCTAGGTTAAAAATTGTAGTGTAAACTAATTCCATCAACATTAGTTCCGTTTTTATATATTACTCATTTCACTTTTTTTAAGACTATGTGCACGTACATAATCATGCACGATATTTAATAAACTGAAATATAAATAAATTTAAACTAATCCAGTATTAATTAATGTCATTATATTAAAATATCTTTAATTTAATTCAAAATGTGAATATCATCTATGCATCACTACTTTATACAAAGAAAAAAAAGAAAAAAAAAAGAAGAAAGCTTAATAAAATTAAATATTTTTTATATTTGTCTCCAAAAGAATATGATGAGATAGAAGACTATTTTAAACCCAATCGATATCCTCTGAAAATTAGAACTGGATGAAGTATAATTCTTTGTGCATCCTAGCAAATGTAAAATTGAAGTCTTGTTCAGACACACACACAAGCCCGGCCCAGAAGCACAAATATATACTCACAAAATACGAGTTTCGACAAATGATGTCTAGGTCACCTCCACGCAATTTAACAAATGAAGAAGAATTGTACGGCCCAATATTTTTTAAGATCATTTTCATTAGAATAATAAACTTTTAAAGAACAAATGTACAGAGAAATTACTTTTTTTTTTTTTTATCTTGAAACATGATGTAGATTCTTGAAATGCTGAGTAGGTGAAAAAAACTGTTTTTCTATCTCTTACAAGATAGATTTTGTCCCTGATATTAAGATATTGTGCTTGATAAGATAATTATTATTTGAGTACTAGATAACTTGAAGATGTGAAACTTTTTCTCTTTAGAAGTGTTTAAAAATGATAAGGAAGGATAAATTTTTCAAACTCGTGTAATTTTTTTTTTTGAAATTTTTGAAATGGTGTATTTTTTATTTATTTATTTTTGGATATAGGTAAATTTTGTATAGGAGACATAATATCATTGTAAAGAAATTGTAGCCCTATTCCACAATTTAATATAAAATTAAATAAAATAGTGAAAAGAGGACACGATCTTAATATACTAGATGAAATCATGTAGCCAATCATGTAGCCAAATTTTCAATTAATGAATTAAATTAATATGGTGAGAATATTGTAAGATCTAAAAGTGGTTAATATTTTTCACCCATTCCTCTTCTATTTTGTTTGGCAAGTGTGATGTATTGCTAATGTGCAACTAAAATAAATACACAGTTACAAAAGTGGTTTTATTTATTGATAAAAATGATTGAAATTAAATTAAAACAAATGTGAAGCTAATTTGAAATTAAACAATAATAGTTGAGGGAATTATTGTTTAAATTAAAATAAAAAATGATATTAGTATGAGATTTATATATTGAACTAAATTAAAAGTAAGTTTGATTTTGAAAAGAAAAAATAAATTAAATTAAAATTTAGTAGTAAAATATATTTAGCAAAATTAAGTTTAAGTTTAATATTTGAATTTAGTTATTAATATAAAAATAATTTAAAATAAAATTAAGATTTAGCAATAAATTTAGAATGAAAAATTTGAAAATATTATATAATTTTTAAATAAATTTATTGTTAGTTTTTAAATTATATTTATTACTAATTAAATCTATTTTATATATTAATAACTAAATTCATAGCATGTAACTTTTCTTCTCAGTAACCACTCTTCTATTCAAATTAAATTAAATTTTTTGCATTTATTTTAGTTACACATTAGCAATAGATCACACTTGTCAAACAAAACTGGGTGGAGAATATTAACCCTTCTAAAATTGTACAGTATTCTCACTATATTAATTAACTCATTAATTAAAATATTAAATGCACAATTTCATTTAGTAAATTAAGATCGTGTCCTCTTTTCACAATTTCATTTAGTTTTATATTAAATTGCAAAATAAGATCACCATTTCTTTACAATGATATCTGTCTCCTATGGACAATTTACCCCCATATTCGAAAATAAATAAAAAAATGTACCATTTCAGGAATTTCAAAAAAAAATTACACGAGTTTGGGAAATTTGTCCTAAGGAAGCGATTTTGAAGTTGTTTGATTGTAAATTAGTTTCCTTCAAAATTTCTATTTTTTATTTAAAAAGAAAATGTGTATTGATAGATTCTTAAATCTTAAAATTTATCGAAATATTTTACTTTTTTAACTTTTATAAAAGCATCTCCTTACACATTTTAAGACAATATTTATTAAAGAATAAATTGAAATAAAAGTTTTAACATTGGAAACTAAAAGCATTACCCAATATGATTTTTTATGATAAAATAACAATCATTTTAGTTATAAGATTACTGTAAAAACTAAATTATTTTAATAATCAGAATTCGTTATTAGTTTGCTGAAAAGTAGTTTTAAGATAATTAACTCATTGGTATGTCTCAAAATAAATAAATTTTAACAAAAAGATATATATAAAAAAATGTAAGAAATAATCGTAAGTTACAAATTTTAGATTCATGTAAATAAAATTATTTTTCAGATTTTTTTTTACTAAAGTTGATGTTTCGAATATTCAACTTATTATGTAAATAAACGATTTTTTATATAGAAAAAACTCAAATTAGAAAAAATAACTTTTCCGAAGATGTTGTCAATAAGAAATGCATAGTGAATCTTGTCAATAAAGAAACATATATAATAGAGGTTGAAATACTTTGTTATCAATTAAAAATAATAAACTAACTTTATGAGAAAAATATCATTACTCAAAATATTCGTGGTTGAATTAACATGCAGGTCCACCGGCGCAGATATGACAATTAACAATCTTGTCTAGAATGGTTACTAATTCATGCATAGTCAACAAAAATGTAATGATAATTTAGAATCATAATTTTATTTCCACACACATCGAAAATTTATAGTAGTTGTCGTTATCATTATTATAATCGTGAGCTATGACAATGATTTTAGTGGCAATAGTCATAGTATGCATTTTAATTTTAATTTTTTTAAAACATACACTTTCAATTATACTTGCTAAAATTATTATTCATGATAATCATAGTAAGAATTATAGTCTTGTATTTAATCATATATCAAACAGACTATTCACAATTATTTAGGATCACACTTAATTAAGATTTATCTTCAACCACATAATATCATAAACATAATTATAGAGGAATGGTTCAATCTTATTTCAATTAATATATAATATATTTAATTGCAAAATTAAAGTCTAAAATCATTATAAGTCAACATATAAATTACGAAAAGCATAGTTAAAGTATTTATATACAATTAAAAGTGTTTTAAAGATAAAGTATTGTAAAAAAATATACTACTTTAATATATTATAAATCCTAAAGTGAACATTTATAAATTAGTAAACAATAAATAATTAATATATTGGTGTATTGGTCAATAATAATATTTGATTTTATTTAAACTTTTATCAATTTTAATTCATATAATGGTGTTCATTATATTATGTAGTACACATACTATGATGTTTTTTGTTAAATAATATTATTTAAATATTTTTTTTTAAATATACGAAATTTACAGCAGTAGAAAAGAATAAATACTGAGTATGATGGTGGCAACCTTGATTATTGAGGTTTTTTGACCAAAATTTTATGTATTAAAAGTAGTTTGTTTATGTAACTTTTTAGAGTTTAAATGTTTAAAGTCTTATTTTTATCTTGGTTAATATAGATTGGTTAATTTTGATGTCAAAAATTATTAATAAGATTCTTTATTTAATAGAAATTTTTATTATTTCATAGAGATTTATTATTTCCTTATTTAAAATATTCATACTTCATATTAATACTATAAATAAATATATAAATAGATAGATAGTGATATTGATAGATTATAGAAGATGGAAGATAGACTTTTAATTTTTTTTATGATGAAAATTCTAAAAGAAAGATAATTATTTCAACAACTCTCTCATTTAAGTCTTAAGTTATATTAAGTGAGTAATATTATGGTTTGAACAACTATCCTGACACTTTAATACATACAAATACATACAATATTTACACTTAAAGAATACTTAAGTGATAACTCAATGCTAAAACTAGATATACATAAAACATAACTACAACAATCATATAATGATTGCACAATATAATTATATCAATATTAACACTCTTAACATGTTTTAACTAACAGAAACTAGTTGTTTTTCATCTCAAGGTGAAAAACTACTTATCCAACCTAAAACTGCCCACTAACATTGTACTTAGCTGAAAAGAACATGATTTGTGTTGATCCATTCCATTAATTAATCTTAATTAATATCCTATATATACCAACTTCACAATTTCAAAAAAAGAGAAAAAAATTAAATAAAATCAATACTAGAAGAATAATTTTGTTCTATCTTAATCTATACATTGTTATTGCTCAACGTAATCTATTCAAATAAAGAATGATTGATTTAAAAAACTTTGGAGAAAAAGTCTAGAGGGGAAAATATTTTTAAAAAATTAGTTAAAATGAAAAAAAAAAATATTTAAACTTATTAATAAACTTTTTTAGTATAGTTGAATTGATATGATATGTGTTATGACTAAATTATAGATTTGTATAACCATTTTAGTTGAAACAAAATCAAAGGACTAGGAATTGAAAGGAAATCAAGGTACCATGATTATATATGTATTTATATGCTTCAATATAGTTAAATTGATATGATATGTGTTATGACTGAATGATAAGTTCATATATAACTATTTTTGTTGAAATTAAACCAAAGTACTAAGAATTGAAAGGAAATCAAAATATTATGGTTATAAATGAAATTATATACTTTAATATGGTTGAAATGAGATGATATGTGTTATAATTGAATGATGAATTCACATGCAATCATTTTTATTGAAATAATCTGAATATTAAGTATTGATAAGGAAATCAAAGTTGGATGATTACAAATTCATTTATGTGAAGTTAATATGTTTGAAATGAAGTATATAAATGATTTTGAGTGGGTGATACACCTATTTGTATTTGTATTCTATTTGAGATTGATATTTGAATTCTTAAATTTATAACAGAATATGAATGATAAATCTATTTATTTCATTTATTTTATTTTCACAAGTTAAAATATTAATTTATTAATTTATCTTGAAGATATAAATACAGATTCATAAATACTAATATAGACTCTTAATTTGATTTTTTTTGTCATGTATGTAATATGTTTAATGTATATGAAATTTTTTTATGGCACTCTAAACCTTAAATATATGTTGTTAATTTTACGGATATGTAAGTTAAAAAGTTATATAAGATGATATTCTAGAATTTGTGTAATCTTACTTATTGAGGAGTCCCAAAATACCATGCTTGCGTTTGACGCCAGTTCAACGTCGGGAGCAATTCCCCCTAAACTGGTCGCATTTTTCTCTAGAATGTTTGCGGCAGACGCGAGAATACTGATGTCAGGCGCCAATGTGTTTAAAAAAAAACGTAATTTTTACATATTTCTTATTCTCTTTCAAAATAATATCCTATTTCATGATCCAATACCTTTTATTCCTTAATTTTAGAGGAATAATTTTTTTTTTCAGATGTTACAATTTATACCGTATATGTTTCCGAGAATCTCAAACCATATTATTCCTACGAATTTAACTTAATCGACCCTCTGCAAATGTTGCACAATTAATCCATTACTATAAGAATGTTAGACGCATTAAAACAATAGTTATAATATCTGTTAGTTTTGTTTATTTGTTATTTGGGGAATGGTAGATATAAAATACACACAACGCAGTTTGATTACACACTTCAGCGCCAAAACCAATCAATTCCCTCTCTTCTTAAAAAGGGAAGACGTAAATAAAAACAATGAAATTAGAAAACACGAGTAAAAATAGATTAAGTAAACAAAGTTAAATAAAAAAGAGATGAAAAGATAGATAAATTAAAATAGGAAATAAATATTGTTACTGATAGACTTAAAGTAAGTTACTATGTTTAATAATTTTAGTAAAATATCAAATTAAAAATCACACTATTCAATCAAATTATACAATATTTCTGCAATTATATATGTATATTAAATTTAAACGAAAAAAAAATCAATATTGTATTTTCTTAATGTAAATAAATTCATAACTTTATATTTGATATGTACGTGAATTTAAAAGTGTATGATACATTACAATATTTACATTATAATTAATAAATCGAAGGCACTTAATATTTATAAAATGTTATTAAATTAAGTACATTTATAAGAAAACAGTAATAGAAATCAGAATTTATTTTTATCAATATTCAATATTTTTCTTTTTTTTTTGTGGCGCAGAATGCATCTTTACTCGTACTTGATACGTAGGCCTGCTGCCATCCAATATTGTTCTACATGTTGACATTATCTTCAATTTTATTTCATATATAACTTAAAGTATCTTCGGTATGGTAGAAGTATCTTCAAATTTTAGAAAAAAAACAGGATAAATTTTAATATAACAGATTTTTGTATCTTTTGTGTTATTTATTGTTTCTTTAAGAACGAGTTTCATCAGTAATGTCCTACATTATCACCGTTTATTTAGACATACTTACCTTAAATCTTTGAAGGAGTCTTCAATTTTAGGACTTTTCACTTTCTCCTTAATTTATTGGATATCGTGAACAAATTATATAAAAAAAAAATCAAGATATCACATTTAACTAAGGTAATAAATTTGTGAAACTTCTTTTATATACACTGCTCATCTTGTTATTTTTATTTAATTTGAACCTTAAACTTACATTGAAAATGCTAGCAATTAAATTTCAAACTATATTTAAAAATTAAGAGGTAACAGGTCAAAATACATTAGTCAAATAGATCAAAGGTACCTTTCCATAATAAAACTGTATCAAATATTTAACTATTCATTGAATTCCTAATTTTAATTTAGTACACAAATTGAGTCGTAAAATGTTGCAAATGAAAATTTATTATGTGTAAGCCTAACTCCTATAAGTTATAAAGGATAAATAGATGTGTCCTAACACTTACTAAATATGTTAAAGAGAAAGGGGGTTGTAGAGATTTTGAAATTCAATTCAGAGTTTGATGAAGTTTCCCGGTAAAAGAGGTTAAGATGGTGTTTATAAGAGTCTTAAAATACACTTGCTAATTTAATATTGACTTATTTTAAGGAGTATTGAATGACTTCTATGTCCATAAGTGAAATTTTGAATAAATAGACATATAAGGTGTCAAGTTTTTGTTTGGGATAGGTAGAAAGTTTGAGACAATTAGAATTTGTTTTCTATTAATATTAGATTTGAATTATATAATAATTGTTAAAACTTATAAATATCTACATAAATTTTCAATTCATTGTAATATTTTTTATTATAATTTACTATAAACTATGATATCTTAATTAGGTCGAGATTTCAAAATTCAGCAATTATATACTATCATATAAAAAATATTATTGAAAAATAACAAAAAAGAAACAAAAAGAATATGGACAATACTCTTAATTATTTCATTATAATAATTACATACATGTATTAAATCTTAAGTTAATATTTACTTTTACTGTTATCAGTTAATATCTTTATTTATAAAGATGTTTTACAACATTTAATTTATAAAGAATTAACACGTAAGAAACATCTACCATGGAGAATTAGATATCTTTAAAGAAAGTATTTATCTTATTTCTCAACTTGTGAAATTATATTATTTTTTATTAATAAAAATTCATTAAAAAAAAAATCCTAAAAGTGGATAAAGTGATATTCTTAAAAGGTTGAGTTTTTAGTACCTAAAAAATATTCTTATTTATACTTTTGTTCACATACTTAATGGAATATGATATCCGAAATAAATCTCACAACAATGAAATCTGAGTCAGACTCACAATATGATATCCGGAATAAATCTCACAACAATGAAATCTGAGTCAAACTCACATAAGTAATGAGTTTATGAGTCTTCTTTCTCTTTTGTACATAATGTGAGATTTAGACTCATAGTTAGATACCTAACATTGTTGATGAAGTCCGAAGAGAGATCCACTTATAAAAAATTCTTTGATGCTCAAATTACTGACAACAAAAATTATAAGTATAATATTTTCTCTGAAATTGGTTAGTATTTATAAGTCTTTTAGATCTAAACTGAAATATTCAAAATATAATTAAAATAAATAAGAGATATAATGAATTATTGAATATTTGTTATTCAATAAATTATTTTTATATAAATATTTAAATTATATAATTGTATTTGATTTAATTGAATTATATATATATAAATATATATATATATATATAAATATATATATATATATATATATATATATTAGATATGAGTAGATACATAACAAAAAAAATTTCAACTAACATTAATTAAGATATTTTTTACTAATGTCAATTTAGAAAATTTATTAGCCAATATTGATAAAAAAAAAAGTTCGACAAAACCCTCAATCGTTAATATCGTGGAAATAAAAATAGCTACAGTCACATAGAAAATAATCTCGATTAATATTATTAATTTATAAAAAAATTTATACATATTAATTGAAAAAATCTTGACGATTTGACTAAAAAACAATATCAATCAATATCCACTATAAAAGATTATAAATATTGATATTTTTTGAATTTTTAATAATAATTTGATATTTAAATAATTTCTTTGAATTTAGCAGTAATTGAAATACTTTATTTCAACATGAAATTAAAATTCACTAAATTTAAATTTTCTTATAAAAAAACATTTTAAAAATAAATCAATTTAAAATAAAATTAATTTATTTGAATGTCTCATATCTAAACACAAAATAAAATTTGTAAGATTAAAAGTAACTTACTAAAAAATAGTGAGAATATGTAAGCATATTGTACAAATCAATTTATTTTAAATATTTAAGCATAAAATTCTTACCTAAGTGTTTATTAGAAAGAATATTGGATTATTCATCATCTAAGTGGTCAACTTCTTTAATGAGTGTAAGCCCTCACAAGCACCCTATGCTGACAGATTACATAATAATGCTAGAAGATGAAAACAGAGCATAAGGGGCAAGGAAGATAGTGGGAATTTTTTAAAATAGTTGTCTAACTGGATTAGTTGACTTAATATGATCAAAGTATATAGCTATCTATATTTTGGAAAACTTAAATGCTTTCCTCTACAATGGCACATGGTCATTAGTGCTCCCTCTTGCAACTAACAGCTTTGTTAGTTGGAAATGAATTTTTCACATTAAGAGGTATCATGATGGCTCATAACTCAAAGCAAAATTACAAGTTAAAACTTATTGTCATGTGCTCACCTAACCATCATGATGATCCTTACTATGTCTTACTCATGGCAATACATCAACTTAATGCCAATCATGCCTTTCTACAAGGATCTCTTCATGAAGAAGTATTCATGTCTTAACCATCTTGATTGAACATGGTTGCAAATTGCACATGGAGCTTAGGCTTTAAAGTAATTCATCAACTTTTACGGCTTTATGCATCACCCAATACAAATGCCTATTTTTTTTTTGTTGTTTATGTGGATAACTTCCTCCTTATTGGTAATTACACAAACTTCACAACAAGTTTATATAAAATAACATGGGAAGATCACATACTTTCTTCTGTGTGGAACTCATTCCATCCATTACTAGTTAGTTTGTTCGTATCATAGCCCAAGTATATTCAAAACCAATCTTACCAATTCTACGTCATCTGAGTCTAAAGTCTTGTGTATTTTGCTGACATGTTTGTAAAAAAAAAAAAAAATTAGGTTTTTGATAGAGATTCACTGTCGGGTTCATTCTAGCCGATGCAGAGAGTCTCCGCAACCTCTTCCTCATCTTTTGTTATGGGCCTAGGCAAAACTTCCCTCTTGGACCAGCCCATGTTTATTCGTTTCTATGAAAAGCAAAAGCTTAAGTAAATGGTATATCTCGAAACTCGTAGGAACATTTACCTTTACTAAATTAAGGGATGTTGGAAAGTAGTTGAGGAAAATACAGAGTGATTAAGGTTATTTTTCTTCTTGGTCTAAACTCTAATCCCTTGACTTTTAGCTTGATCTGTTTCGGTTAGGCATTGATTAACACTACCAGGGGAAGCAATGAAGCATATAGAGCCCAAAATCAAATACAAACCAAACAGGATTATGATACTTTGATACAATATACAGTAAAATATAACCATTTAACATTGAAATAGATTATTAATTTATTATTATATAATATTTTATTAGAAAAAGTGAATTGAAGTAATTGATAAACAATAGTATCAAAATAAAATTTTCCAACCAAAGGTTAAATCTAATATCTATGGCAGTTTCAATGTAGGGTTTCCGCTTCACGCCAAAATCAGTATACAAATTGAAATATAGAAAAACATCAAAATGTAATACTTAATGGAATCTTAGAATCTATAGAACTCAAGAAAAAAACTCACCTTTTTAAGTTTAGCTCCAAATTAGCATCAACCTTAGCCACCACCACCTCTTTCACCTCCTACCTATCATATCCAACAAAAACTCGATTTCAAAGATTTAAATGAATTAGAGTTTATCACTTCACTCAGTGAACTTTTTTAAAGCTTTTTTTACTACACTCACCAAACAAACCAAATAACAACTTAAATAAATGGGACCACGAAATATTGAGATTTTCTCATCAAGTTGTGAGATGATATTAAGGTTTTCAGTTTTCTAAAGAAAGAAAGAGAATAAAGGGGGGAAACTAGTAAACTTGGGACGGAAAAATGAAACCAATTTGAGATAAATAATTCATATAACATCAGCCAAGCCCGCGCATACTCTACCTAACCCATAGCGTCGGCCTAATCTATACATACTCTTTTTAAAACAAAAAATGAACATTGCGAATCAGACTATCTATTTGACTGACTCTAATAGTGTTTGTTCTTGTTTGGTAACTAATCAGTTGTATTCTTGTAGTAGACATCTTGTGTCATATGATTTACTCACATTATTTTCTACTTTAAAACAAAAGTAAACCAATCATAAAATTATTGGTTCAAAAAACTTATCTTATTCAACCCAATTAGATAACACCATAGTACTTATTAAGTTAAAATAAACATTTATAATTCCATATTTGTATTAATAAATCTATGAAGGTATACTTAAATGTCAATTTCATTTTTAAATAGTTAATTATTTAGATATTCAGTATAGGATGAAGTGTTACAAGAAGTTGAGAACAGTGAAAACCATTTATTTTAATTATTTATTATAAATGATAGTATTAGAACAAACAAATCTTTGTGTCCTAAAATATATTAATAAACTTTAGAATTATTTATATACAAAATTATGAAAATTTTATTTGAAAATATATGTATGGAAACTTTGTTTATTATGCAGGATATTTCTTATGCCGTTAGTAAAATGAATACACCAATCTTTTAAGAAAAAAAAAAAACACTTTCTATGACAGTTATAATCTTGATTGTCATCAAAGGTAATACATTCTATTGTAGTTATAACTACATCTATTATAAAATATAACATTTCTTACTAAAATTTAACTTTAATTGTCATCACAAGGATGGTGAAAAGCTTGTATATAATATATTTTAATATTTTTTCTATGATAAGTTTTTAAAATTTACATTAAAAATAGATGGAACAACCATCATAAAGTGTATCAACTTTTTATATAGTTTGTATTTATAAAGGATGTAAAATCAATGTACAAAATTTATTTTAATCATCATAACAAATGTTCTACTACACTAATAAAGATTATCATTAGCCTAGATATTAGTAATGGCATACGTAAGGAGATCCTTAGCACCTAACCCAAAATTTACCATTACCATATGTAAACATGAAGAGACTTGAGTAATTAGATGATGAATGAATTCTACATACACATATATGCCAATAGGATCCTCTAATTATTATATCCAATATAATTCTTTTGTTTTTTTGTTCTCACTAAGGACATTCGCTTGGCAATTATGTGTCCGTTTTTTCTTGGACTAGATAACACTGTTAGTAAAACAACAAATGAAAGATTCGCATTGAATATGTTTTAAGAGTCACATTTTTTTAATAACAAAGAGATTAAGTTAAAAATACGGAAGAATCAAAGAGAGTAATTTAACCTCAAAACAATCTTTCACTTTTAAATAATAATATCACTATAATGGTTAAACAAGAGATAGCTTAATATAAAGTAAAACAATATTGAATTTAAAGAATGCTTTTATAATTCTGTAAGGTGTCAAATACGAAATCCTGTTTCACTCCACTTGACCAATACTTTGGAATCTTATTATAGCCCACTTCATTCCTTTTGTTTTTATTTTTTAAGGTATGTATATGTGCACTTCACTTATTTTTTTCTTTAAAAAATTTCGTAAAGATAAAGCTAAAAATAAAAAATATAGTAGAATTCGTTTAATCATTTTCAAATAAGTTTTTAGTTTAAAAAGATGACTATTCAAAATAACAGAAGACAGATAGAGGGAGAGAAAGAATGAGATAAGAGAGTGTAAGAGTTGAGAGATGGAAAAGAGAGAAGATGAAAAGTCACTTTTTCTTTTTCTAAACGTTCATGCACTTGATTTTCTTTTAAATTGCTTTTTTCCTTTTCTTTTGTAAAACCAAAGTACTCAATTTTTAAGGTGGTTTAAAAAATGTGTTTTACTCAACTTTTGTTTTTAAGGAAAGACGTACAAGCTAAAAAAGGTAAAGTAAATGGCATTTTAATTATTTCAATGAAGAAGCAATCATAATCATTTGATAATGAGCCCCATACAGTGTATACATAAGAACAAGAGGCAAATAAGAAGTGTAATAAATGATATAATAAAAAATAGTGATAAAAATAAACTTCATTCCTTCGAAGTGTGCGATTTAAAAAAAAAAAAATACCATTTTCAAGGTTTAAGCTGACATTAATTTTTTTACTAGCTATATAATTATTTTTAATTGATTTATATTTATGTAGATATTATGAAATAGAAAGAAAAGAAAAAAAAAAGTATGATAATTATTTTCTTTCTAGTTTCTACCTAGAAATCATGGAAATAGACAAGAAAGAAGGTACACCTAAAGACTAGAGTGTGGGGATTGAGAAGGAAAACACAGTGAGAAGTTAATTGATTTTATGAGAAAACTGTTCCATCAACTTATTTGAGGCCCCACATCGGAAACTACCATGCAATTTCCTTCCCCAACAACATGACTTACGTAATTTATTCACATCTGTTTCTGCCCCCTCACGCACTTTCACAGCAACTCCCACACAACCAGTTCTTTCCATATCCATCACATAACACGTCTCAATCCTTCCCTGTGCCTCTTACTCCATATTAAAACCTACTTCTACGCTCTCATTTCTCATAACCCTAATAATGGCTACCGATAGAATTTTCAAGCCTTCCAAGTGGTTCTCCAACAAAACTCTCAGGCTAAGCCTTCATCGCCCAAGATCAAGATCCTCCAACTCATCATCACAATCATCAAGTGCTGCTTCTCCACGATCCCCCATGTCCACATGCTCAACCCCAAAGAAGGAAGAGCTCAACGGGCTCATGGAAGCTTTCCGTCACTTCGATGGTGATGGAGATGGGAAAATCTCGGCCTATGAGCTGAGGTCGTATTTTGGGTCGGTTGGGGAGCACATGTCTCATGAGGAGGTTGAAGGGGTGATCCATGACCTGGATTCCGACGGGGATAACATGTTGGACTTGCAGGATTTCACGAAGCTGATGAAGAGGGATGGTGGTGATGATGAGGGCGATCTGAGAAAGGCTTTTGAGATGTTTGTGTGGGAGAAAGAAGGGTGTGGTTGCATCACCCCAAAGGGGTTGCAGAGGATGTTGCACCGTCTTGGAGATGAGAGATCTTATGATGAGTGTGTGGCCATGATCAGTGCCTTTGACATTGATCACAACGGTGTCCTTGATTTCGATGAGTTTTACCAAATGATGGCTTAGTCCATAATCCCTATTTCTATGTACTTTTCATCTTTTTCATTTCAATCCAAACCAATTGCAGAGTTTCATGGATGATGCTTCAAAACTTGAACTTGAACTTTTATGTAAATATGTACATGGAGGCCATTCCAGCCACTGGTTATATTCTGAAATAAGGCACGTTTTATATTCATAAATTCTTAGATTATTGTATTTTGTTTTTTCACCAATATACTTTAAAGACTAAATTATGTTTTTTCCTTTATCTTTTAAAAATTTGTTTTGGTTTTATAATGTTTATATTTGGATCAATTTTACCCTTCAAAATAATGATTTTTTTTTTTTCAATTTTGAATCCATTTTTGACTGATGTAAGACACGAAATTTGTTTCATTAGATTCCTCTACATAAAAACTATAGAATCCAACTAATGTTTGAACGAAAAATAGTATAAAAATTGTGAAAATTACGTAAGAGAATAATGAGTGTAACAAGTAACTGAAAAATTTGGTATTAGATTATTTTTTTACCACTGACGTCACTTACTTTTTCTTCTGAAATTTCACCATGGTTATAATTTGTTTTAAAATTAGTTGAGTTTCGTGGATAAATCTAGTGAGACAAGCTTCACTACTTTAAAAAATGGTTCAAAGTTACATCTCAAAATAAATAAATAAATGACCACTATTTTAAAAATATTAAATTGGTCTAAATTTAAAAGATAAATAACCCATATGAATTAAAAAAATTATTTTTATTAAAGGATTAAACGTTTCATTTAATCCATTTTAAATTAATGATATTTTTATCAAGTTCTCCCTAGGATTTATTTATAAAATAGAAGGTGTTAACTTTGAAAAGTATTGCCAACACATATTACCGCACGGTTTACCGAATGTAATCTTATCATTAACTAAATTTATTCAAAATTATAAAACTTTACTACTCTTACTTTTTATTTAATGATTCCTTTTTATGATTTAATAGTTTTTAACACTCAAATAAGTATCTTAATTATGCTGAATAAATTAATCGCTAATCATTTTGAAGCTCATATGAAAAAAAAAAAAATAATGTTTGCTTGGGCTTAAGAATTTACTTTGAAGAAGACAGCATTTGGAATGGATTTTCCTGGCAAACCCATGCATTGTCCTTTTACCGTTTAAAGCTAGAGCAAGGTGATAAGAACATGCACGAAAAGTGAAGTAAATAACATGCAATGTCGGCTTTAGTTGAATAGGTTTTTTTTTTTTTTTTTTTTTTTGATTTAAATTTTTTTTTTTTTAAAAGGAAAAAATTTTTTTTTTTTTGAAAATTGATTGTATTGTTTTTAAATT